>ERZ772932.870-NODE-870-length-15379-cov-3.764944_pt1 | contig 15379 bp, 16 predicted proteins | sample MGYA00511684_ERZ772932 | MGnify/ENA primary metagenome ERZ772932 (study PRJEB29015, sample SAMEA2738078) | human oral metagenome | biome: human oral; feature: human-associated habitat; material: saliva | place: China | collected 2210 ...
ACTGCAACTTTTAGTAACCTCGATAAGAATCAGGCTGGCACTACAACAGCTATTACGTACACCGTTGTTGAGGATGAGGTTGAGGGATATACCGCTGAGGTAACAGGTGATGTTACCAGTGGCTTTACTATTACTAATACTCACATTCCTCCAACTCCAACCACTCCACCTTCAGAGACTCCTAAGAAGCCAAAGCAGCCAAAGAAGAAGGAGCCTAAGCTTCCTTCAACTGGTGATGCTTCCTTTGCTGCAGTATCTGTAGCAGCTGCATCTTCTGTTCTTATTGCAGCTGGTGTTCTTGGTAAGAAGCGCGCTCAGTAACGCACGCTACAACAACGTAAGTTAAACGTAAAAGAGCCTGTGAGAATTATTCACAGGCTCTTTCTTGTTGGAAGTTGTTTCTTGCGGCTTATTGGGCTACAAAATGAAATGCGTCACGAGGTGTCGCGTCGTGTCCAACTACCTTGCCGCAATACACAAAACCAGCATGCATAAGCGTTGTAGTCATAGCAACATTTGCCTCATGTGTATCGGCGCGAACGTTTGAGTAGTTCTCGCAAATCCAGTTGAACATAAAGGTGGCAATTCCGCTTCCTGTATATTTAACAGCTACTCGATGAACGACAACATAATCGAGGTCGTTTATCCAAGCGCCTTCGGTAATATTTGTATATGCTTCGTCAGGGCCAGGTAAGAGCGAGAAACAGCCGACAATTTCTTCTGGTTTATTTTCTTCACAGACTACAAAAAGGCCGAGGTTTTCATAATCAGCAACAGCATCTTCTAAAAGTGGGTAATTTTTGGTCCATTGGAATGTGTTGTTATGCTGAGCCATAGTCTGGCGGCCGATGTCATATAAATCTGCAATAGCCCCAAGCTCTTTGCTATTTGCTCTTCTAATGCGCATTAGAAGACCTTTACGCTCAATGTTTTAGCAATACTTTGACCTGGCTCAAGGCTTATGATGCCCGGTTTGTGCTCAAAAACGCCGTCAGTATCAACGGTATCTGCAATGCCGCACCATGGCTCAAGAGCAACAAATGGACAACCAGGAGCAGCACTCCAAATGCCCAGATAATCAAAGCCTTCAAAGTCCATCTGAATGCCATGAGTCTCAGACGAAGCTTCTGCATTAGCCGTCAGCGTAATACGCCTATCGGGAACATCCTCAAGTGTGATGGTCTTCTCGCGATCAATGAGCTCCCATGATAGAGGAAGCGTATCGGAATCCACAATAAGCTTCTGTGGTGTTGCGTAGTCACAAAGTCCATTGTCGGTAATGGAAGGACCGTAGCTGGTCCAGGAGCGCGTAAACGATAGGTGATACTGGTCCAAAGAGGCTGCCTCAACGCCGGGGATTGGAATGTTGAACGCCGGGTGCGCGCCAAGGGTAAACGGCAGTACAACGTTTGCAGGATTAGTGACCTTATACGTTTGTGTCAGTGTATCTCCATCTACCGAGAAGATCAGCTTAAGTTCAAAGTCATAGGGATAAGACTTGCGAGTCTCTTCGGTGCTTTTTAGCTGGAGCGTTACAGAAGAGGGACTCTGCTCGACAACCTCAAACTGGTTGAGGCGAGCAAGTCCATGACGGGCAAGAGAGATGGTACCTTCAGCAGATTCTGCCTTGCTGTCTTTTAAGACGCCAACAATGGGGAAGAGGATAGGAGCTCGTCTTGGCCACCAGTTGGAATCTCCCTGCCAGAGGTATTCTGACTCACCTTTGCGTAAGTTCATGAGCTGCGCGCCCATGGTGTCAATTGAAGCGGTAAGAGAGTTGCTAGAAATAGAAATAATTTCAGACATAAATGCCTCCAGCTAAAGAATAAGCCAGCCTCTTTTGAGACTGGCTTAGTATACCAAGTTAGAAGTGCAGAAAGACTAGTTGTTATCTGCCATCTGAGCCTGAACAGCAGTAATTGCAACAACACCAACAATGTCGTCAGCGGAGCAACCACGGGAGAGGTCATTGACAGGACGAGCAATGCCCTGAAGGATTGGACCGTATGCCTCAGCACCACTGAAGCGCTGAACAAGCTTGTAGCCAATGTTGCCAGCCTCAAGGTTAGGGAAGACAAGAATGTTTGCGTTTCCTGCAACCTTAGAGAATGGAGCCTTGAGCTTACCAACCTCAGGAACAAGAGCTGCGTCAAGCTGAAGATCGCCGTCAAGTGCAAGCTCAGCGTTCTTCTCGTGAGCAAGCTTTGTAGCCTCCTGGACCTTCTCGGCAGTTGCGCCGCCAGCAGAGCCCATAGTGGAGTAGGAGAGCATGGCAACGCGAGGCTCGTCGCTCATGAATGCGCGCCAAGAATCAGCGGAAGCAAGAGCAATCTCGGAGAGCTCCTCTGCAGATGGATCAATGTTAAGACCACAGTCAGCAAAGAGCAGGGTGCCGTCCTCGCCAAAGTCAGTTGAAGTGCTCATGATAAAGAATGCAGAAACAAGCTTGGTACCAGGAGCGGTCTTGATGATCTGCAGTGCAGGCCTCAAGGTGTTTGCAGTAGAGTGGCAGGCGCCAGAAACCAGGCCATCAGCATCGCCCATCTTGACCATCATGGTTGCAAAATAGGTAGCGTCGTTCATCTGCTTGCGAGCTTCCTCAATGGTGACGCCCTTGCGAGCACGAAGTTCAGCAAACTTCTGAGCATATGCCTCATGGCGCTCGTCAGTGACAGGATCAACTACCGTTGCGCCAGGAACGTCAATCTGCTTAGGATCGCCAAGAATAATGACCTTTGCAATACCTTCTGCAACAATCTTCTGAGCTGCATCGATGGTACGCTGGTCCTCGCCCTCAGGAAGAACAATAGTCTTCACGTCGGACTTAGCGGTTTCTTTCATACGGTCAAGAAACTTGCTCATGTGTCGTGCTCCAATCATAAGTTGATATCTATGCCTCGTTGAGTTTTGCACTTCTCAACTTATAGTTTGTATAAAAGTCAGACACAAAGAGCTAAGAAATGCATTTTCACACTAGTTGCATATTTTACGCCTAACAGCGAGCTTTGTGCCCCGCATGACTCACTTTATGGCCACGTGTTAAAATGAAAACAGTTTTCACATACAAATCCTGCGCACTTAGGCGCACACGGAGGTTTACATGTCTATCAATCATGGTCTTCCTGTTGGCTTTAACCCTGACAACTATGATGTTATTGTTGTTGGTGCTGGCTATGCAGGAGCAGTTGTTGCCCGTCGTATGGCAGAAAACTGCAATTCAAAGGTGGCAATCTTTGAGCGCAGAAATCACATTGCTGGCAACGCATACGATCGCCTCGATGACGCAGGCGTTCTTGTTCACGAGTACGGTCCACACATCTATCACACCATGAGTGACCGCGTTCACCAGTTCCTCTCGCGTTTTACCGAGTGGACTAACTACCAGCACAAAGTTCTGGCTAACATTAACGGCCAGCTGATGCCTGTTCCTTTTAACCACCAGTCTTTGAAGCTTGCCTTTGGAGAAGAGCGTGGTGAGAAGCTCTATCAGAAGCTGGTTCTTACGTTTGGTGAGAACGTCAAAGTTCCTATCATGGAGCTTCGCGAGAAGAACGATCCAGATCTGGAAGAGATTGCCGACTACGTTTACGAGAATGTTTTTCTCCACTACACCATGAAGCAGTGGGGTAAGACTCCAGACCAGATTGACAAGTCCATCACAGGTCGCGTTCCAATCTTTGTCGGCGATGATGACCGTTACTTCCCAGGTGCAACCTATCAGGGCATGCCAAAAGAGGGCTACACCAAGCTCTTTGAGAATATGCTTGACCATGATTTGATTGACGTCTTCCTAGATGTTGATGTCCGTGACATCATGAAGCTCACCGCTTCTAACGTGGCTGTTTGCGAGAAACCATTTGCAGGTGAGGTAATCTACACCGGTCCTCTGGATGAGCTTTTCAACCTTGATCAGGGCGCTCTGCCATATCGTACGCTTGATATGCAGTTTGAGACACTTGATCAGGACCAGTTCCAGCCTGTTGGCACTGTTAATTACACCACGAGCGAAGACTTTACTCGTATTACTGAGTTCAAGAACATGACTGGTCAGGTTCTTCCTGGTAAAACAACCATCATGCGTGAGTACTCGCACGCCTATGTTCCAGAGAGTGGCCAGACCCCTTATTACGCTATTCTTGAGCCAGAAAATCAGGAGCTCTATCGCTCTTACAAAGAGCGCACTTCTGGCATTGTGAATTTCCACGCAGTTGGTCGTCTTGCTGAGTATCGTTACTACGATATGGATGGCGTTGTTGCTTCTGCTTTGGAACTTTCTGACGAGCTTATTGCTCATCAGGCATAGGGAGCTTGTATGAAAAAGACAATCACCTTTGGTATTCCATGCTATAACTCTTCGGAGTACATGGATCACTGTATTGAGTCTATTCTTGAGGGCTCTGATTACGCCGATGACGTGCAGATTGTTATTGTTGATGACGGCTCTGTAAAGGATGACACTGCTGCTAAAGCTGATGCTTGGCAGGAGCGTTATCCCAACATTATCAAGGCAGTTCACCAAGAGAACGGCGGCCACGGCATTGCTGTTATGAAGGCTGTTTCTCATGCTGATGGTGTGTACTTCAAAAACATTGACTCAGATGACTGGGTAGATGGTGATGCTCTGAAGACCTTCCTTCAGCAGCTCCGTACCTTCATTGCCTCTGACAATCCTGTTGACCTGGTGCTCTCTAACTATGTCTATGAGCACGTTGAGGATAACACCCAGAACTTTGTGGACTATCGCGATGCTGTTCCTACCAACAAGATTATTGGCTGGGACGAGATTGGCCGCTTTAAACTATCTCAGTACCTTCTGATGCACGCGATTACGTATCGCGTTGAGGTTTTACGCTCTGCAAACATTCAGATGCCTGAGCATACCTTCTATGTGGACAACGTCTATGCCTATGTTCCATTCCCTAAGGTAAAGACTATCTACTATGTTGATGTTGACCTCTATAGGTACTTCATCGGTCGAGACGATCAGTCAGTTAACGAGAAGGTCTTAACAAGTCGAGTTGATCACTATTGGCGTGTTGCCCGTAATATGATGCACGCATATCACATCTATGAGGATATCTCTTCTCCACGTCTTCAGACGTACATGATGAGTTACTTCACTATCATCATGGCTATCTGCTCAGTCTTCTCTAAGATGAGCGACCGCGAGGATGCCATGGATCAGTTGGAGGAGCTCTGGGATGAGCTTCGCGCTTATGACAAGAAGATGTACCGCAAGGCTCGCTACGGTCTTGTAGGCACTGCTACAAACCTTCCTGGCAAGATTGGTAAGACGGTCACTATTGGTGGCTATCGTGTAGCTCAGAAGGTTGTTAAGTTCAACTAAACGTTCTTTCAAATCTAAAAGCAAAACCTTCGTATCTGAACTGCCTCCCATTTCTTGGACAAAAGAAATGGGAGGCAGTTCATCCACGGTGATACGAGGGCTTTCTGTTATCTGTAGAAGTGTCTTTAGTACTTACGACCCGCAAGAGCGTGCTCTAGATAGTCATGATTGCCGGTAAATTTAACCAGCTCGCGAGAAAGCAAAGAGACGGGGAGTCCCACGACATTCTCGTAATCTCCCTGAATGCTCTGAACTAGATAGCGACCATTTCCCTGAATGCCGTAAGCTCCAGCTTTGTCCATTGGCTCGCCCGAGGCAACGTAGGCAGCAATCTCGTCTTCGGAGAGTTCAAAGAACGTAACATCTGTAGTCTCCACAAACGCTACGGCAATAACAGATGGTGCTCCGTCAGGAGAAGGGGACTTGAAAGCCTTAAAGCGTCGCAGAGCAACACCAGTGGATACGTGGTGAGTCTGACCAGAAAGCTTAGAAAGCATGTTTTTGGCGTCTTCAGCGTCTACAGGCTTACCAAAAACCTGACCGTCGTCTGTCCAGACAATGGTATCTGCTGCAAGAACAATCTCATTGTTGAGCTGCTCAAAGTTAGGCTGCTCCATGAGCTTATAACACACCGCAATGGCCTTTTCTTGTGCCAAGCGCTTTACCAGTGCAAGGGGTTTCTCGTCAACTTTTTGAGCTTCATCAATATCAGCAGGCATAACCTGTGGATCTATTCCCATAGACTGCATAAGCTCAAGGCGCCGAGGGGATTGTGATGCAAGAATCATATGCGTTCCTATCAGTTGTACTTATGCTGATACTGTACCCAAAAAAGAAGCCTGATAGGCGAGAAACCCATCAGGCTTACATACTAAGAAAGAAAAGCTAAGCTAAAAACTAGTCAAGCTCAATAGCGGTGACTGGGCAGCCGTCGCAAGCCTCCTGTGCTGCGTCCTCTGCAGCCTCAGGAACCTCTTCCTCAATAGCGTGAGCAAGACCGTCGTCGCCGATCTCGAATACCTCAGGAGCAGTGCTCTCGCAGAGACCGCAACCGATGCAATCCTCATTAACTGTTGCCTTCATAATACATTCCTCTCCGTATCTCGAGCCCCTTACTCGAGTAATACTTATCTTGCATTCAAGAGTACTTGATTGCAATGTATTTTTTACACGTTTCTTTGCTGTTATGCAACAACAAAGACGCAGATAATTGAAAGAACATTACTTGGAGTAGTAAGTGCACATCTGACCTGCATATATAAAAGGTTTAATTTTTTAGAACAATCGCTTCATTTGGTACAAGTGTCTTGTTGGGGACAGTCTATAACTCTTTTTTGAGCATAACAATTTCACTAGTCCTGTACTCTTCAACAAATCCATTCTTTAAAAACATCGTGACTGATGGATTGTCTATGGCGATATCATCATAGAGCTGCTTAATACCGTTCTGTTTAGCCGCATCACAGAGCAAATTTAATCCAATGCTGCCGTAGCCCATTTTTCTATATGGTGCGTAGACTATGACGTCTGCAAGATAAATATTGTGATCGCTATCAAAGTGATAGGCGACCTCTCCAATAAAATGACCGCCGCTATCCTTTAAATACCTGTAATAACGTTTATTCTCATGCTTTACAATCCAAAAATCATACCAGCCATGCCACGCCTCTTTTGGGAAAGGAATTGTACCTCCCCATGCATGGTTATATGACATCGTTTCTTCATCTGCCATCATCTTCTGACGAAACCAAAGATCTTCTAATGACGGTGTATAAAGGGTAATGGGGCTTTCGCTTTCTTCTTTCATCAGTAGGTCCACACGTCCTTTTCTTATCTGTTTTTGGAACCACATTTGATGCTCTTAAATGTCTTTTTCAGTCTCTGCTTGAGTCTCCGCCGTATCAATTTCAGTGGGCTGTTCATTTTGCACTGTGCTTGTGTAGGAGGTGCCAGACAGTCGATCAAACAAGAATCGTTTGTTCATCAGCATCAGTACAACGGTAATGATAAATAAAAGAATTAAAGCCGCAAACATAATGGGGAATAGTGCAAGGAAAAGCATCGAGTCTGGAGTCTTATTAAACTCATTAGTCAAAAACAACAGGCCGTCAGGAATCAGATGGAAATAGATTGTGATGAGTAATCCTCTTAGCATAGTGCGAGAAATTCTTTGTTTCTCGTATGAGAGCTTAAAACGCAATAAAGCGCTACCAAGCGTTTTGCCATTAAAAAGTGGGATTACAGCAAAGTAGAGAGCAATAAAGAGCGAAAAAGGGATTGTGGTGTTTGAGAGATTGTAAGGGATGGCCACAATAAATGTATCGATGAGCAATGATAGGCCAACACGGATTTGAGAAACCTGTGAGCCTGCCTCAAACGATTCTTCGTCAATTTTGTCTCTAGAAGGAAGTAGCCACACGGCTAACGCTCCAAGAGCATATCCAATGCAACCACCTGTAGTGTTTTGAATAATATCGTCAATATCGGCAAGGCGATACGGTCCTGGATATAAGAAATAAAGACCAGAGAGCTGAGTTAGTTCAAAGAACAGACTGAGAAGCGCAGTAAGTAAAAGCGTCTTTTTAAAGCTGCATTTGAAATAATATCGAAGGTACATACCAAAAGGTATGAGCATCAAAACGTTAAAAGCAGGAACGTAAAACGTTGGATCTTTAATTGAAAGAGCCCACGTTGCAGGCTTAAATCTCAAAAGGACTTTCTTTTAAGAAATCAAAAACAAAGGAAAAGGGAATCAGATTAAGCATCTGTGTGTAGGTGGTATGCACCGTATCTGGATCTGGCAGTGGCAGAATTACCAAGAAGTACATGGTAAGTAAATACAAGATAAACGAATACAAAATCAAAGTTCTAAGCTTATTAACAGAACCGTATTTGCGATAGTTGATAATCATATAGGGCAGGGTAATGAAAAATGCCAAAATAGGAAAGACAAGCATGGCAATTTTAATGGAATTTATATATCCCATTGCATCTCCTGAATAACCCTATTTAAACCCGCTCAAGCAAGCAAGCGTTTTCCACATGGAAGGTCTGTGGGAATAGGTCCACCGGGGTTACACTCACTGGTTTATATGAGCCAATCTCAACGAAGCGTTTAAGATCACGCGCTAGTGTTGCAGGATCACAAGATACGTAGGCAATAGCGCGTGCAGACTGCTTAGAAAGTTGCTGTATCACTTCAGGAGCAAGTCCTGCACGAGGAGGATCAACAATAATCACGTCAGCATCTGTATCGGGGAATTCTCTGCCTGCGTCGCCGCCTACCGCATCAACGTTATCAAGCTTGGCTAGCTCAAGGTTGCGGCGAAGATCTCTAACTGCTGGACCATAGGCTTCAACAGCAGAAACAAATCCTGCACGTTTTGCGAGAGGAAGGGTGAAGGTTCCTGCTCCACAATAGAGGTCCATAGCCTCATCGTCTGGCTGAACATCCAAACCAGAAAGTACAAGCTCAACGAGTTTCTCGGCACCTTTAGTGTTGACCTGGAAAAACGAAGGTGCAGAAAGCTGCATCTTCTGACCATCGATAAGCTCGCTCCATGAGCCGGAGCCGCTTAGACGCTCAACTCCTACAACACGGCGTGCCTTACTTGGACCTTTGGTCATAACGCGGACAACACTTGTTGCTTTTACTGCGTCACTCAAAACGCGGGCCACTTGTGTGCGTGGGAAGCCGCTCGGAGCGGTCCAGAGCGCAACTTCAAGCTCTTTAGTGCGTCTAGACACTCTGATGCCAATACGTTCTATATCAAGCTCGTGAGAGCCCGAGAGATAGGAGAGGGCGCCGCTTACGGCTCCAACTGCCTTTTGGTTGCTTTTATCTAAGAGCGGACAGTCTTTAATGCGAACAATGTCCTGTCCATTAGGCGCATACATACCTACCAGGGTTTTATTGCCATTGCGTTTAAATGCCAGTTCAATTTTATTGCGATAGCCCCATGGTTCGCCAGGGGAAACAATATCTTTTACCAGCTCGGAAACATCGTCGTGTGAAAAATGCCCAATGCGTTCAAGAGCAGAGACTACGCCGTTGCGCTTCTCGACAAGCTGCTGCTCGTAGAGCATGTTGCCCCAAGGAGTGGCGCCCGTGAGTGCTACAAAGGGATTGGGGTGAGGGTCTCTGAACGCAGAAGCTTCCAAGACCTTTACAAGTTGTGCGCGAGAAAACCTATCTGTGTCCTCGGTAATCTGCACACTGACGGTATCTCCAGGGACAGCGCCACCAGAGATGAACACCGTTTTACCTTCTGGAGTATGAGCGATGGCATCTGGACCGTAGCTCATACGTTCAACATGTAAGGTGAGCTCAGACACTTAGTAGACCATTCCCATTGCTTCGCGAACCTCGTCAAGCGTGGCGTTAGCAATAACGTTTGCGCGAGCGTTTCCATCGTGGATGATGTCTCGAATAAGGTCTGGTTGAGCTGCAAACTCTGCGCGCCTCTGACGAATTGGCTCAAAGTAGGAGTTAACAGCATCGATGACGTAAGCCTTGAGAGCTCCGCCGCCGCCCATACCAATCTCGTCAGCAATCTCTTTTGGATCACGACCAGTACAAATGCCAGCAGTGGTGAGAAGCGCAGAGACACCAGGACGGTTGTCTGGGTCAAAGGTAATCATGCGCTCAGAGTCAGTCTTGGACTTCTTGATAAGCTTGGCAGTTTCTTCGGCTGTCATAGAAAGCGAGATAGCATTTCCGTAAGACTTGCTCATCTTGCGTCCATCAAGACCTGGAATCAATGGGGTAGAGGTAAGAAGGCCAGAAACCTCTGGGAACACCTTGCCGTAGCGCTCATTAAAGCGACGGGCAATCTTAGAAGTAATCTCAATGTGAGGCAGCTGATCGCGACCAACAGGAACAATATTTCCTTTACAGAAGAGAATGTCGCATGCCTGGTGAACAGGATAGGTGAGGAGAAGACCGGTGAGAGCATGGCCAGATGCTTCCTGCTCTGCCTTAACGGTTGGATTTCTATGAAGCTCAGACTCGGTAACAAGCGAGAGGAACGGCAACATAAGTTGATTGAGAGGTGGAACTGCAGAATGCGTGAAAATCATGGTCTTCTCTGGATCAATTCCGCAGGCCAGATAATCAATAACCATATTGTAGACATTGTCTGCAATATGCTCAGTGGTGTCTCTGTCTGTAATGACCTGATAGTCAGCAATAATAATATTGGTATGAACACCAAGATTTTGGAGTCTTACGCGCTCAACAATAGTGCCAAAGTAATGGCCAAGGTGAAGTCTTCCAGTAGGACGGTCACCAGTAAGCATGTTGTACTTTCCTGCATGCTCAGCTAAATCAGCCTGGATTTCATCAGAACGGCGAACAGCTGCTTCATAACTGCCTTCGTTTGGCATAGGGACTCCTTGTTAATCTCAAATTTTTGCTTTCATTATTTTATTTCAATAAAAGAATTTTCCTCACACAATCTTTAATTTTATCAGCCTTAATTTCTATCTGCCCTAATTTCTGTAAGCGGTATTTTTAATGCGTTTACGGAATTTTATGTAATTCTTTTTATATAAATATATAATGAAATCACCTGCAGGTTACATACGTAGTTTGGAGGAAGTCATGAAAAAGAAAAATTCATCATTAAGCCGAAAAGATTTTTTAATTGGATCAGCCATAATTGGAGTAACATCATTCATTCCAAATCGGCTGTATGCTGAGGACTCGGTAAATAAGAGCCCAGATGAGTGCTGGAAAGATTTTGAAAATCAAGCGCTTTCCGAAGGTTCAAAAATTATTCAAAGAACATACTCTGGGAGCGAATTGGTTGAGTTAAGTAGTCGTTTCATTTGTAATACGTATAAAAATTTCACAGCTTCTCAATCTGTTGTAGTTGGATTAACTCCTGAAACTTTGTATGTTGTTGCAGTAGTAGACAACAATGATCCAAAAATTGTCGGACCACTTATAAACACTTGGGTTCATTTTAATTTTTCGACCGTTACAAATATGACATACAAAGCATCTATTATTGAAGGCGGAAGCGTATTGGGAATCCATTATACGTTTACTGTGAGGTCACCCGTTATAGGTAATATAAGTACATGGACATGCTATGTTGAGTTTTATCCTAATGGCGCATCTTGGCTGAGTGTAGGGTAACATGATTCTTGGAATGGAATTTCCTTTAGTGGGCGTACTTCTTCAGCCTGCTTTTTGGATTTTAGTATTATTAGGTATTATTTTATTGGTCATTACAAGATCAAAGTGATGTTTCCAAAAGGCTGAGGCTATTTACGAGTGATGCAGATTGTTATTACTTCGACAGTAGGTGCGTCGGCTGTTGTCGGCGTACCTACTACGAATTGTAAGCATCTTTTATCCAATAATTGCCCATTTGATAGGATTATGTTTAGTCAATTTGCTTCTTACAACTGCTTTATTGATCAAAGCAATAATTAAAGTCATAACTATCAAAATGAAGATCCATAGAAGTGTTTCGAAACAAACTTCAAAATACGAAATTCTTCCAAACTTAAATACATCCGTGGTAGGGAAGATTTCTAAAGCTCCCACTATTGACTTAGAATCCAAATACGTGAGCGGTATCCATTTGATAATTGAATGTTGAAAGTCTCGTGTTAAGAAATATTTTGGATAAAACGGTATGCATAACAGGATGAAGACTATAAGTAGAGAAATAGTTGGCTCTTTAGAAATAGTCAATAGCAATTCATAGAAGGTGATGACTAGAATTGAAAACAGACAAATAAGTATAAGCTGTGATGTGATTAATTGAAGTGCGGAGGAATAAATAATTTCGCCACCTCTTCTAAATACTACAGGGTAATCTGGTAGTCCTAAACCATTACGAACCAGTGCATATAAGAGTAATGGCGTAATAGAAATAGCAAACGAGATCATTCCTGTGAAAAGAATAGATATGTATTTTGATATATGGAATGTTACAAAGGTTAGTTGCGTATTTCCCAATAGCTTATTTCTATGACTATTTTTTGCGGCGATGAATGAAAATATACCGATAGCTACATAGATGGCTAATGGTGTTCTATTTAAAAACAGAGACGCCATCATTTCAATCAAAGGGTATTGTTGTACGTCTTTGTAGAGTGCTCTATTTCCCAATTGCGAAAGATGCTCATAGTATAGTTGCTTGGCCTGTAAGTCGTAGATAGATTCCGCAGTTTGACGCCCACTTTGCGCATCTTCTAGTTGATTATTTAAGAAATCTAAATATCTTTGCACAAAATCAAAACTATCCTGACTGTTTGCCAGAGCATAGGTTATAGAGAGTTTTTTAGTTAATTGAATTAAATCATCATCAGAAATCTGTTGTTCTATCCCGCTCTCGTATTCTCTCTTGTAGTTTAAATAGGTTTCATTAAAAATCTCACGCGAATTCCAGTCTAAAAACCAGTTAGACATAGATGGTTGAATAAGAATAGAAGAAAAATAAACTGTTAAGACACATATTACTAGCCATGTGAAAGGGTGTTTCAACAACAGCTTTATATTAGATGTTAGGTGCCACATATTAGCTCCTTATTTAGCCTAGCAATCAAACAATTTGTGATATAAAAACCTCGATTCTTTACATGCATCGACTTGCTGTAGTGTTTTGTTTTTAATGAATATAAAAGAGTTACACACTCTATCTAATTCTTCTGGCAAATGAGAGGAGATAATGATGCATGCACCATGTTCTGCCAGTGTTTTAATCAGATGCGAACTATACTCGGCGTGTTGTATATCTAGTGCGTTGAGCGGTTCATCTAAGAGAATGTAAGGCGATTGTGAAACAAAAGCCATGGCAAGCTGTAGCTGCATTTTCATTCCCTGTGAGAACTTGCTAATTTTTTGAGATTTTAGATTTAATGCGTCGAGCATTTTGAGAGGAGTATCAATATTAGCTTCTGATCTCCATATCTTTTTGACAAGTTCCAAGTGGAATTTTCCATTCATTGTTGGATATAAAATTGAATTATCTTCAGGTGAGTAATAGACCTCTTGAGCATAAATATCGGAATCGATAATTGAGATATCATCGCAAGTTATTAATCCTGATTTTAATAAACTGATATCTCCATTTAGAGTTTTCAGCAGGGTGCTCTTTCCAAAGCCATTTGGAGCCATAAGTCCGTAGACCCCTCCTGGACTGAATGAGAATGTAACATTGTTTAAGACAGTCTTGTCTTTATAGCCTATTGAAACATCATTGAGCTTAAGCATTTTTTATTACACCCACTAAGTCTGCTTGCAATAATTTCCTGAGTTTATTGATTCCGATAGTTATGAAAATAATTAAAACAGCCCACAGCATGAATATGAGCAGTCCATATAAAGGTTGAGGTTGTGCATAGTCAATCTTGTTTGTGAAAAACTGAGTATCTCCAACAAAGCCGATTATTGCGCCAATGTCCAAATAACCAATGGGGAGGTACTCTATCCACCCTAAAAGCAACTGAGGTGAAGAAAGACTCATTGCAAAGATAGATGAACAAATTACAAGAAAGTAGAGCACTAGAGGTATAAGAAACTTACGGGTAATAGAGAATGCACAGATTAAAACTAAGGTGACAAACGTATTTGTTATAGCAGTATACGTAACAGACCATACGGCACACTGGAGAGCATTTGAAGTGTAAATGGTTCCTGCCTGTACTAAAACAACAGGATAAGAAGCTGATCCAATCCCGTTACGTATCAATTCAATAGTAAACAAGGGAATATACGAACAGAAACAAATGCCGGCAGCAATAATCGTAGACGCGCCAATACACCCAGAAAGACGCTGCAGGTAAGGCATTTGATCTTTTCCTAGAAGTTTTTCTCGAGAAGTGATTTGTGCTAAAGCAATGAAGGTTCCAATTGCTGGCAGAAATCTCAAAACAACAGGCAATCTATTTATTGAGTATGAAATTGAATGTATAGCTGGTAATTTACTTTCAGTTTCGTAATGATTACTTAATGGAACTTGCTGCATCTTTTGAGAAAATGCTTCCTGAGCTAAATAATAAAAGTCAGTATCATAAAGTCTAAAAGCTAGGCTGTTTGATGACACGAATGAATAGTAGGTTAAGCTTGCTTGATAGAATTTCTCGCTTGTTGTGGCAAGCTTAATATTTCCTAACAGCTCTATTTGCTTTTCAAGAGTTTTGAAGTTTTCCGATGAGCGCTGATCAGAACCATAACTTTCCGCTTGTTTGACAAGGTAATCGTATTCATCGCTTACAACACCATTTCGAGCAAAATTTATGCTGTATGTATCTAGATTTGTAAAAACCGGAATTAGTAAAAGAGCCGCAAAAACACAGGTAGCAAGCCACAATGAAGGTTGCCTTATAGCCGTTTTGATAAGACTCTTGCAATACCACATATCTCCTCCCGGCTTCAGTGGGAAAAGAACACAGTGGACACCGCTACTGCCTCTTTACAATAAATCTATTACATTTTAATAATCATGTCTATAATACTTTTCTTATTTAACCATTTTGAAATGATTTTAATTGTCAGATTAATTGTCATGGTCGCTATCAATCCATCGAGTTGTCTAACGGCTCTAAGGGTAACTTGCTCCAATGTAAAATATTTAAGTATAAGAATATTTCACAAATATCAAAATAGGAGTAAACTGGAAAATAACAGGTGAGACGTATGTTTTTGGCAACCTGATAGGAGGAATGATGTTTAAGAAAACAATAAGGCGCTTAGGTATTGTATTCTCCGTATTGGCTGTGTTTGGAGCTATTGCTTTAGGTAGTCAAAAGATTGTACTTGCTTCTGAGTTGGATTCTGATTCAATTGAGCCAACGGAACTGACTGAACTTCTGTATATGAAGCAGTTTCGGGATGTCGATCATACTTTCCAGATTTTTGTCTACGACAGCGGAGGTTCAACAGGGAGAATTAACCTAACAACAAAGAGGATTTACTTTAATCACACTTACACGGGTTACGGTCCCATTCAGACCAATCGAGTACGTGGTACATATAATGGTGGAACCGGCTGCATGTATACCTATATGTACTAC
>ERZ772932.871-NODE-871-length-15370-cov-4.100424_pt1 | contig 15370 bp, 7 predicted proteins | sample MGYA00511684_ERZ772932 | MGnify/ENA primary metagenome ERZ772932 (study PRJEB29015, sample SAMEA2738078) | human oral metagenome | biome: human oral; feature: human-associated habitat; material: saliva | place: China | collected 2210 ...
TAGGCTCTTTGTCTTTTTCAGGTTCCTTATCTTTTTTAGGCCCTTTGTCTTTTTCTATTTCCTTGTCTTTTTTAGGCTCTTTGTCTTTTTCAGGTTCCTTATCTTTTTTAGGCCCTTTGTCTTTTTCTATTTCCTTGTCTTTTTTAGGCTCTTTGTCTTTTTCAGGTTCCTTATCTTTTTTAGGCCCTTTGTCTTTTTCAGGTTCCTTGTCTTTTTTAGGTTCCTTGTCTTTTTCAGGTTCTTTATCCTTATCAGGCACTTTTTGCTTCTGATCATCATCCTGGCCACCATAATCTATATCACTGGCTCCCTCATCATATGATAATACTGATCTTATCATTAGAGCACCCTTTTTATTATCTAGACTATCATAAGACCTGAAATAGCCACGGTCAATTTGATATGAATATTTCTTCATATTGCTAGCTGTTCTGTCAAGAGCTACCACAATTGATTTATTCGTATCATAATCTGGTTCTATTAGAACATAATATTCTCCGTCTACCTGTATATTATACTTTTCTAAATCTATCTCAGTATCTCCAAAGACATTCAAATGTCTAACTTTTACTGGCATTAATAATGTTTTTATACGTTTATTACTGTCGAATTTCACAACAGAAATCATAGCAGAAGTTCCCGTATTCTCTATATCGCTAGCAAACCTAACCTTTACTTTACTCAAGGTAGCTTTTTTCTTTGGCTTGAATGAAACTGCTACACCTAAATCACCATTTATACCAACAATCTGGTTTTTTCCACTCTCGTTTTCCTTACCATTATCATAATAAAGTTCAACGTCACCTAAATTATTCTTGTCTTCCAAGCTTATATCGAAATCACCTGAATTTTCATCAAGTGTCACCTTTTTTTCATAGAATTTATATCCATGCTTAAAGGCTCTGAGTGTGTATTCACCTACTGGAACATCTTTGATACTAAACCTTCCATTATTTCCTGTTAATTCAATCTCAGTTGTAGCATCTTCTACCAAATATACATTCACATCAGATAATTTTGTGCCTGATTTATCACTGACACTACCCTCTAAATTTCTTGTAGGTTTTTTTATCATATCAAAATCTACATGTGTAGTATTTTCTTTATTAATCTTAATAGTTTTGTCTATAGAATTATATCCAAATGCCTTGCAAGATATTTTTATATCACCTTCTGATGGATATACAAGGAAAAATTCACCACTTGTGGAGTTACTCTTAACCTTAATATCTGTACCTTCTACACTTATCTCTGCCTCTATTGGTTTTCCGTCAGACATTACTCTTCCCCTAATAGTCCCTATTTCCTTATCCATTGCCTTCACGACTGCAGCATAAGCATTGACAATTCCATAACCATATCCATTATTAGGTGTAGTTTTGTAGTAAGAATCGGTCCTAGGAGTTGCAGTTTCTTCCAATATTTTTTGTATCTCCCTATCATCTAGATTTTGTTTGGCAGATTTTACCAAGGCTGCAACACCGGCTACATGAGGAGCTGCCATTGAAGTACCACTCATATAGGCATAAGTATCTTTGATACTTGACCTTACCTTGACACCAGGAGCAGAAATTTCTGGCTTTATAAGGCTTGTATCAAATAGAGATGGCCCTCTTTTTGAAAATGAAGCTAGGTTGCCCATTATATCTACCGCCCCTACTGCGAAAGACTCTGGATATGATGCAGGTATAACTATACTGCTTTCGCCAGGTAATGATTCTCCAGGCATCTGATTACCTGCTGCAAATACAGGTAATATATGGGCCTGTCTCCACCTATCCACAGTTGATTTAAACCAAGTATCTGTTAAATACTGTGAACCACCCCATGAATTATTGATTATTTGAGGTGCCTTAGACGGGTCGTTTCCAGGAGCTAACATCCATTCTGCAGCCTTTATAAAACTTGATTGTTCTACATTCTTGTAATTACTATCAAATATTCTGGCATTTATCCATTGAGCATCAGGTGCTACACCTACCCTATTAAACTCCTCACCATTTGAGTTTAATTCTGAACCCAGTACTATACCGGTGCAATGGCTTCCATGGGCCATATCAAGAACACCACTAGTATCCTGCTTACCTTGAATGGCATCAAAATAATTACTGTCATTGAAGTTAACCCTATCACTTGACTGGTCATAACCTTTAAATTTTCTTTTTAAGGCAGGATGGTTAGCATCTACCGCTGAGTCCATAATACCAACCGTCACACCTTGACCTCTTATTCCCTGATTCCAAGCTAAATCAGCACCTATGTTCTTCAAGTTCCACTCTATCTCATCCCTGTCAGATTCTACCTTACTTGGTTGTTTGTCAACTGGATTTTCAGCTTGAATTTTCTGATTTATATCTATTTTATCTACTTTAGGATAAGATGCTAATTTCTCTATTAAGTTTGCCTTTGCTTTCAAATGTATTGCATTTATGATATAAAATCCTTCATAATTCTTTACATTTCCAGATTCTTTTTCCTCTTCTAACCAATCCAATATACCATTTTGACTTTCAATAGCTGTCTGAGATAACTGAGCTATAACAGCCTTCCTATCTTTATCATCTTTACTCTCTTCTGTATTTATGGTCTTACTAAGTTTTTGAATATCCTCATTTGATGTATCATCCTTAAAATAAACCATGCAATCTATGTAGTCACCAGTTCCATTTAACTTTGCCCTTAAGGCATCACTGATTACATTATCATATGACATTCCTTTTACCTGTATGATTTTTTCTAACGGTTTATGTGCTATAATGCTAGTACTAAAATTTGCCATTATCATACTAGTAGCCAAAATAAGACTCAGACAAGATTTTTTCATTTTATTTTGCACTTGTAATGCCTCCTAACTTTACCATAGGATACAAAATTGTATCCCATGGTAAAATATTTTTCAAATATTAGTATCAATATTATTAATCCTTCACTATTAATGACTTTATTGATTCTCTCATTGACCTTCCAATTGAGTTTATTCCACCAAGAATAGTAGCACTACTTATTTTCTTGTCTTCAATATATTTTTTCTGTCTTGAAGTCATATAATTTGAAACTAATTGTAATGGTGCTTTCTTATAAGCAGCTAACTGAGAGCCTGCTAGAGCATCTGTCATTTTATCGTTATCACCGGCTGCCATAAGTATCTCATCAGTCTTCGTGTACAGCTCCTCTGACAATTTTAATGAAGTTTCATACCTATCATATCCACTAATCCTTCTTGTTTTTTTAGCAATCATATCTATTTTTCTTTCAAGATCATTTGATATAGACTTATCTCCACCAACAATAATCACCTCATCAGACTTCTTTATTAATGACATATCATCATCAGACAAACTCTTGCCGTTCGTTAAAATCATATTGTAGTCATTCTGAGCACAATAACCTGATATAGAAATTGCATCAGCATAATTAACTCCATTCACTATAACCAGCTTCTTAAGATCTGAACCAGTTTTCTTAGCTAATTCTATAGCTGTATCATACCTATCGCTACCATAAATTCTTTCAGTACTGATACCCATAGCTCTCAATTCATCAGTAACCTGTCTATTGATAGTATTATAACCACCAATTATACTTACTTCACTGACCCCTAGTCTTTTTAACTCTCTTATAGTTTCACTTGGCAGATAAGAGCTCTTAGTTAATAGTATTGGAGCGCCTTTCTTGCTTGCAAACAGAGAGGTTGATAGAGCATCTACAGTCACTTGACCAGATGCCAATACAGCCTTCTTATTTGTCTTAGGGTATAGCTTTTTACTTATTTTACAAGCAGTGTCATACCTGTTTTCACCTTCAAGACTAGTAATTTCAGACTTTGCAATTTCATTTTTTACATCAAGTGTTAGCTTGGCAGTCTTTTCAGCATTCATGGCAGGAATATACATTTTTATTATAATGCTTTTCTCAGGTTCGCCCTTTCTAACGAATTTAAAAGTATTTACCCCCTTATCTTCATTAGCAAGGTTTGCTTCCTTAAAATCTTCACCATTTTTCACATATAGCTTGCCTACACTAGGTTTATCAACATCATACCTTTTGAACGTTAATTCATATGTGGTTTGATCTTTATCCTTGTCATATTTTGTTACTACCTTATGGTCTTTAAGGAAAATATCTGCCATTGATTCCCTGTTGTTCTCATCCATGATTTTTGCATCAATATTTTTCTTGACAGAATTATCATTATCCTTTTCTTTATTTTTATCTTTGTCTTCGTTTTTATCCTTTTCTTTATTTTTATCCTCTTCTTTGTTTTTATCCTTTTCTTTATTTTTATCCTCTTCTTTGTTTTTATCTGCATTATCTATTTTGATATCTTCAGATGCTTTAAACTTTTCAATTGCCTTTTCTAATTTTTCTATCTGTTTTTTATAATCGTCATCATTTCCAGACACATTTAATATATTTACAGATTCATTTATTACCTTATTAAGTTCATCGTAAGCAAGTTTAGATTTTTTACCTTGTTCTATTTTCTTAGCTATACTTACCTTGCTCTCCAAAGATTTTCTCGCCTGGCTAGAAACTTTTTCCGTCTTTTCTATTAGGGACTTAATAGCATTATCTATTTCCTTAATCAGCTCAGCCCTTTTATCCTGTCCCCTCTTACTCTTTGTCTCTTTAAGATAACTTTTGGCTTCAGACAACTTATCCTTTAGATACTCCAATGTTTCATCAGTGTATTTGTCTGAATTTAATTTTACTTCCGCTTCGCTTATTACCTTTTCCAACCCACTAGTATCATATCTAAGTCTATCAGGTGAGTGCTGTAGTGCAAACTTATAATCATCTATCTTAGAATCTTGTATATCATCTCTAGCAAGGTATTCTTTCAGCTCTTTATAGCTATCTTCTGCGAACTTCTTTGCTTCTTTAACACTCTCTTGAGTATATTTACCTGATTCTGAATCTGATTTTAAATCTGCATCTGCCTGTCTTTTTACAATATCAAACTCTATATATAAATTAGGTTTTATAATAGAATTAAATAAATTTTTATATGCCTCACTTACTTCATCTTTTGTGGAATTAATATTGTTACTAACTAATATTGCATTATTATAGGCAGACATTAGGTTTTCATATGGTTTCTCAGGTATAATATTTTTATAGACTTGATAATAATCCTTTTTTATGCTATTTATTAAGTTTATTAACTGAGTCTTATCCGCTTCATTATCATTGTATCCATCAGTCTTTTTAGCATAATCTATGTCTAAGACTACTGTATGCGCGTGAGTTTTATCTCCAAAGACTGGTGTAGCAGAGTCAAGACCCAAATACAATTGTCGTGTAGACCCATCTACTGGAATTTCAACCTGAGTAGGATATTCGTATTCCTTATCAACTGATTCATACTTCATTCTTATCCTAGCTGTTGTTTTATTCTTAGCCTCAAACTTTTTACCACTCTTTTGATTTCCTTCAAAGTAGTATATTTTAGATATTACTCCTGTAGGATTACCACCTTCTCCATAAAGTGGTCTTAGCTTCAGCGTCAATATTTTATCTGAACCATTGATACTTAGTTTGGCCCTATTTATAAGTGCAGGTGCAGCATGGGTTTCGGAATGGCCATCCTCATGTAAAAACTTAACATTTACCGTATAGTCCTTAGATTCATTTTTTCCTGGTATATTTGGTTCTTCCTTATTACCGGCTCCATTGTCAGGCTTAAGATTTTCGTTATCTGTTTTTACCTTTTCATCATAGTTGATGCTTAGCTTATTATCTGTAATATAACGTTTTCCATCTACTTTTTCCTTAGAATCACAGTATGTTATATCTATTGGCAGAAGGTCTTGCTTGCCATCTACATCTAATTCTATTTTTTCAGGACTATACAAAGCTTTTGTTCCGTCTACAAAATTAACCTGATATTTTTTCCTTGTAATTGTGTTAGCTGGTTGAAGTATATTTTTTCTTGAATATTGAAATTCTGTAATTAATTTATCAATTTTATTCTCACTCATGATAGGTTTTAAATACAAAACTAATTTCTTACTCTTTCCACCTTCTTTAACAATATACTTTGCATCCTTGCTTATAAATTTTGAAAAATCGGTGTTCTCGTGCCCATTTGGTTTTTGTAAATTTACCTTGATATCATATATAGCGTCATTTTCTTGGCCCTTATTTTTATCATCTTCAATTAAGTCATTGCTGTTTCCATCTTTTCTTTTCAAAGAATTTGCAGCCTTCTTTAATTCATCATAAATTTCTTTTGTATCATTAGGAACCGGCATAGTGTTTTTGGTAGTCTCTAGCCATTTTTCCGCCCTGGTGAAAGCTACCAAAAATTTTGCATATGAATCAGATTCATAACTTCCTCTTTTATCCACCCTATCTTTAACTTTGTCATATAAACCTTGTAGTTTTTCAGTATTATAACGTAGAACTGTGAAGCTTAAATTAGTGACCCTAGCCACATCTCCAACAAGGTCAGACAGGTCCTTATTATCCATGCTTCTACTTATACGTTCGAGTTCACTTTTGAAATTTCCTAGACTCTCTTTAGTATAGATTTCAGGTGAATAAATAGAACTATCTAAACTACTTTTCTGTTGACTAAGTTTTTTAGTTAATATACCTCTTGTCGTTTCCTTATATTCCGCATAATATATAGGCTTAACAATTTCATATAGTCTGGTTAAATCTTCCTCGCCCATATCTCTAAAGTCTCTAATCTCACGTAAAGCATCATCTATCTTCCTACTCTCAGTAAGATCCATTATCTCACGTTTTATGGCATCGCCTCTCTTCATCCAAGCCTGAATCTTATTTTCAACATAGCCTTCTGGTCTTTTGTCTTTTAGGGATGTATTTACTTTTTTTAATTGACTATACTTTATATCTATTCCAAAAGGTTCACTTATAGTAACTTCTTCATTATTATTGTTTATATATTTTAAGCTATTTACAACTAGATTTTCAGGTCCAACTTCTCCAGGTACTGTAACACTAAACATCGCAATATCACTGTCTTGTTCTACAGGTCTTATAGCAGTAATTGGTTTGACAGTTGCTATTCCGTTAAAGGAAATATGCTTGATAGATTTGACCATTTTTTTGTTCATTGACAGCATGATATCATGTTCATTTCCAGATTTAACTACGGCTACAATTCCAAATAATTTTTTAATTTCTGTATTATTTTCTCCCTTAGTATAGATATCTTGAGCTGGAGTATAAGAATTTACACTGGTAGCTTTATATATATCAAAATCTGCCTCTTTACCTTCATAGTATCCATCTCGTCTAAGTTCATTAGACAAGGGAAAACACAAAGCAGTTTTTTCAAGCATCAAATCATCATAAAGTGATTTAGCTTGTGCATCCGTTAAATTTTCCAATTTTCCATTTATACGATATGCTTCCTGCCACAACTTCCACCACGGTGTATCTTGAATTGCAGCTTCATTCATTTTACTACCGTCACTAAATACATCAAAAGGAGTTCCATTATCCACTGTTTTGATAAATATTGTACCTATATATCTATCACGGATACTCTTGTCAGATATAATCCCTTCTACCAGTTTTCTTAGCTTGGCCTTTATTTCACTCTCTTCTTTTCCATTTCGCAAAACACCTAAATTAGCACGACTTTCAACATGGTTAATTTCAGCGAAACCTGGTACTAGGGTTCCAGTTGTCATTATCAAAGACAGGGCAACTGAGGCCATTTTCTTGCTTATATTATATTTTTTATTAAGCATAACTTCCTCCTTTGTTTTACAACTTTTTTAATATGCTTTTTTTGTCAGAATTTAGAATAACGTTTACATAATTATTAGAGTAGCGCTACCATTTTTATAATTATAAACATATTTCTACCGAAATATATATTACCATAGTTTAAATGCGATTACAAGTCATTATTACTCTCATCGATACTTTCTTATTTGTTATTTAATTATAAATATAGTAATAAAATTTAACTTATTTTGGACTATATAGAAATTATGCTAATATTATATTTTAAATATTTCTTTTTCCTTTACTTATATAAGAAAATAAAGATAAATAAAAAAAGAGGTTGTGCATTCATTAACATATATCTTGAATGCACAACCACCAATATGAGATCTACTTATGTATAATCTCTCCTATATTAAATTTACAAATCATAGTATAAACTGCACAAACTACTTAAGTCTTGCTAATATTGATTCGATCTTTTCCTTAGGCATAAAACCTATTTCTCTTCTTACTTCCTTACCACCCTTGAAGAAAACTACTGTTGGTACAGTACTTACACCGAACTCCTGAGCCAACTCCATGCTTTCGTCAACGTCAACCTTAGCAAAGTAAGCTGAGTCCTTATGTTCTTCAGCTACTTCACTAAAAACAGGTGCTAGCATATTACATGGTCCACACCAAGTAGCAAAAAAGTCTACTACAGCTATACCTTCATTTTGCTTTACATTCTTTACGAAATCCTCTACCTTAATTACATTTGCCATATTTATAACCTCCTAAATTATATTCATCATATATCATTTTATCAAATATCTTTGAATACGTATACCAATATTTTAATTATACCTGAAAAAAGTCATTTGAAACATATTTCTTATTTTTAACTTATTAATAGCTCATTTGAGAAATATAAAATACCATTATAAGCTACCTAACTTTTTCTAAATCAATCTACTTGGTAGATTGAACAGCCGTCATTTATTCTTTATTATTCTTATCAGTATTTATTTTTTCATTCTTTTTCTTATCATTCTTTTTATTAGCATTTTTTGCCTTGTCAGGCTTTGACTTTTGTTTTATTGGCTTACCCTTAGGTAGGTCAATACTAAAGCTGGTTCCCTGACCAAGCTTTGACTGTACCCTTATATTACCATATAGGGTTGTTACTATTAGTTTGGCAATTGAAAGACCAATACCAGATCCCTCAACCTCAGTAGCCCTAACAGAATCACTCCTGAAAAACCTTTCGAAAATCCTCTTTTGGTCCTTATCGGAAATACCTATTCCTGTATCCTCAACCAAAATCAAGACCCTGTCCCTGCCCTTATCACTAGCCGTAATAGAAATTTTATCGCCTGCCTCAGTATATTTAAAGGCATTGTCGACAAGTATTCTAATTAACTGGTTAAGCTTTGTCTTATCTGTGTAAATTATCTTATTTTTCATTTTGATTTGGTAGTTAAAGGATTTTTCCTGGTAGTCGGCTATTTCTAGATAGCTTTCAAAGGTTTCCTTAAAGAGGTCTTCTAGGTCTACTCTACCAATATTAAGCTTGACTATAGACTCCTCCTTAGTTAGAGATAGGAGCTCATTTATCATCTTTTTTAGCTGCCTCGTCTCCCTCATAGCCACTGCGATAGTCTCTGCCTCGTCTTCTATAGTAACGTCTGGCTGCTTTAATAGGGATTCAAGCTTTGACTGGATAATAGCTACAGGCGTCCTAAGTTCATGTGATGCATCCTGGACAAACTTAACCTGGTTATTCCACGATATTTCTATTGGCTTGAGGGCCTTACTAGATAGGTATCTGGCTATTACGTACACTAGTAATAAGGATAGTATATCTACCAATATTAAGAGTGTTACCATATTTCCCAAGCTCTGAATTTCCGAGTCAATATTCCTCATAATTTTGAACTTGTAGTCATCATCACCCTTGACTAATAGACTCCTAAAATTATATCCGTTTATATTTTCATATGTGAAGCCTAGCTCTTTTACCATACTTTCCTCAGGTAGACTAATACCAAAATACCTGTTCCTAGTATAATATAAGAGAGTCTTACCCTTGTATATATATAGGATATCTTTTGGGTCCTGTAGACTTATAGGCTTTAGGATTGAATCTTTGCTATACTGCTCCTTTATAAAGTGGTACTCCTCAGCTATATTATTGTCAATACCACCTATAAGACTTATGCTAAAATAATTGTATATAAAGCAGCTAACCAAAATCACAAAGACCTCAACTACACACATTATGGTCAAAGTGAGCTTCCTTTTGGTCTTATCAAAAACATTATTGTTTATCATCCAGTATATAACCAACCTTTCTCTTTGTCTTTATGTATTTATCATAATCATACTTGGATAATTTTTTTCTTAGGTTACTCACATATACTTCTACAATTTCAATTGTAGCATCTGAATCTATCCCCCAAATCCTGTCATATATTTGCTCCTTCAATAGGATTGAGCCCTTATTTAGAACGAAGTACTCTAGAAGTTTAAACTGCTTGTTTTGTAACTCTATTTCCTCATCATTTATATATACACTATTCTTTTCAGAATCTATTCTTAAGTCCTTAAATTCCAGGTACTTCTTGTCCTTTATCTTTCCGTTAGTCCTAAGTATAGCATATACCCTAGCTACAAGTTCATCCATATAAAAAGGCTTAGTTAGGTAGTCATTTGCACCAAGAGTAAAGGCTTCAACCTTGTCATCAAGGGCCTCCTTAGCAGTCAATATTAAGATTGGAGTATCAATACCATCCTTCCTAGCCTGGTTTAATATTTCTATGCCTCCCATATTAGGTAGCATAAGGTCTAGTATAACTAAATCATATATCCCCTGGGAAATTAGGTAAAGACCCTCTTCACCGTCACCACAAGTTTCAGTGTCAAAATGCTTTGAAAGTTCCTTTTCTATATCCTTTTGAATCGTTTTATTATCTTCAACTATTAGTATCTTCATAGTTTTCCTCCCTATCAACACTCGATTATAAATATCAACGGCTAAACTCGACTAGCCAATTTTAATTCCCTACTATAAAATAATTTCATTTTTTTGTTTGAATATCATGTAACCCTATTTTATCATTATTAGAAGAAAATATCCATACATACCCTTATAATATATGTTATAATATTCAAGAATAAGTAGAGGAGGTCAACCATGTCTAATAAACAAATAACTTTTAATGAGCTACTTAAACCAGTAAATCCAAGTGATGTAAAAATATCTGAAAAGATAAATAAAACTAATAGAAAAAAAGCTTCAAAAGAAGATCCTTTAAAGAATATATCTGAAAAGTCAACAAGTAAAACAAGACCTAAGCGTCCCAGCTCTCAAGATAATAAAGCTAATACAAAATCCAAGACTTCTACTAAGGCCAGAGCTACAAGTGATACTAAGACCCTAAAAAAAGCTAGCCTCACAAAAGTAGCTAAAACTACCAGTAAAAATAAAACCTCAAGGGTTAGCTTTACCCAAGATGAATTGGACAAGCTATGTGAAGTATATGACTGGTATATGGCTATCAAAGACCTTGACCCTTTAAAGCAGGTAAAACATATTGAAAATACAAATATTAAAATTGAGGAAGATATTATAAAGCAAGCTAAAAAGGTCTCCATAACCATTGACCAGGATGTATGGGAAAACTTCTCTACCCTAGCTACAAATATCTCTCAAAAAAAAGGCCCCCTACTTACTGAGATACTAAAGGAGTACCTTTTAAAGCACAGGGACCTATACTAAGTTCAACTAGAATATTTCTCATAAAAAAGATCGATAGCACCCCCCCATTAGGGGGGATTTTTTATGCCATCGACCTAAAATTCAAATTTTTATTTAATTAGAAGTGGATTCCTTCCTTGGCTAACTTAGCTTCAAATTCCTGATCATCAACATCAATCCTCTTACCAATTATTCTAAGTCCTACTGCAGATGCAGCTATAGCAACTGGTAATACGATATAGAATGGGACACCCATACCTGCTGGTATGTAACCAAATAATACAGTTATAACACTTATAAAGATAGCATAAGGCATCTGTGTATTAACATGGTCAATGTGGTGACAACCAGCACCCATTGATGATAGTATTGTAGTATCTGAAATCGGTGAACAATGGTCGCCGAATATAGCACCTGTCAATACTGCTGAAGTTGCTACTACTACATAACTCATATCTGGTGATAGTGAGTGTGCTAGTGGTATTGCTAGAGGCATCAAGATACCCATAGTACCATAAGCTGTACCAGTTGAGAAAGATATAATAGCACCTAGTATAAATATAATACTTGGTAATAGGAATGGTGGTATTGATCCAGATAAGTATCTTATAAGGAACTTAGCTGTTCCAACTTCCTTGATTACTGAACTTAGAGACCAAGCAAGTATCAGGATAACACCTGTAATCATCAAAGTCTTCATACCATCTACCCAAACTTCAATTGCTTCAGACATTGTATAGATTTTCTTAATCTTTGCAATGATTATTGAAACAATAGATGAGAATATAGCAGACTGGAATAGTGCAACGGAAGCATCTGAAGATGAGAAGCACTGTCTTACTGAAGAAAATGAGAAAGGACTCGCCTTAATTGACGCTATTAAAGCTGTATCTTCTCCACCCATTATAGTTGAGTAACCACTATAGTAGAATGCTATTAGCGAACTGACAATCAATACACCTATCGGTATGATTGCATTCCAAACACTTAGCTTAACACCTTCCTTTGGCGCCATATCATCTAATTCCTCAACACCCTGATCCAGGTCAGTTGTTACATTCTGTCTTCTTCTTGCTATATATTCTGCCCTTCTCATTGGTCCAAATTCTCTAGCCATATAAGCTGTAACCAAAATGAAGGCCAAGATTAATATATTATAGAACCTATACGGTATAGTACTTAAGAATACACCAAAGGCATCTGTATCTACATGTATACTATTAAAAGCATCGTGTATCAAACCAACTTCTAAACCTATCCAAGTTGATATGATAGCCAAACCTGCTATTGGAGCAGCTGTTGCATCTATTACAAAGGCAAGCTTTTCTCTAGATATGTTCATTTTGTCGAATACCGGTCTCATTATAGGACCAACGATTAGTGAGTTGGCATAGTCATCGAAGAATACTAGGATTCCTAATAACCAAGATATTGTCTGGGCACCCTTTGCTGTCTTTGCTCTCTTGGCTAGTGCTTCAGCTACAGCCTTTGCTCCACCCATCTTACCTACTAGGTTAATAACACCACCTATACATAATACCTGCAAAACTATACCTGCATTCCATGGATCTGCTAGTGAGTGTAGGGCCCTAGATATGAAATCAAGGAAGGCCAATACTAGACCAGATAAGACTCCCTTACCCGATGATAGCTGTAGTATTAGAGATCCTGACATAACCCCCAAAAATAAAGATATAACAACATTTCTTGTAATGAATGCCAAGACAATTGCTAACAATGGCGGTATAACTGTTATAATTCCTAATTTTAATGAATTTGCCTGCGCTATCTGATCAATTTCTGCGGCATACGATGGCACTGCCATCAAGATTGTCATCATTAATGTGATGATCAAAATTCTTAAACTTCTTCTGTTCATAATAACCTCCTATAAAATATAATTCATTTTTGTAATATCCTCAATAGAAGATTTATTGACACCAAGTAATATAAAAAACGTCTCGGATGGACATCCGAGACGTTTGAAAACATACTCAAATGATAGCCCAACACAAATACTTGTGACAGTGATACGTATATTCTACGTACCCCCAGCTATACAAGCCTAAAGCTGCTTGTATGCTTCGGCAATTGTTCCTTTCCTTGTGGATGCTTTAACCCTTTTATCAAGTACTAATAACAAGTGCGCCTCTACCTTCTATATTCAATTACTATCGATAGTATACACTATGTAATAAAAACTTGCAAGCCCTTTTCTGCTTTTATTTCAAATTTTTAACAAGTCTATCGTATTTTGTGATATCTATCTATACTTTGGTATATTGTAACTCATTGATCCTATATTATTTGAGTAAGCTGCTATATCAGCCATCTTATTGGCAATAGCGCTTGGCCACCTTACATCAGATGCATACTGGTGGTATATAATACTTGGATTCCACTTCATGCTGTATAGGGTATTCTGATTGTACTTGCTGCTATGTATATACCTACTAGCAATCCAAGAAGCTGCTCCATCTATACCAGCTGCTACACTTGTCCAACCGTTATTATAGGCTGTAGCACTACCACCTGCAAGAGCATTACCATCTACAGCTCCAATACCAAAGAAATTATAAACAGTCTTTCCATTATATACAGTTCCTTGGGCTAGTTTTGAAGTTCCATAGCCAGTCTCTATCATTGAATGGGCCACTAGGTATAATACATTTATATTATTCTTCTTAGCCGCATCTATAAAGGCCTGCCCCTGGTTATAAAATACATTACCATACTTACAGTACTTAGCTAAATATGCATTCAGCTGACCAGCTGTTATATCTTCTGTATACCTATCTAGCAAGGCAAACTGCATGATAGTAGATGCATCCATATGTCTAGATGGATCCATGTATGACTTTAACTCATCTCTTGTTACCTTTCTCCAACCACCTGCAGTTAAGGTATTTAAAGCCTTAGACATCTGCATATCAACATGTGCATCAAGTGTCATACCCATATCTATGTAGTTGGTATTTCCAGTTGAAACATTAGCCTGACTCTTACTTGTACTTATGCTTAAATCTTCATTTTCAATATTATTGTCCTGGTCTGGATTTTCAACTTCTCCTGTATCCTTTAGATAGTAAGAAGATACATAGCCTACATATCCATTATAACGAACCTTGTTCCAACCATTTGTAGAAGAGATATATTCAACCATATCACCCTTACTTAGGTCTGCTAGCTTTTCACTTAACAAATTGGCAGACTTTCTTATACTTAGGTTATTAGCCATAACCATCATCTTACTACCTACACTTGTCTTAGAATTAGCTAATGAACCAGATAAAAACCTAGTTGAAAGATAGCCAGTTTTTCCATTGAATGATACCTTGGTCCAGGCAGATCCTTCTTCAATAACAGTTACCTTATCACCCTTTTTTAAGACCTGGATGACCGTAGACTTAGTATTAGCTTCCTTCCTAAAGTTCAGGGTATCACTAGTCACAGTCTTTGTAGTAGTAGCTGGACTAGTCTTTATATTATTAACTGTTTCAGACTTCTCTACTATGGCAGATTCCTGAACCCAACCATCTTTATTATTAAATTTAATATTAACCCAAGAATCCTTCTTAGAAAGTATCTCAACTTCGTCTCCCTTCTTCAAGACAAACTTAACACTTTCATTCGAACCAGGGTTTACTCTTATATTTACATATTCGTAATTTATTACACCAACCTGTCCGGCTGCGAAAGCTGAAGCACCAAATAGTGGCAAAACAGCCAAAGCCGATAAACCTATTTTAATATTCAAAAAAACACTTCCTTTCTGAGTACTTTAACCATTATAGCAAATAATTACAAATTTGTAAACATAATAAGTTACAGAAAAGTAACATATTTGAGATTTTTTATATTTATCAATTATTGCTCCCTTCATATGTACATCAAAACGATTATTATTTATATCTAAAATAC
>ERZ772932.874-NODE-874-length-15323-cov-4.485984_pt1 | contig 15323 bp, 18 predicted proteins | sample MGYA00511684_ERZ772932 | MGnify/ENA primary metagenome ERZ772932 (study PRJEB29015, sample SAMEA2738078) | human oral metagenome | biome: human oral; feature: human-associated habitat; material: saliva | place: China | collected 2210 ...
TATTATTCTTTCAGCCATAATATCCCCCTTGTTAATGATTTCTAAATTAATTAGACAAAATTTGGCCATAGAATATTCTTATCTTAAAAAAGTAATTATATACTGAAAAACAGGCCGCAATTACACATGATTCAGATAAAATATACCAGAATTATTTTAGTTTCTTCTTATAGTAATAAGAAAATCATAATTGATACTTTAATTCAACATACTATGAAATGAGAATATGAAGTTTTCTATGAGGAAAATGTGCACTTGATTTGACATTTTAGGGCGTATGAAAACTTTGAATACAGGTTTCTTTCTATCTAAATGTTCTAAATGTTTTTGCAGATACTTTTTTTGTACAAATTTGTATTACGAGTGTGTAACTGATAGACAAGCACTAAAATATATGATAAACTAAAGTAGGAAAAAATTTAAAAGGAGAATCCTTATGTCAGCAATTAGTTTAACTCCAGAACAGTTACAATCTCAGGCGGCAATTTATCTTAGCGCTAAAGATCAAATTGAACAAGCGGTACAAACCGTTAATCGAACAAATGGAGAAATGGCATCACAATGGAAAGGGCAAGCATTTAATGCTTACCTTGAGCAATACAACCAGTTGTATACACATGTTCAAAAATTCGAGGAGCTTCTAGTGAGCATCAACCAACAATTGAACAACTATGCTCAAACAGTAGCTGAACGTGACCAACAAGATGCACAAAGCTTTGGTTTGTAGTTAATTTTGAGGAGCGTCAGGGAAACTTGACGCTTATTTTTATATCATGATGAAGAAAATTAAAAAGTACCTTTTAATTCTTTGTATCGTATTTCCTGTGCTAGTTTATGCAGACGATGGTAGCTTAAAACTTGATACAGATATCATTACAAATAGTACACAGGAAACGGTCAAAAATAGGATAGAATCCAAATATGCTCCAAATTTATTTTTAAATCGTACCCAAAAGGTTGTGGATCAGAGAACTCAAACGACGAACGAACTTTTACAGGGGGCAGAGAAGACTATATTTACCGATAGTGAAAATCATTCTATTTATCGTTTAGAAACTACTGTCGTTAAAACATCATTGTTTAATCAATACACTGTAGAGGAGAAACCCTCTTTTAAACAAAGTGACTATTCAATTTTTAAGGATTGGCTGGGAAGTGTATTGACAAGCTTTTTCTTGTTGTTTATGGTTTTTTTGGGTATCTATTTAGGAAGGAAATGGCATGGATTACGGAAAAATAAAGTTAACTCTAGAGTATAGAACAAAACAAATAGATATCCGAGTTTCAAAATCCCTTACTTGGTTAAGATTAGAAGAATTATTAAAAGATACCAAAGTTAGAGAACAGTTGAATTTACCCCTAAATAGTTCGTTTTGTTTCAAAGTTAGAAATAAACAAATTCATATCGAAACAACGGATATCTTGGCTGCTTATCCAGTTAGTGATGGGGATTATATAGAGATTGAGGATGTATCATAGGAGAAAAAATGTTTGAAGCAGATCAACTACAATTCATGAGAGAAGGCAACCAAATATCAGTTCAAATTTCTTCATCAGGTTACCATAGAGAACAGCTTGAATTGATTAAAGAATATTGTCCAGTAGAAATAGTGCAGAAAGATGGAGTTCTTTCTTTGCATTATATTATTCCAGAGTATTTTAAAACTGTTAAAGAAGAAATTTTAGACAGAACTACGGAACTTGAACGTTTTGGTTTGGCACAAAGCATGTCAGTATTAGTTCATTCTGAAAATGATTATAAAATTCCGTATATTCATCCTGAAAATATCATTGTTTTTGGGAGTAATGTACAGATATTACATTATGGAATCGAAAAATTACTTGCACCTCAACAGTATAGTTCTGAACTCTATTTAGAATCTTATAAAGCTTTAATAATTTCCATTTTACTACCTAAGGTAGATTTTGACTTAGTCATCCATGGGATTGATGCAATAAAGGAAAAGGTAGCACAGGATATTATTCCCTTAGGGAGTGTAGCTGATGTTAATAAATATATTGCAGAAAAGTATGCAAAATTATCAGAAGAGAGTTCAAAAGCTAATTTGTTGGTGAACAAGAAAAAATGGAAGGCTTTGTTAATAGGGGGAGCCTTGCTTGCTACAACCACAGTGATTTTAAGTTTTGCCACTTATAAGTCTATGTTTAAAGACGGCCCCCTAAAATCATCAGTCATTATGGCCCAATCAAATTTCATGCGAAAAGACTATTCTGAAACAGTTGAATCATTAAAAAATTATGGTGCAGAATCATTGCCAAAAGAAGCTAAGTATATCTTAGCAGCAAGCTATGTCCGTTTAGATAGTTTGAGCGATAAGCAAAAGGAAGTTATTTTAAATACGATTACAGAATCAACAGATGATACAATTTTCTATTATTGGATTTATCTTGGACGTGGAAAATTTGAAAAAGCTCTAGATGTGGCACAAAATATCGGGGACACACAATTGATTTTACACGCTTATACAAATCTATATGAATCAGTTAAAGCAGATATCAATATGAACGGTTCTGAAAAACAAAAGAAACTTGAAGAATATGAAAAGAAAATAAAAGAACTTTCTGCTGAGATTGGAGAAGCGACTACAAATAGTAGTGACACAAAAGCATCTACTGAGACAACAACTCCTAAGGACAACCAAACAAAAGAAAAGAGTGAGCGATAAATGAAGGCAAAAAAGCTAGAATATGATCATCAACTGGGAGACCAATTAGGAGAACTTCATAAACCTCTTTATACCTTGTTGATTGAACAAGAAAAATTGGAAAAAATTGATTTGTTTGAAGGACAAGAGGTAAGAGTAGGTACTAACGAGTATACAGTAGAAGGCAGAAGAGTCTATCGAAATGGTAAGGGATTAGAAAGAGGAAAAGCTACCTTTGATAAAGAAACTGTAACCTTATTGGTCCCTGAAAAAGATATTTTTATCACTTATATTTTTCCGCCACAACGATTTATTTGTAGCAAGAAAGAATCAGCTGACATTAGTTGGTCAATTTCAAACCAACTTATTTTCTCAAATAATCAAGTTCAGGTTACTCTTGGGGAATCTCCGATTTATCTAAATAACCGTCTTATCAAAGCGGAAGGACTTTATCCGTTTGAAGTGGGAGACCGAATGAAGGTTTCTAACTATTTTATAGAAAAAAGAAAGAACCAGTGGAAGATTGGATGTCTTTTCGAAGAACCACAATTGAATAAGAATCAAATTCTGATACAAGAAAAAAATAATGAATATCCGTTGGATTTTCCAGAGTATAGAAGGAGTCCAAGAGTTAATCCTATTATCCATAGTGGGAAAATCATTATCAATCAACCTCCACAGCCGATAAAGCCACCAAAAAACTCGCTCATCCGAGCAATTGTTCCAGCTTTAGGGATGTTTACTTTAACTGCATTTAGTTCAATTTGGACAAAAGGGAATCCTGTAATGATGCTAGGGATGGGTGGTTTTAGTCTCCTGACTGCAGCGACAACTATGAGTCAGTATTTTGAGGAGAGAAAGGATACCAAAGAGCAGGAAAAAACTCGTATTCAAGACTACGAAGCATATTTATTAAAACAAGTATCCGACTTAGAAAGATACTACAAAGAAGAAACTAATATTTTACATTACAATCAACCGTCAATATCAACCATTACTGAACTGATTGCAAAGTATGATTCTAGAATTTATGAGCGGATGGACTATAATGAAGATTTCTTACAGGTGTCTTTAGGATTAGGAGATAAGTTAAGTCAGCTAGAGTTACAAACAAATTTTGATGAGCAAAGTAAAGATGAAATATCGCAATTTGCTCGAACAGTCTTGCAGGATTACAGTTTGCAAAAGAAAGTTCCAATCACTGTTAATATTTTTGAAGCGACAGTTGGTCTTGTTGGTAACAGTGAAGTAACTAGGACAGCTGTGTATAATATGCTTTTACAGATGGCAATGTTCCATAGCTACTTAGATGTTAATTTTATCAATCTTGTTCAAGAACAGAGATATGAGAAGGATTGGTCTGAGTGGCGCTTTCTTCCACATTTTAATATGCAGGAGCGAAATATTCGTGGTTTTGTCCATGATGCCAGAAGTCGTGATGCTGTTCTAAATTCGTTTTATCGTATCATTCAAAAACGTTCTCAAATCAAACGTGAAATGGGGGAAAAAGATGCGCGCTTTAAACCTCATTATGTCTTAACGATTATGGATGACTCCCATTTACTTGGCCATAGTTTGAATGAGTATCTAGCCAAGGATTTGACAGAGTTAGGTGTGACTGTTATTTGGGTGAAAGAGGCGCGTCGTCTTTTGCCAGAAACTATCACAACTCTGATTGAATATAAGAATCAAAATCTAGGTCAAATCATTAATGATGAAGGATCCTATAGTGCACAAACCTTTATTCCCTACCCACTGTTGGATTGCTATGAAGATTCTATCCGTACTTTAGCAAATCTAAAACACATGGAAGTAGAGAAGAATACGATTCCAAAATCCGTTACTTTTTTGGAACTCTATCAAGTCAGAGAAGTTGAAGAGTTACAGGTTGCGACTAGATGGTCCAAAGCGGATACTTTCAAAACGTTAGCAGTGCCATTAGGATTGCGTGGGAAAGATGACCAGGTGGAACTCAACTTACATGAACGTGCACATGGACCGCATGGTCTTGTAGCAGGAACTACTGGTTCAGGTAAATCGGAGATTCTTCAGTCGTATATATTATCCATGGCTGTAAATTTTAGTCCAGAGGATGTTGGATTTCTTACGATTGACTTCAAGGGTGGTGGGATGGCGAATCTTTTCAAAGATTTACCACATATGCTTGGGTCTATTACTAACTTAGATGGCGCGGCTAGTGCGCGTGCCTTAGCTTCTATCAAAGCAGAGTTACAAAAACGCCAACGACTATTTAATCAATTTGGTGTCAACCATATTAATGGATACACTAAATTATATAAGGAAGGGCAAAAATCTACTGACAAATCAGGCTATCCAGACAAACCATTACCTCATCTGTTCCTGATTAGTGATGAGTTTGCTGAATTGAAAGAACATGAACCAGAATTTATGACAGAGCTGGTTTCGACAGCCCGTATCGGACGTTCGCTTGGAGTCCATCTAATTCTTGCTACACAAAAACCATCAGGGGTCGTCAATGATCAAATATGGTCAAACTCTCGTTTCAAACTAGCTTTGAAAGTGTCAGATGAGTCTGATTCAAATGAAATAATCAAAACACCAGATGCAGCGAGTATTACTGAACCAGGACGTGCTTACCTACAAGTAGGAAATAACGAAATCTATGAATTGTTCCAGTCTGCATGGAGTGGTGCGCAGTATGCCCCACAAACAGAGGGAGTTCAAGAAGTTGTTGATGAACGAATCTGGTTGATAAATGATCTAGGACAATATGAGTTGCTATCTGATGACCTATCTAAGGATGAAAATTATACTGCTGATCAGACGGAAGAAATCACGGAACTCTCAGCTGTTGTAAACTATATAGCAAGAGTGAGCAAGACTGTACCTCTCAACCTGCCAGATAAACCGTGGTTAGCACCACTAGAGACAGCTATCATATCCCCTCAAACAGATATTCACTGGACCGATGAAAAAGTATTGGCCGTTCCCTTTGCTCGAATGGATATTCCGACAGAGCAACGTCAAAAGGATTATCATTTTGATTTGGAAAAAATGGGGCATACAGTTTTCTATGGTTCACCTGGTTTTGGGAAATCCCTAGCTCTTCAAACTCTAGTGTTAAATCTCGCTCGTTTGAATACTCCAGAGCAAGTACAAATCAATTTATTTGACTTTGGGACAAATGGACTCTTGCCACTAAAAGATTTACCTCATGTAGTTGATTTGACAAGGTTTGATGAAGAAGAAAAACTGGTTAAGTTTTTAAAACGTATTGACCAAGAGTTGAAGATTCGCAAGGAGAAGTTTGCCCTCTATAATGTAGCAAGTCTTTCCCAATACGAACAAAAATCAGGTGAGAAACTCCCTGCTATCCTTACTATTTTTGACGGCTTTGATACTATAAAAGACACACCACTAGAAGAAGCCATTGAAAGTATGATTAACCGCCTCCTACGTGAGGGAGCGAGTCTTGGATGTTTTGTGATTTTGACAGCACTCCGCTCAAATAGCCTTAAAATCAGTATGTCAAGTAATATCACCTCGCGCTTGGCCTTTTACCTGGTTGATGAAGGAGCTTCTAAGGAAATTATCGGACGCGATGCTTTAATTCAACAAGAAATTTTTGGTCGTGCCCAGTTGAAAGAAGATATCCCTTATGCCATTCAGGTTTATCTCCCGATAAGTGGAGAAGGGGACATTGAGCGCCTGTATAACTTGGAAGAAGAAGTCAAGTTGATTGCAAGAAGTTGGACAGGAGTTTGCCCAGAACCAATCCCAATGTTGCCAAATGAAGTGACGCTTGATGAATTTAAACAATCAACTACAGTTCAAGAGATGCTGAAACAAGGTCAAATCCCAATCGGATATGATAAAGAGACAACTAAGGTGGTAGGTTTTAATCCTAAAAAACATGGCTATTTTGTCATTATGGATGACACGCCACAGCAAACGGAACTACTCGAAGCAGTGTTATTGATGGCATTTGAAAATTTGAATGGGCAAGCTCAACGTATTCTTTTTGATATTGATGGACGTCTTGCAAATCCAGATAGTTTTGATTCAATCATCTTGTTAAATAACTTTAGTACAGCTTTAACAGATCTTGTTAGTGAAATTGAACGAAGACTACATGGTGGCGATAATCAAATGATGTTTGTTTACATGCCAGACATTCATACCGTAAATGAAAAAATGTTACTTTCTGCAAATGTGTTAGAAACGATTATCAAAAATGCCTCTAAAGCGGGAGTTTACTTTATTTTCCATGGCTATCAGAAAAATATCGAAAGTAAATTTGATGAATTTAGTAAGAGGTTGCGTGCAAATATGCCAGCAGGTATATTTGGTACTAGATTTATGGACCAAGGAATGATTAAAGGTAAGTCAAATTACAAAGAAACTCTTCTAGAAGTCGATGAAACACACTTCTTTGTTGGAAGAGAAGTTTTCAGAATTAAGTTACCAAGATAATATCAGCAATGCTTCGTACTTGAACTTGATAAGAGTCCATCCCCAAAAGTTAACTATAGGAGTTCTCACTTTTGGAGATTGTTTCAAAGGGAGTAAGTTTAATCAAAAGGATATGTATATAGGTTGTTGATTCTAAGCAAAATATGCTAAAATGAAGTACAGTTTATAAAAAGGAGAAGGGAAATGGGGTCGTATTATAAACAAATTGCGGCTAGATTTCGTCGACAAGCTGCTGAAGCTCAAAGAGAAAAAAGTGTAGTTGATGGGAAAATATCTAGATTAAGAAAAGCTAGCAGTGCTTTAGCAAGTGAGATACAGTCTATTGATAATCGTGCAAGATCTTTAGGTCAGATTCTTCCTTTAGATTCCTCTAGTTTTAAGGGGAGTCGTCAGCAAGATTTTGAAGGTCATTTTTATAATTTAGGAACCAATATTACTAATTTTCGAGATAGCCATAACAATAATAAAACAGCTATTGAGGATAAGATTCGGAGTCTGGAAACACAATCAAGTGATCTTCAGTCTGCAATAGCATCTTATTATCATCAGGCTCGTGTCTATGAATATATGGAGGATTAGGGAGAAAATGGTAGATACAGGAGTAAATCAATCCAGTTGGAACACTATTACAAGAGGTGTTTCTACTTCAACTACAGGAATCGGTAAACTAAGTGATATGCGGTTTAGTCGCACAGATCTTACCCCTTTTACCACTTTTAATGACGTTTTGGAGCACTTTAACAAGTCTATTGTTGCTTTGAAAAATTTTACCAGCTCAGATGCTCTAAAAATGGAACAAGCAGGACAGAATAAGATAGATGATGATGCGCATGAAGCAGGTGCTATCGCATCAGGAGGGGTGCTACCATGAAGGAAGAACAAATGATTTTATTCGACCGAGCTTTGTCTAGATGTAACCTGTCTGAAAAGGAGCAGGAAGTATTGACAGCGGTAGCGATGACCTTATCAGGACATCCGGATGTTTTTCGAGCCTGTTATATAGCTTTTATGAATGACGAACCTGATTATCATTATCAACCGATGATAGAGGCGCCGTTGGAGTTTTTCTATGAAAAAGAACTCGTGCGGATTCGGCGTCTCCAAGAAGAAGTCACCTTACCTCGTTCGCTTTTTATCCAGTATGCTTCCTATGTGGATCTCTGCTTAAGTCGTATCTATCCTTTGGGTAGTGTTGTCGAACTTGATCGTGAGCTTCTTCCTAAGGACTTGGTTGAATCATTTGAAAGCGAGCAGATGGACTTTTTTGTAGTCATTTCAGGACGTCGAGTTGATTTGGCAAATGGCCATTATGTGGACTACATTGGTCATGGCTATCCATTTGGATTACGCTTTGACACTTCCCCCTTGTTTTTAAGCAATCTCTTGATTAAGAGAGTAGTATCAGAAGGGTATTCGGATACCGCGGATGAACACTACTGCCAAGAAGCTCTGCGTAAGGACTATCTAGACGCAGGGTTGATTTCCAGTGTTTACGCAGAGGAGGAAGTGAATGAAGATTGATGTATCCGAAGTTCGAGTTCAAAAAGAGTTGTTAGTTATTTCGGTAAATAGTATCAAGGAACAGCTATCTGTTTCGAGAAGCCGTCTATCAGAGGTCGTTTCAACCGATAGCCTTAAAGGGGCAGTGAAGGATGCCATTAACCAGAAGGTGACCAACTATCAGATACCACTGGTTGATAACTATGTCAATGCCCTAGATAGCATTGTCAGTCGCTATGATGGACTTGTGAAGCTCTTTCAAGACACGGTGTCAGAGACCGACAACAGTGCCATTATTAAGACAGAATATCTAGAACGCATCAAGCAACGGATGAAAGATCCGATCGAGGGATTAAAGAGTAGTTCCAGTAAAACTAAAAATATCTATGCAGGGATAAGTGATATCCTAACGTTAACGAATCCTAGTTTGGATAGTGTGAATACAAGTTATAATCAAGCAGTCAAGAGTTTAGATGATACCATAAAGAACATGGAAGCTTTTAATAGTGTTCTTCTAAAAACAGATACATTTGACCTTATAGATATGCAAAATAGTGAAATCGCAACACTATCAGGTTATGCCCCTCTTCCGTATGGGAACCGCGTATCGAGAAATTATTATAATCGAACTCAGTTTAAAAACTCAGTTTCAGAGATTCACACAGCTATCCATAGCAATTCCAAAGCTGTGAAGTACCAAAATGCTCTCGCAAAACAGCTTGCCGAGTCTAAGTATAGTGGGACGGTGGACTTAAACAAACAAAACTATTCTGATAAGATATTAAATGATTTACAAAATGATTTTATCGGTGAGTCATTCATGAATAGTATTGATGTATTTGGAGATAAAGGTTGGGTTACTTTATTGGAAAAAACTCCAACTGTTCTAGGAGGAGTACTTAGCACCTTATATAAACTAAGTGATTCACTCGGCAACTTTATTAACCTAGGTACTAATGGGTTAATTTCGCCCAATGTACTTGATGGTATTAGTAATTCCTCTTCAGGAGTCATTAGAAGTTTGAGTGAAGGAATTGAAACTTTTGCCAAGTCTGGCCCTGAAATAGGTAGGGCTATGGCATTTATCGGTCCTGCAATTGATTTCACTACACAAGTTTCAGCTGGTGAAAATGTTCCGAACGCTGTTATTAAAACAGGTGTTCATACGGTTGTTTCGAATACTGCAATGGCTATTGGAGGAACAATTGGTTCAGCTATCCCTATTCCAGTTGTAGGAACCGCTGTAGGTATAGTTGCTGGTGCAGCAGTAGGTATTGTCTTGAATTCAGTTTTTGATATGATTTATGATAACACTGTTGGAAAGGAAGTCACAAAAATAACAAATGATGTAGTAAAATCAGGTAAAGAAGTTATAGATGGTGTTGGTAATGCAGTATCTGACTTTTTCAGTGGTATTGGAACTGTATTTCAGTGATAGGAGATTCTCTTGGAAAAGAATCAAATTATAAAGTTAAAGGACGTTGAATTTGTAGGAATTGGTAATTTTGAAGGGGAAACAGTTTTTTTTGATAAGAAAACAGGCAAGATGTTCTTAGGTCATTCTAAAACAAAGTTTAAAGTGTCTCCTGTCGCTTTCTCGACAGGAGCAGCACTTATCTTTTATGTGATTGTAAGAGAAATAACAAAAGTTCAGGTGTTCAGTGGGTTTTGGCCCTTGATTTTTGGTTTTTTTCTAATGATCATTGTCTCAAAACTTCTCTACAGACCAGCTTTGAATGAAGAATTAATTATTAGTCCTTTTGTGCTTTCAAACATTGATATGATAACTTTTCTTAAAAACGAGAAGAAAAATATAGTTAAGAGCCATCTAATTATATTATTGGCATTTCTTCTTCCAGTGATTTTTTCAATAATTTATTTATGGCTATCTAGTGTTATGTTCTTATTTTTAGCCATTTTATTTTTTATGTTCCCCCTATTGTTATTAAACACGAAACCAATACAAAGATATAAAGTGGTTCATATGTTAGACAAAAAATATTCCACTAAGGAAAAGGATTCATGAAAAAATATTTAAAAAATATGGTTCCGATAGGAACAATTGATAAAAATCCAGTTTATTTTGATAAAAAAGACTCTAGTTTATACATAGTAAGAAAAAAGATTTCTTTGTGGGAAACTGCTAGCAGTAGCTTGATTATAATGTTGGCAGAGCGATAAGTTACAGCACAGTAGCGACAGGTGCTGGTGTTCTCACTGGAATGGCAGTCGGTGCTGCCTTTGCAGGAGCTCCGTTTATAGTAGGGTTGGGAGCAGCTGTTATTGTGGGAGCAGCAGTTTCAGTTGGAATTAAAGCTCTTTATAAAAATGTTAAGCCTTTTAGAGATGTTGTAGATGGTGCAGGAGATATACTAAACGGAGTAGGTAAAGCACTCAGTAACTCACTTTCTTCTCTGAAAGGAGCATTTGGATGGTAGGTGTTTGTACCTGATCCATTATTCTGATTAAATTTATTGAGTTTCAGCCTACGAGTAGAGCTATAAAATATGAGGTGATGGGTAATGAAAGTGTCGAATAGACGTTATAAAGTTAGTTTAGTTGGGCGTGTGAATAATAGATATTACCTGATAAGAATTTCCAATCAAGAATATATAATAGATTATTCAAATCCCAAGGATGTACGCACCTATTTGTTTGGGTTATTCCCGAAATATAATACAGAGTATCCCATCTATAAAGTTGACAATGCTAGTATAAAAACAACAACTTGGAGAATAATGGATCAATTTCAAGGAAGCTTACTAGAGTATAGTATTGGCATTGTACTAGTTTTTCTTTTGATTCTACCAAAACATATTAACCCACTGTTGATTTTTAATAATTCGATAATTAGAGAATCATGGTATCTTTGGTTATCAATGATTTTTTGTGGAGCTATATTACTGATTTCTTTTCTTATCTTTAAGTCAAATACAGATGAAATCCCTATTTTGGTAGATGAAAAAAGTATTTTACGAAGAGTAGAGGAACCAAGAAAAAGCTTCATCAAATTTCCTCAAAAAATAGTTGATTTTTTAAGTTGTTTTTTAGGAATTCCAATCTGTCTTTTTATGGGAGTTGCTTCATCAAATTTTATTTTGTTAATTGTTTTTGGATGTTTAGGATTCTATCAGCTGTTATTTGCTAGGTTTTTAAACTTATTATTCGTAGTTAAAAGACATAAATTTTATATTGTAAAATAAGGAGAAAGTTATGATTTTGCCTATTGGAACTATTGTTTATTTATCTGGTGGAAACCAAAAAGTTATGATTTTAAATAGGGGCGCTATTATAGAGCAGGAAGGTCAGGATGTATTGTTTGATTATACTGGAGCTCTATTTCCAGACGGATTAAATCCAGAGCAAGTTTATTATTTTAATCATGAAGATATTGATGATATTGTGTTCAAAGGATATAGTGATATTGATGAAGAGCGTTTTGTTAAATTATATAAGAAATGGTTGGCTCTATTGAAAGTAGCATTAAAAAAGTAAAAACAGAATAATATATAATGGTGTAATTGTCCTTGTATCTGGAGCGAGTCAAGCAAAGGATGAAAGATCCCATTGAAGGCTTGAGTAAGATTTCAACACGAACACAGAGTATTTACTCGGATATTAGTGATATTATCTCACTGAGTAATCCTAGCTTGGATGATATCAATACGATCTATGCCAAAGCCCAAAAGAGCCTCGATGATACGATTAAGAACATGGAGACGTTTAATAACGTTATTCTGAACACAGATACTTTTGATCTGATTGATAAGCAAGATGGTCAACTTAAGACTTTATCTGCATACTTCCGTACTTCATACACCAATCAAACAGCAAGAAATTACTACAAGAAAACGCAATTTAGAAATTCCGTTTCTGAAATTAACACAGCTATCCATAGCAACTCCAAAGCTGTGAAGTATCAAAATGCTCTCGCAAAACAGCTTGCCGAGTCTAAGTATAGTGGGACGATAATCTCAGAACAGCAAAAAGAAATTTCTGTATCAAAAATTAGTGAATTTTTTAATCTAACTCCTCCTGAAGCAGAAGAAGTTGCCGATTATATTAAATCAATGGGGGAAGCTATCGTTACCTATCGAGGAGCAAATATTTTTCTTAATGGTATAAAAATAACAATGGATAGCCACGGAAGAATGAGATGGGGAAATAAGTTTATTTTCAAATTTTCTACTAACAATTTATACAGGCATGGTCGTAATTTCCAAAATGCTTCGGGAATTGATCTAGAAAATTACCACTATTTAGGTAATTTGCAAGGTGTTGCTCGTATGAAAGAAATAGGTAAAGCAGGATGGAGCGGTTTCAAAGAGTCTGTTAATCCACTAAATGATTTTAAAGGCTGGAGAGAGGTAGGGAAATTTGGCAAGGCGTTTAAATCAGCTGGAGCATTGTTAACAGCTATAAATATCTATAATAATTTTCGGGAGAATGTGGATATGTCTGATGGTATCTCGGCCAAAGAAGCGTGGGACTTTACGATTGATACAGTTGTAGATATTGGATCAGGGGCTGCAGCTGCTGGATTGGGTGCTGCCATTGGTTCGGCCTTCTTACCTCCGTTAGGAACAGTAATAGGAGCGGGTGCAGGGATTGCTATCAATTATGCTCTTAATCATGTTAAGTTACCATTTGTTGGTAAGAGTGTAGTTGATACGATAAAAGATTTTGGGAAGGGTATAGGAAATAGTATAGGTAATGTAGTAAGTTCTATGTTTGGAGGTTAATATGGAAGAAAAAACAGTGAAAGAAGTTGAAGAATTAAATAAAGTATATTTTAAAAGCTTAGCGAACACTCGCGCATCTGCAAGTATGATGGTTATTTCATTTGCAGGAGCCTTCGTTTTGGCATTGTTTCTGCTTTTCCAATATTTTTATTTTGTTAAAGGCTACGGAATAAATCCTTTGGAAAATTACTTTTTTGATTTTGTTTTGATTTATGTTATTTATCTTGTCGTGGCAACCTTTATTCCACTAGGAATGACATTTATTTATCGTAGACAGATTTTATCAACCATATTATTACTTTTATCTTATATAGGTATCTTTTTATCTTTGATACTTGTATCTTATATTATTCTTGTTTATTCAGGGACTAATTTGCAAGAATATAACGAACGTTCATTATACACCATTCCTTTTTTGTTAATCTGTACAGTTGTTGGTTTTGTTTATCACTATTTTTGGCTAAAAAGAGAGTTAAAAAAAGGTTTTTCTACCAATAGAACACTGGGTAATTATTTTGCGAAATCTAGTGCTCACAATAATAATTCTCTTCTCATTATTTTTACAGTTTCCATGCTAGTCGGTGTTCTTTCTGGTAAGTTTGCGCTAGTTTTAGGAATTCTAACAGCGGTACTTTTTAGCTATGGCTTCTCCCAACTCATCACAGAAGTCGCCTATCTTTTATATCTAAAAACTCAAAGCAAGGAGTACTGGGAAGATGTACCTACGAAAAAAGAGACTTTTCGAGATTTATTTAAGGGTTTCAGTTTGAAGAAAGCAAAAATTAGAATTTCCCTTGAGATTTTGTTTTGTTCAATATTCCTTGGTATCATGTATAATATAGGCTATTTTAGTCCTAGTTCATACATCCCCCTTTGGCTTATTTGGTTTGGGAGAATATTTATAATCTCGATAGGACTGGATATTTTGGGGAGCTTTATTCTATCTATGATGAAAAGATTAAAAACTGGATTCAAAAAAGGAAAGAAAAAATGAATTTTAAAAAAAGAGAATTAAGTCTTACAAATTTAATTGGTTTTAGATTGGAATTAACTCCCTCAGCCACTTTCTTTGATCGTTTGATCTCAGATTCTAAGGGGTTTAAACTCCAGATGATACAAAACGGATTTTATGCAGATGGTCCAATATATTACAGTTACAATCCAATGAAAACTGTTCAAGATGTTCTTGTATTTACAACAGTTGGGAATAAACTTGAGATAAAGGGAGAAAATACTTCGGGTATTTTCTTTCAGGAGTCGTTAAATTTCACAACAGATTTTTATTATCGTCATTACAATCAAGAAGAGCCAATCCCATATGAAGAAATTGAAAAAGAGATTTCAAAGTTAGGATTTAAATTAGTAAATATTATTCATGTCGTATTGGATCTTTATGGAGACCATGTAATTGACATGTATTGTGAGGTTGAAAAAGATTGATGAAACTACCAGAAAGTGTTGTCAAAGTTAATAAAATTGCGTTTCAAAATGTGGTTAGACAGAGACTATCATTTCATTACAGTGAGATGGAAGAGCATTTGGAGCAGTTTATAAAAGGTATTGTAGAAGCGGGCTATCAATTAAAAGGCCCGTTCTTTTACAGTTTGAATAACGTTCCGTTAAATGAAGTAATAGAAATTGAGTTATTTATGCCTATATCCAACGATTTATTTAGTTTAAAAGGTTATAATTTTTCAACTTATTTTGAAATTAGCAATTTACTAAAAACGATTATTAAAGGAGACCTTAAGACTTTGACAGAAATAGAATATGCAAAATTAATAATAGCACTGGAAGAAAATGATTTGGAGATGGTAACCCCTTTTTATCACGTGGTTCCCAAAAACGGATTAGAATATTTAGAATTATTGGTAAGCTATTCCGAAAATATTTAGTAATGTAACTGAAGGTTGATAACTATGTCAATGCCCTAGATAGCATTGTCAGTCGCTATGATGGA
>ERZ772932.876-NODE-876-length-15313-cov-7.254358_pt1 | contig 15313 bp, 19 predicted proteins | sample MGYA00511684_ERZ772932 | MGnify/ENA primary metagenome ERZ772932 (study PRJEB29015, sample SAMEA2738078) | human oral metagenome | biome: human oral; feature: human-associated habitat; material: saliva | place: China | collected 2210 ...
TTACCGAACTGCCGGGAAAGCAGGAGAAAGGAGACATGAGAATGTCAGAATTTAAACCAATTACTACACAAGAAGAATTTGATGCTGCTATTAAGGCCCGCTTATCTCGTGAAAAAGAGAAATATGTCGACTATGACCAGCTCAAATCTCGTGTTGAAGAGTTGGAAAAAGAAAATGGTGGCTTGAAGTCAACCATCGAAGTTACTAATCAAAGTAAGGCAGATGCTGACAAGCAACTTGAAGAAATGCAGAAGCAAATTGCTGGTTATGAGACGGCTAGTCTACGAACTCGTGTGGCTTTGCAATATGGATTGCCTTACGACCTTGCAGATCGTTTGCAGGGGACTGATGAAGAAAGCTTCAAAGCAGATGCAGAGCGCTTGGCTGGGTTTATGAAGAAATCTCAACCAGTTTACCCGCTCGGAACAAAGGAGCCTAGCTCAATTGATGACAAAGATGCAGCATTAAAAGGAATGTTGCACAAAATGAGAGGAGAATAATTTATGGCAACACTACAAACAGGGGATCTTTTCCCAGTCGAAACAGTTCAAGACATTTTTAGCAAGGTAAAGGGGCATTCAACTCTTGCCAAACTTACTACTCGAGAACCTATTCCGTTTTCGGGAACGGAAACATTTGTATTCAATCTCGAAGGAAATGCTGAAATCGTAGGTGAAGGTAATCCTTCGAACGCTGGAAGTGCAACTATGAAACCAAAGGTAATCAAACCTATTTTGATTACTTACCAAGCACGGGTATCTGAGGAGTTTGTAAATTGTTCGGAAGAAAAACAATTGTCTTACCTCAAATCATTTATTGATGGTTTGTCTAAAAAAGTGGCACAAGCAATTGATATTGCTTCATTCCATGGACTTGAACCAAAATCAATGACAGATGCTTCTTTTAAAGCCACAAACTCATTTGATGGCTTGATTACAGGGAATGTAGTTGCTTATGAAGCAAGTAAAATTGATGAAAATATTGATGCTGCTGTTGCAACCATCACAGCAAATGATTGCGAAGTCAACGGTATTGCATTGTCTCCTGCTGCAGGAGCAGCACTTGGAAACATCAAGGTAAACGGGGTAGCCCAATATCCTGAATACCGTTTTGGCCAAAATCCAGGATCGTTTTACGGAATGAAGTCTGATGTTAATAAAACATTGACTACCGTTGCAAGTTTGGCTAAAAAAGACCATGTTATCGTTGGTGATTTTGAGAATGCTGTCAAATGGGGATATGCAGAGGAAATCCCTCTTGAAATCATTAAATACGGTGATCCAGACGGAGCTGGTCGCGATTTGAAACGCTACCGTGAAGTTTGCTTGCGTACACAAGTATACGTAGGTTGGGGAATTCTTGACGAGCAGGCATTTGCTCGTGTGGAGGCTTAATATGGAATATATTAACAAAGAAACCTTAGCAACAATTGAAACAGACAGTAAGTTGGCAGGTGATTGGGTTCCTATTAGTGAATTCAAGGACGAATATCGTCTTACTGTTCCAGAAATCAAGGCGAAACTTGATGAATTGGGTGTTGAGTATGATAGCAAGGCAAATAAATCTACTTTGCTTGATTTATTAATCGCAAATGAAGGGTGATTGAGATGGAAAACTTTGCAACAGTCGAAGATTTGAAAAAATTGTGGCGAGCGTTGAAATTCGATGAGGAAAAACGAGCCGAAGCGCTGTTGGAAGTTGTTTCTCATTCTCTTCGCGTTGAAGCTAAAAAAGTTGGCAAAGATTTAGATGGATTGGTTGCTACTGATCCATCTTTTGCTATGGTCGTTAAGTCCGTCACGGTTGATGTGGTAGCTCGCACCTTGATGACCTCGACTGATCAGGAACCAATGACTCAAATGGCCGAGTCTGCTCTTGGATATTCCTTCAGTGGTTCTTATTTAGTTCCTGGCGGAGGTCTCTTTATCAAGGACTCTGAGTTGAAACGTCTGGGGCTTAAAAAGCAAAGATATGGGGTGATTGATATCTATGGGACGGATTAAAGGAATTACTGTAACTTTGATTGGGAAAACCAAGAATGGTAGGGATGACTTTGGGCATCCAATCTATGAGAATATTGAAATTCAAGTAGATAATGTCCTGGTTGTTCCAGCTTCAACAGAAGATGTCACAAATCAACTGAATCTTACTGGGAAAAAGGCATCTTATACACTGGGTATCCCAAAAGGCGATAAGAACGAGTGGAAAGAACGAGAGGTTCGTTTTTTCGGTCGTAAATGGCGCACGATTGGCATTCCTTTAGAAGGTATTGAAGAAATGATGCCTTTGGACTGGAATAAGAAAGTGATGGTTGAAGCGTATGAGTAATTTCAAAGTCAAGCTTATCGGTGCGGGTGTAGGAGCTCTTTTGAAATCAAAAGAGATTCAGGATATTCTGAATAAAGAAGCAACAGTCATTAAAAAAAGATGTGGCTCTGGTTATGAACAAGATAGCCACGTTGGTAAGACAAGGGCCAATGCTATGATTTATCCAGCTACGCGAAAAGCGAAAAGAGATAATTTGAAAAATAACACTTTGTTGAAGGCGGTACATAAATGATTGAAATTATTATCAAGAAATATCTTGACGGTCATTTAGATGTACCGTCATTTTTTGAGCATGAAGCTGAAGCTCCCGATAGCTTTGTCATTATTCAAAAAACTGGTGGTAAGGAGCGAAATTATTCTGGTAGTGCAACCTTTGCTTTCCAAAGTTATGGCCCAACTATGCAGAAGGCTGCAGAGCTCAATGTGAAAGTCAAAAAAGCTGTAAAGGGATTGATTGAATTAGATGAAATCTGTGGTGTCCACCTGAACAGTGATTACAATTTTACGGATACCGAAACAAAACAATATCGATATCAAGCCGTTTTTGATATTAATTATTTTTAAAAAGGAGAAATTAAATGGCAAAAGAATCAAACGTAACGACTGCTAAACCTAAAATCGGAGGAGCAGTTTATTCTGCACCTCTTGGAACAGCATTACCGACAGATGCAACAACAGAACTAGATGCAGCTTTTAAAGCGCTGGGATATATTTCAGAAGATGGTATGACCAACAGTAACTCTCCAGAGTCTGAAAATATTAAAGCATGGGGTGGAGTCATTGTAAGTTCAGTTCAAAAAGAAAAACAAGACACATTCAAATATATGCTTATTGAAGCATTGAATGTAGATGTCTTGAAGGAAGTTTATGGATCAGATAATGTATCTGGGGATTTGGCATCAGGAATTACAATTAAGGCAAATTCAAAAGAATTGCCACATCACTGCCTTGTAATTGAAACAGTTCTAAAAGGTGGTGTACTTAAACGTATTGTTATCCCTTCAGGAAAAGTAACTGCCATCGATGAAATCACATATAACGATGGTAGTGTTCTCGGATACGGTACAACAGTAACTGCCTTCCCTAACGCTACTGACGACACACACTATGAATACATCAAAGGAGCTTAACTATGTCAAGGCGAAATCGTAAGAAAAAAAATAACGGAGCAACCCCACAGATTAAAACAATCCGTGGTGTGACTTCAACCGGATTTGCTTTTGAAATTACAAAAGAGCGCTTGGAAAACTATGAGTTGCTTGAAGTTATTGCAGAAGTAGATACAAATCCGGCAGTTTTACCAAAAGTGGTCAAACTTATGCTTGGTGACAAATCAGAAGATTTGAAAAACCATGTGCGGACTGCGGATGGCATTGTTCCTTTGGATAAAATGGGAGCAGAAATTAGTGAAATTTTCACAAGTCAGAACCAATTAAAAAAATAGCGCTCCTTGCTAGAATGATTCAAATAGACGAAGATTCTCTTATTTGTGATTTAGCTGAAACCTATGGAATTTTTGACTACAGACAGCTACCTGCTAGCCAGGTGGCTGTCTTTGCTTTTGGTTTAAAGGATGATTCTCGTATCAAACTAGCAATAAGCAATAGTAAAGTATCCTTTGACACTCTCTTGCTTGCAAGTGTAGTAGATAGATTATCTGCGCTTGTATGGTTTAAAACAACAGATGGTCAAAAAGGAATCAATAAACCAAAAATGATTGCACAAGAATTGACAGGAAAAACTAAAGTTAAAGAAAGTAATGAGATGATCTTTGATTCTGGTAAGGATTTTGAAGAGTATCGTCAGCAAATTCTAGAAAAGATAGGGGGTGAGGATTAGTGGCGACAGAAATAGCACAGGCTTATGTACAATTGATACCATCAGCAAGAGGTATTACTGGGAAAATCCAATCACTTCTCAATCCTGAGGCTAGCGCAGCAGGACAAAGTGCTGGGCAGTCATTAGGTTCTAGTCTTGTTAGTGTCATGACAAAGGTAATTGCAGCAGCTGGAATTGGAAAAGCCTTTAGTGCCGCTTTAAATGAGGGAGCATCACTTCAGCAATCACTTGGTGGTATTGAAACCCTTTTTAAAGGCTCGGCTGATAAGGTAAAGGGGTATGCTAATGAGGCCTATAAGACAACAGGTCTATCAGCCAATGCCTATATGGAAAACGTAACAGGCTTTTCAGCTAGTCTATTACAGTCTCTTGGTGGAGATACTGATAAAGCTGCAGAAACAGCTAATATGGCCATGATTGACATGTCTGACAATGCTAATAAGATGGGGACATCAATGGAAAGCATTCAGACTGCATATCAAGGATTTGCTAAGCAGAACTACACTATGCTGGACAACCTGAAGCTGGGTTACGGTGGAACAAAGCAAGAAATGCAACGTTTACTAGCAGATGCAGAGAAATTGACAGGTGTTAAGTATGACATTAACAATTTATCAGACGTGTATAATGCGATACATGCTATTCAAGAAAATTTAGACATTACAGGTACGACTGCTAAAGAAGCAGCATCTACTTTTACTGGCTCATTCCAAGCAATGAAAGCAGCTGCTCAGAATGTACTTGGAAAGTTAGCGCTAGGGGAGAATATCCTACCTTCTCTGCATGCTTTGCTTAAAACAACATCTACCTTTCTCTTTGATAATTTTTTACCAATGGTTGGAAATATTTTTTCTGGCCTTGGTTTGGTTTTGACTGAAGGGATTAGTCAGATTGCTTCTCAGCTTTTTGGGGATGCTTTTGGAAGTGCAGTTTTTGATCAGCTAGCTCATGTGACTGGAATCTTTGAGACCTTTTTTGACATGATTTTTGGGTCATTAAGCAAGCAGGATAACATTGATATTCTGAATACGATTGGTTTTAGTGAGGAAGCTGCGACTCAAATTGTCAATATTGCGGATAATATCCGAGTAACTTTTGAGAATATCGGGGTTGTTGCTGGTAATGTTGCAAGCATTATTGTTGATTTCATCGGAGATCTTTTAGGGATAAAAGATGGAGAGCAGGGAGTGAATCTGCTAGGCATTGCCTTTGAAAGTATCACAGGTTTTATCAGAGATGCCTCTGAAAGTCTTAGTAAATTTACATCTTGGTTAAAAGATTCACCTCTTGCATTAGATGCCTTAAAATCGGCTGTTGTTGGCATTACAAGTGCATGGGCAGGATATAAAGCTGTCTTAGCGGTAATAAAAGGAATTGAAACAATCAGAAATGCAACTCTAGCTATCACAAATGGTTTAATGTTAGCTCAATTCGTTAGAACAGGAGCTTTAACTGCTGCCGAAGCTGCTAATGCAGCTGCAACAATGGGGGCAAGTGGAGCATTTGGTATTTTTAATGCGGTGTTATCTGCTAATCCGATTGGTTTAATTGTAACGGCAGTTGCTGCATTGACTGCTGCTCTGGTATGGTTTTTCACACAAACAGAAACTGGACAGCAAATTTGGTCATCTTTTGTGGAATGGATTAAACAAGCTTGGATTGGGATTGCTGACTTCTTTGTAAATCTCTGGTCTAGCATCTCTGAAGGAGCTATCCTCTTATGGGAAGGAGTCGTTGCAGCTTGGACTGCTTATATCGAATCTTTGAAAGCGATGTGGACTGCTGTTGTAACATTCTTTTCTGACTTATGGGTAAGTATTCAAGAAGCTGCATCTACTGCTTGGACATTGATTACTACAGCTATTATGACAGTTGTTCAACCGTTCATCGACGGATTTATGAATATTTGGAATAATATTTCAAATGGTCTTACTCTAATTTGGGAAGGCATTAAGATGATTTTTCAAGGAGTTTGGGAAGTTATCAAATCAATCTTCTTAGGCGCAATTTTGATCATCATCGACCTTGTGACAGGGAATTTTAACCAGCTAGGAGCTGATCTTTCTCTAATTTGGGAAGGTATTAAAAATGGCATTTCTTTGATATGGGAAGGGATTAAAACATATTTCTCTGGTGTTGTAGATGCTATTGTTGGTTATGGTATCGCTGTTTTTGAAAACTTTTCTGCTACACTAAGTACGATTTGGGAGTTTATCAAGTCGGCTGCTTCAGTGGCTTGGGAATGGATAAAATCTACTGTATCAAGTCTGATTACAGGTTTGGTTGAGGGTGCACAAAACATTTGGAATAGCTTCACAAGTTTCCTCTCTAGTTTGTGGGAGGGCATCAAATCCACTGCAAGTTCAGCATGGGAAACTCTGAAATCAAGTGTGTTAAGCATTATCAACAGTCTAGTATCAGGTGCACAAAGCGCATGGGATACTATGAGTAGTGGAGTGTCTTCACTTGTATCAAGTGTTACAGGCTTCTTTAATCAGTTGTGGAATATTGACCTATTCGGAGCTGGGCAAGCAATTTTACAAGGTTTCTTAAATGGTTTGAAGTCTATGTGGTCTTCTGTAACGAGCTTTGTCGGTGGAATTGCTAGTTGGATTCGTGACCACAAAGGGCCAATTGAGTATGACCGTAAGTTGCTTATTCCAGCTGGTAATGCAATTATGAAAGGGTTAGACCAAGGATTGCAGGACCAATTTAAGGATGTCAAACAAACGGTTGGAGGAATGGCTGATGAAATTTCAGATGTATTTTCAGAAGACAATCTGGATCTGAAATCCTCTGCATCTGTTACTAAAAGTCTAGAAGCGCAATTGGCTATGCCATCAGCTCAATTTGAAGCACATGATAGCAAAACCGTGTCTGAGATAGCGATTCTGAGAGCAAGTATGGAGAAAATCCTTACTGCTATCCTTGAAAAGTCGTCAGATATCTACCTAGACAATGACATTATTTCGATGAAAACGTATGAACAACACGGTGCAATATATGCAAGGGAGGGAATTTAATGGATTATATGATCATCAATGGTTTTAATACATCAACCCTTCCTAGTTGTGTTGTGACAGATTTTGGAAAGGTTGAAGCTGCAAGGCCTAAAGGTGAAAAAACCGAACTGTTCGGAGTTAATGGCAGTTATCGTGTATTAGAGGGTTCTTTCGCTAGTTACGAAAGGACCTTCATTTTGCACGTTAAAAAAATGGTTGAAATTTCAAATATTCTTGATAAATTTCAATCAAATGATAATATTTTAGAATTTAGCTATCAGCTTGGTTCGTTGGTCTATGCTAATTTCATAACTGCTAGTTTTGAACCTTTTGGGAATCATGCTTGGAAGTTAGAAATTAAGTTAGACATGCAACCGTTCAGATATCCAAAAAATGTCGCACCAATCGTATTTACAAATCCTGGAACGATTAATAACATCGGTACGGTCTATTCAGAGCCTATCATAGAGATTGAAGGTAGTGGAGATGTATCGCTTACGATTGGACGTAAAACCATGCACTTGACGGTTAATAATAAAGCTACGATTGATTGTAGACAAGGGAAACAGAACATCTTTAATGCCAGCGGGGCAGTGCAGAATACACTACGTAAGCGTGGTGGGTTCTTTGAAATCCCCGTTGGTAGTAACGGTGTGACCTATACAGGTAACGTGCGTAAGGTGACTATTCGTCCTAATTGGAGGTATCTAGTATGATTTATTTAACAGAAGGGAATGTACCTCTGAATGCTGCCTATGCTGACGAAATAGTTCAGATAGATAGAAATACCTATCAATTAACATTTAAATTCCCTACTAACAATGTGTTATGGCAGAGGTTAAGGGAAGAAACATTCTTAACAGCTGATGATCTACATGGTGAGCAAGACTTTGTTATTTTTGAAGTTGAAAAGCAACATGGATATATTCATGTATATGCCAATCAAGTCATGACCCTGTTAAATCACTATGTTGTCAATCCAATCAATCTTGACAGAGCGACTGGCTCAACTGCTTTAAGTCGATTTGCTGGAAGCATCACTCGTGATAATCCATTTTCGTTCTTCTCAGATATTGATGATAGACATACCTTCAATACTGATACAACGAACGCTATGGAAGCATTGACCAAGGATAAACACTCTATTCTTGGTCAGTGGGGTGGTGATTTAGTCAGACATGGTTATCAGGTACGGTTATTAAAAAATGGCGGTTCAGAAAATGAATCGCTTTTTATGTACAAGAAAAACCTATCTAGTTACCAACACAAGACATCTACCAAGTCTTTGAAGACTCGTATAACTTTTAAAACGACTGTCAAGGGCGAGGGAAAGAATGCTGATGATAAGCATTATAAAGTGGTTGTCGATAGCCCGTTAATCAATAAATACAGTCAGATTTATGAGGATGTCGTAGAAGTCAACGACCAAGATGTAAAGGATGAAGCAAGCCTTAGAGAGTATGGCAAGCAGTATTTCAGAACTAGCCTATGCGATCTCATGGAAGATAGCCTTGAAATTGATGTGGTTGGTCATAGTGATGTTCCTGTCCAGATGTTTGACGTAGTAAGTGTCTACCATGAAACATTTGATTTGGATGTAAGGAAAAAAATCACCAAATATACCTACTCACCGATGGCTAAGAAATTGAAGTCTATTGGTTTTGGTGAATTTAAATCTGGACTTGCACATGCGATTGGGAATATCGTGAGTGATGCTGTGAAGAATGAGACCTATATCTTTGAAGCAAGACTTGAAAAAGAAATCAAGAACGCTGACTTAGATTTTGACCGTAAAGTACAAGGGATCAAGAATGAAATCACAGATGGTATCGAACAAGCAAAGGCAGTTGCTGAAGAAAACAAGAAAAAACTATCTGATGTGATTGATAGTAAGTTTAATGACTTTGATACAGACATCAATGTAAAACTTGACGACCAGAAGAATAGAATACAAGCCTTACATAATTTTGCTCAACAAGCTAATTATACTGCTATAGAAGCTCTTGGTGACGCTCAAAGCGCTCTCAAATACGCTCTATCGTCTAAAGATTTAACTGACTCAAACTTCACGCAAATCAGTCAAATCAACGACACGATTGAAACCCTTGCAAGAAAGTCAGAATTAGACCCAATTAACGATAGGTTATCTATTACTGAAAGCAAGATTGAGGTTCAAGCTGGTCAGATAACTGAAAAATTATCACGTACTGAAGTTGATAAATTAGTTAATGACAAAGGCTTTCAGACTGCTACGCAAGTACAAAATACAGTCAAGAAATCAGTTGACGGTTTCCAACAGACTATCTCACGTATTGAGACCAAACTGAGAGACGTTATCCGTAACGGCAACCTCTTGCAGAACTCTTCTATCATTCCATCAGGCGATAGTTGGAACGGAATATGGGCACTGAGCTTATCAGGTGGCAACGGTCGGACAGAGGTTATTGAATTAAGAGATGCTCCGCATACCGCTATCAAGAAAGGTATTCGTATCGTAGGAAATACGAATGGTGGAAATAAAGACATCGGCCAAAGAATGAATTTGGAAGTTGGTAAGAAATATACGATGTCTTGCTGGGCCAGAGTATCTAGCAATAGTACGAGTCAGAATGTCAATTTACTGATGCGTGCATGGACCACAAATGATAATAATCGTAAATTATTAAAATCTATCTCGAACAAAGATTGGGTTCGATATCAATTCACATTCACGGCAGATACAGTATCTAACTCAATTCAATTTGGTCAAAGTGGGACTGGTAGTCTTGAAATCTGTGGAATGAAACTTGAACACTCTGACCGCATGACTGACTACGATATTTCAAATTCCGAAATTGTTAGTATTGTAGAATTTAATGATGTTCGAGATACCGTATCATCACATACTCAGACCTTGCAACGACAAAACCAAGCGATTTCACAAGTCATTCAGACTGCTGATGGTCTAGTCAGTCGTGTATCTAATTTTTTGGATGACTTCAACTTGGTTTACGACCCTACGAATTTCAGCAAGTGGGAGAAAACTGCAGGTGAAGCTAATGTAATCGAAGTACAATCGAATACAAAATTACTACGTATCACAAGTGCAGGAAATACCACTAATGTATACCGTGGGTTTAGAGTACCTCTTAATACCTCTAATTTCACAGAGGGTGAGAAAATCAGCTATCGGATGTTCGTGTGGGTTGATGTCGTTCCTGATGCTCCACTTGTAATGGATTTATGGTCAGCTGACAGTGGTCTTGCATCAACACCAATCACACTCACACAAAAAGGTCAACAGGTCATCACTGGTACGTTCACAATTAAGAAAACGACCAATAAAGGAAAAGAGTTTCCTCTTGAAATCCTATTGACTAGAAATGGTCAGGTCGCTATCGGTCAGATTTCTTTAATCCGTGGAGATATCCCACCTAAGAAATTTACTGATAACACTAACACACAAGATGTCGTTACACAAACACGAGTGGCACAATTATCAAATTCGTATGCAATTCAAACCTTGACCAGTCCAGGGGCAGTTACATCTCAAATCAACCTATCGCCAAAAGAGATATTACTTGAAGCAAGTAAAATCCGATTAAAAGGCGGCACACTTGCTGATGAAATCACAGCCATAGACGGTTATTTCAAACGATTATTTGTAGGTGATGCACGAATTGGTACGCTAAATACAGACATTATCCAGTCTAATTCCATCACAGCTGATAAGGTTATTATGGACTCAGCTATGGCTAAGAAGATTGTATCAAGTGATGTATTCACTGATCAGCTTGCTGCAAAAAATGCCTTCATCAATAAACTGCGTTCGGTAGTAGTTTCAGCAACATTGCTTGAAGGTTTTAAAGGTCGTATTGGTGGCTTTCAAATTGGTACGCACGATAAAGATCCAAACACTTATTGGTTAACTGGCATTGACCAATTTGCAGTTGGCATGAGTAATGGTAGATCTAGATGGGGTCAAACAGCCCTTTGGGTCAACTGGGGTGAAAACTGGGATAAACCAAAAGAGTATGCTTGGTTCGTGAAACGTACAGGAGAGATGTTTTGTTATAACAAAGCACAATTTTGGAATACACCTATTATTCACGGAGATTTAAAAGTCACAGGGAATATCTATTATACAAAAGAAAATTACATAGCAGGATTTTGGACTTACTCTGATATTTACACAAATTTTAAAGAACAGAACGGCTATTTCTATATGTATAAACAAGGTGGTGGACATTCTTGGATACCAATCAATAAAGAAATCTCAGACCGTCGTTATAAATCGAATATCGAAGATAGTAAGGTATCAGCTTTGGAAGTTATCGACCGTCTAAAAACTTACTCATATCGTAAGGAATACGATGGAAAAATCGAAGACATTTCATGCGGTATCATGGCTCAAGATGTTCAAAAATATGTACCAGAAGCATTTTATGAAAACCCAGATGGGGCATATTCTTACCGTACATTTGAACTTATACCTTACTTAATTAAGGCTATTCAAGAATTAAATCAAAAATTGGAGGAAGTAAATGAAGGAAGAAATTAGTCAACTAATCATCCGAAATTTAAGTGATGATATCGGATTGAAAGCAGGCGACGCAGCAACCTACAAGGCGCTGTACGAAATCACACAAAAACAACTCAATGAAATTTTAAATCTCATTGAGTCAAATGAAGAACTAAAAGCAAAATTCGACGAAGTGAAAGGAAGTAAGTAATGTCAGTGAATAACTATAATCTTGCAAGCAAACCATACACTCGTGGGCTTGGAGAAAACACAGTCACAGTTGTAGAAATCCGATTATCAGAAGGTAACCGTTATAGCACCAACATGCGTGAGTTAGCTGGTGACCGCACCAAAGAAAAAGAAGATGTACTTATCCAGGCGGTTCTGGATATCATCAAAGCTGAATTAGATCCAGGAAGTGCAATCGTCAAAGCTCAATCTAAAATCGAGCAAACCGTACAGAAGCTTACACAAACTGAAAATAAGCAGAACGAGTTACTTGAAATTACTGAGAAAATTAACAAAGTAGTTCGTGTTATTGCTCAAGATTCGATTATGGGTGAGAAAATTGCTTACGGGACTACTTATAAGGAACTTGTCGAACTCTTCCCATTGGCTGAGGAAGGTAAGGCTTATCAGCCGGGCGATATGTTTGTGATTGAAGATCCTGAACACGCTGAATTAAACGGCGAGGGCAAGCGTGTCTTGATTCAGACAAATCAGGCTTTCATTTACAAAGGCGAATCTCTCAAACAACTTGAAGGTGGACCGTCTCAAAATGGTTTACTTGCAATTTGGAAGTGGGAAGGACAAAAAAACGAAAGCGAGCTTGAAACAACTAAAGTTTCTGCAAATTAGATTGGAAGTGGTCTGATTGGAATTACTAGCATTTCTGGATAAATTGAGCCCGATTTTAATCGTGATCATTCCTAGCTATTTCTCTTTCAAAAGCACTCAGAATACAAAAGAGACTGACAAGCAAATCAGTCTCTTATCTGATAAAATTAGCGCCATTGAAAAGACAGTCTCGAATGTCGAGGCTATCGGTAAAGATAATAGCAAAGATTTGAACGTTATTGGAAAAGGTCTTCAAAGATTACAGCGTTTTCGATTACAAGAAAACCTAAAAAAAGCCATTAGACGAGGCAGTACCAGTCAGCATGAGATTGAGGAATTGTCTCGTCTTTATGAAAGTTACGTGGAACTTGGTGGGAATGGAGCCATCAAGGTATTGTATGAAAAATTTCTAGCATTGGAAATTGTGGAGGAAAATATAAATGCAACAGATCAATGAAATTTTACTAAACGGAGCTATCAGCATTCTAGTTATCCTTGTAGGGATAGCAGTTAAGGCTATCAAAGAATACCTGATTCAAAAAGGTGGAGAGAAAACAATCAAGATTGTTGAAATACTTGCTAAAAATGCAGTCAATGCAGTTGAGCAGGTATCGTTTACAACTGGTTATAATGGTCATGAAAAATTGGAACATGCACGTACTAAAATTCGTGCTGAGCTTAACAAATACAACATCCACATGACTGACAGTGATCTCGATACATTCGTTGAGTCAGCGGTCAAGCAAATGAACGATGCTTGGAAAGGAGAGTAACATGGCAGTAAATATTGATACAGCTATCGCTTGGATGCGAGCTAAGCAAGGCAATGTTACTTATAGCATGGATCATCGTGATGGACCTTATTCATATGATTGTTCATCATCTGTATACTATGCATTGCGAGAAGCTGGAGCAGTGTCAGCAGGTTGGGCTGTGAACACTGAATATCAGCATGACTGGTTGCTAAAAAATGGATATACTCTTATTACTGAGAACCAACCTTGGGATGCCAAGCGTGGAGATATCTTTATTTGGGGTCGTCGTGGGTACTCTAGTGGAGCAGGTGGCCATACTGGTATGTTTGTAGACAGTGATAACATCATCCACTGTAACTATGCACGTAATGGTATTACTGTTAACGACCATGACGATATTTGGTATTCTGCAGGATCACCATACTTCTACGCTTATCGCTTGACTAATTCTAATTCAAAGCCTGAAGAAATCAAGAGAGGTTGGCAGAAGAACGACAAGGGCTATTGGTTTGTGCGACCAAACGGGACACTTCCTAAAGATCGCTTCGAATATATCGAAGAGAATAAGTCTTGGTTCTACTTTGATGCAGATGGTTACATGTACGCTGACCGTTGGTTGAAACATACTGATGGGTTCTGGTACTGGTTCGACAAGGACGGGTATATGGCCACATCATGGAAGAAAATTGCAGATAAATGGTATTACTTCAATCGTGATGGGTCAATGCAAACTGGCTGGATTAAATACTACGATAACTGGTACTACTGTGATTCAGTCAATGGTGACATGAAATCAGATACTTTCATTAAGTACAATGATGGATGGTACCTACTTCTTCCTGACGGTCGCTTAGATGAAAAACCAGCATTCACGGTTGAACCTGATGGTTTAATTACTATCACAGATAAATAGCTAAAATAAAAAAATTCAAATAGAAAGAACAAATTAATTATACCTACTAGACCGCTGGCTTATGCTGGCGGTTTTTTTGTTTGTCTGAAAGTAGTTTCTAAAATAAAAAAAAGTTTAAATTTCTTTATCAAAATACTTGACGAACGTGAAGCAAAGTGATATACTATAATCAAGATAAGGAAAGGGAGTTCAAAAGAACTCAAGGTAAAACAAAATGATTAAGTGGACAGGGAAAAGTACAGACGGACGCTGGAACAAGACAGTAGAAGCTGAAAGCTATTTTGAATTATTAGAGAAATTGGTTGATAAAGGGTATATCGGAGATTATATCGACAGTGACTCTCAATTATTCCATGAGCTTGGTTATGTATCTCAAGAGGTTTCAGAATTAGAAGAACGATTGAATGATGAAGATACAGTAGATGACGCTCTAGTAGAGCTTGAAAATTTTGAATGGGATAAAGTTTTAAGAAACTTGACAGATAAAGAAATTGAAAGCGCAATTCGTGGATGTGATAGTCAAGCATATTACCAAGAATTTGAGGTGATTTAATGAAAATCAACACTTCACAAGTTGAAATGGTCTTAATGAACAAGGCCATTTCCGCTTATCGTTTATCAAAAGAAATTGGCATACAAGAAAGTTCTATCTCATTATTGAGAAATGGCAAAAAGGACTTCAACAAATTAAGTCTTGAAGTCGCTATGAGAGTTCAGAAATGGATAGATGAAGGCAATTATCGTTTTAGCTACGATTATAGCGAATTAATCGAAGAACTAGAAGAAGACATAGCAGAAGGTTTGACAGATGACTATATCTATATTGTCCGTGGCGATTATATCGAAATGCTAGACAAATGCCCGATAATCGATTATTATTATACTGCCGAAGAAATCATAGACGGCGATATTGCTGAAAAAGTCTTGACTAGTTCGGCACTTGCTGAAATGAAAGCAGATAATGAGATATTTTTAAAAGAGCTATAAAAAGAGTTATAAATCTATGAACACATTGATTTAATAGTGTCTTATACACTCCCACCGGCTCCATTCTATAAAGTTTTATAAAATACGACAAAAGTATTTTGGAGAATTACTCAAGAGGCTGAAGAGGACGGTTTGCTAAATCGTTAGGTCG
>ERZ772932.885-NODE-885-length-15192-cov-3.901632_pt1 | contig 15192 bp, 19 predicted proteins | sample MGYA00511684_ERZ772932 | MGnify/ENA primary metagenome ERZ772932 (study PRJEB29015, sample SAMEA2738078) | human oral metagenome | biome: human oral; feature: human-associated habitat; material: saliva | place: China | collected 2210 ...
AAATTCAAACATTATATTAACAAGACTAAACAAAGAAAATTTTTAAAAGAAAAGAAAAAAAGCCTTCCGAAAAATCGAAAAGCTTTATTTTTTGCTATTTCTAGCAATTATTTTGCGATTGGGTAAACAGAAACTTGTTTAATGAACACTATACCACATTTTTAGAAATAGGATTAAAAGCCTTATTAATTCAAGCTTTTCATGATGAAATAGTTATAAAAAAATGTAATGTTTATAAAATCTGGGTATCATTTTGGGTATCAATTACTCAGACAAAACGATAACATGTTGTCTGTTATAACAGACATTTTAAAAAATGTCTATTGTAATGGAAATACCAAACAACTTTATAGTTTTAGTAGATTACTATTTATTTTCTAAAGCCTGTACCCTTGATACCAGAGCGTTGAATTCAGCCTTAGTTGTATACCAGGTCTCAATATGATGGTTTGTAATATATGGATCATCTCCATTTCTCAATTTGGTCTCAATTAACGAATCAAGACCCAATTCAAGATGCTTTGTCTTGATGTTAGAGGTCATTTGTGCTTGAAGGGTTGCGTAAGTTGGAAATAATGTGTAAGCCGTTTCTGTTTTTAGGTAAGGAACGAGATCTATAGTCTCTGTTTGTGTCCTACTCTCAAGGCTAGCAATTCTACTTTCAAGAGGAGCTATATCAATAATCTGGCCTTGTGTCTTATCCTTTAATTCTCTAATTTCACGCTTTATAGTGCTGTCATCATAGGCAACAAAATTAATACGCTTGAGATAGTCTTCAACTGCTTTTTTGATATCAAGCTGCGCCATTTCAATATCTTCTAAGTTATTGAAATGTTCTGTTGATTGTGTGACTTCCAATCTCACAGATTGATCACTAGGAAACACATACTCTCCACATTGTACTTCTACCAGGTAAATACCAGCAGGTAAGATTTTTTCAATCCTGAAATTCACCTTCGATTTCTCTACTATGGCATTAATTTCTAACTTCCCCTTTTTGTTTGCTAACTTGATTGTAGCGTTTTGACCATCTAGATTATCGAATTTATTATACTTGTAGTCAAGTAGCTCATATTCAAAAGTAGAGGAGAAGTCCCCCTGTTTAACTACTTCTCCCCCTTTTATCCGATTAAGATTAGTCGAATTTGATCTAATCATTCAAATCCTCCTTATTCTAAATCCCCCCACAAACTGATACGGTTACCCTCTTCATCTGTCTGCCCGATTGCCATGTAATTACGGTTACCTGACTCACCAATGTACGAGATCCAACGATAGCCATTTGCTGATCCCTTATAGTCATATTGGACTTTTTCGTTAGCATCATAGACAGCCACAATCTCACTATTAAGGCTTGGTCCACGACGAACATTGATGGCAGCATCACCAACAATGAAAGTACCATTCTCTGGGATAAGTTCCATTTCATCATTTTTAGGGGTTTCGCTAAGCGGTTGGAAGTTTTCACTTAACGGAGTATCCGAGTATGGAAGGTAGAACCATCCCTGCACATTTTCGAATCCACGACTATTAAAACGGGCAGGTCCGCCCACAATAAGAGCATCAAGATTGCCATCGATATTTTGCTCAACAGTTCTCATACTGTAACCGTCTGAATCTTCGATTACCGCTCCACAATGTCCAAAGTTTACACCACCAAACCAAGCATCCATTGTAAAGAACGCACCAGCTTTAGGGTTTTTATCTGTAGGCATACGATGCACTTCTAATCCTGCTTGTTCTGCTGAATCAAGTAACTCTGAAGCATTGCCCCATAGATCAATACCAAAGAAAGTCTTTGCAGGATATGTAAGCAGATCAGCGCATTGAGTTCCTGCAAAGCCATCTTTATCTACACCCATTCCAGAATTTGCTAAATCAATAATAAATTGAATAATTTCTTGTCTTGTTGCCATAAGAATACCTCACTTTTTCCATTCTTCGTTAGCTTTTTTTACAGCTGCCTCAAGAAAAGTATTAAGTTCTTCGTTTGTCAGATAAATATTTTGAGATTCTAACCCATTAATCAAGCAGCCTTTTGCATGCTCGAGTTTCTCAGCTCCATGAATTCCTAATGTTCCTGCCACTTGCTCAGTAGCATTTACCGCATTTTTTGCCAGGATTTCCACTACTTCCAATGCCTTTTTACCACCACGAGTAAGAAGATACTCTTTGAGTGATTTAACAGCGATTCCGACGAAGGCGACAAAAATAGCCATTAGTGAATTAACTACAATTCCTGTGATTTGATTCATTTTTTCTTTGCTCCTTTTTTTAACTTCTTAGGTTCTTCCAAACCTTCATTTAATTGAAATTTTTCACGATCAACATTTCTCTGGATATATTGATCGATAAAGGGAATTTCTACCCCTAATGCTGATAGACTAGCAAGAATACTAGAACCGTAAGCTGCCATCATCGAGATGATGAATGCATCAATAACAGGCGCTAGATTCATGTATAACGTGAAGGGATAACCAATTGCCACAATTAAGATCATAGCTGTGTGACTAACTAGGCCCTTCCTCCATTTTCTACTGGAAAATTCATGATAGGCCCATGCTCTAGATACCCCCAGGATGATATCTAGAGCAACGATGGCCATCAAGAGAAATACAATTATATGTTCGTCAATTCCGTGATCGTAAAAATCACGAACTACCTCGATAATTCCAAAAATACCATCTGGTTCTTCTTGATACATCAATCACACTCCTATCATTAAGATTCAGGCTGTGCTACTGGTTGAGTTTCAAGATTATTAGAAGGGTTTAATTCCTTTGGAATTTCCCATTTCCAGACTTCTAATTTTCCATTTTTACGAGGTCCTTTCTCAAGTTCTTCAAGTGTTTCGCCATTATAGGTAAATTCCTCATTGACCTGAATCATGACTAATTTGCCTTCTTTAAATCGTGGAGTATAGCCTGGGTTTTCGATAACAAAGATATCGTAAGGTTGATAGACCTTTCCTTTTTGAGCTACATCAACCAATTCAAGCCCACGAGCGAATAATGTAGGATCAATTGGATGATCGGTATTGGTGACAGCGACTAACACAGCCCAATCAGCTACATTTTTGATGTTCTTAATTTGGACTGCTTTATCTTCATTATCTTTTGTAAGTGCTTGGATTTTAGCAATAGCCTCATTGTTTGCTTCCACAGACTTATCAAGCTCTTTTTTGATTGCGACTACAGCACCTGAAGTATCAAGTTCCATTCGAACGATGTTTAGCACTGCTTCAACTAGTACAGAATCTTCTTCTGCCATGCGGTTGTTTGGCAAAACTTCTTCGAATACCCGATAAGGGTGATCTTGTTTGATTGCTACTTTAGTAGCATTCACAACTGGGTCAAATGATTTAAATTGTAATTTATAATCCATTAGTTTGTTACCTCATTTTTAGTTTTGATTTCGTTGAAAAGGTCCATCAAATCCTTATCTGATTCTAGGACTGAGCGATATGTTTCCAGCTCTTGAATGAGCTGTGCTTTTTCCTGTTGTGCTTCTGTCAAACGTGCTTTAAATTCAGCTTCGTTGATTGATTTACTAGCCAATTGATTAGCTAAATCTGTAATGATTGCTACATAAGTATTTTCTTTCATTGTTTTACCTTTCTAAATTCCGAATTTATCAAAATCCCTTAATGAATTAGCTACTGCATTTCTGATGGAACTGTGAAGAGCTGTTCTCATAGATTTCCCGTTTTGTGGGGTGAAGTCATCTGTTGCAAAGCCAGCGTTAACAAAGTGCTGAAGCGCTGTTCTGAGGGTTCTCAAGGCTTGCCTGAGCCATACTCCATTATTTCCGTTGTTGATTAGAAGAAAGTCCCCTGCTTGTACATTGGTATTTCTTCCATTTGTCCCGAATGGTGATATAGTAGTTTGCCCCCAAGTTGTTATTTTCCAACCATAAGGATTTGTGTTAGTGTTTGGATCGTAATCGTAAGAGTGAGTGAAGTGAAATCTATCTCCTACAAATGTGACTTTATCGGCATTGTCATGGTCTCCTGTCCCAACCCCCTTGATAGTGTCTACGATCATACCATTGAATCCACCTTGATTCCAGTGGTTTCTAATATCATTGTCACGGCGGTCAGCTCCAATGATAGCTTTAGAATTGCTGTAGCGTCTTCCATTTATCGTCACATCGTCATTTCTAAAGAAAAGCCCTTGGCTCGAGGCGTTTGCTTGATCCCGAAAAACACCAGTAAAATTATCATAAAATGATAATCTCCCGCTATCTAAATCAAAAATGGACTTACCAGAATTAGCTATCACTCGTCCACCTTGAATTCTTTCAGCAGCAATCTTGATTGAATTCAGCTCAGTAATAAATGCTTTTTGTGAAATCAGTTCTCTAATAAATGCTTGATTAGCAAGCAATTTCTGGATCAAAGCATAGTCAACTTGTAACTTATCAGCGGTCACTGCGTTACTAGCTAAAATCTGAGTAGTGACTGATCCTGATTCAAAATTCCCTGTTTTTAGTTTATCAACCATTGCTGATTTGATAACTGCGTTATCAATTTGGGTTTCGCCTGTAATATGAGTCAACTTACCAACAAATCGATTATTCCCGTCTGCGCCTAAATTAATACCGCTGATAATATCGCCTGCGCTATTAAGATTTTTAATTGCATACGAGCCAGCAAGTTGTGTAACTTGCGTTCTTGTTGCATCTGCAGATTGTTGAGCCTGTCTAGCCTGTTCTGCAACTTGGATTGCCTTAGTTTGAGCGTCCTCTGCTTTTTCTTGAGCTATTTGGGAGATTCCAGCGGCTCGATCTGCTCTTGCTTGAGCACCGATAGCGAGTTGCCTTGCTTCCTGTGCATCTCCTGTTGCCTGATCAGCAGTTGCTTTCGCTCCATTAGCTTTCTCTTGCGCTCCTTCTGCCGTCTGCTTTGCCTCCAGCGCCTTATTGGACGCTTGGTCGATTTTTGCATCTAAAGCCCTAGTCTCAGCAAAGGTATCATCAAATTGGCTAGGTTTGAAAGGCCCTGTGTTTGATCCACGAACAAGGATTGGCTCTTTAAGTTCGATCCAGCCATTCTTGGCCAAATAGATATAAAATGGATAGTTCGCATCTTCACCAAAAGCAAAATCTTCCTGAACAGTAAAAGTCTTTTGAAACTCCTGCCATTCATCTAAAGGTGGTTTGTTTTTGCCAATGTCAGAAGCTAAAAGGATTTTGTTTAAGCCGTGATTTTTTATGTTAAATGCGAAGGAGCTATCTGGATATTCCTTTATCCGATATTTAAATCCTAACGTGTAAGTCTCACCTCGATAGATTTTCTTTACGTAAATTGGTAGCGAAAATCCAGACCAGTTATAACCTGTCAATCCCTGCGCCTTTATTGTAAAAATACCATCACTAACAGATACGCTTGCCTTTGGATTGTTGTTACCAACAAGCGTATTTTTGTTCATCGTCATGGAATTGACGATCAAATTATTGTCATCGGTAACATACTTCCCGACTTCGGTTTGAAATATTTCGCTTGACATCACCAAGCGTGAGAGTTTATTTGGCGCACCTTCTTCTGTCGTGCCAAGGATGCGTTCAAACAATTTCGTACTTTCACGAACGGCATTATAGTTTGTGACTTGTACCTCAATTTGTCGAGTGTTTGCAGCTACTTGAGAGTTAGTATTTGCTAGATCACGATTTGTTGTTTCCAAATTTCGATTTGTCTGATCGATTCGATTGTTTGCTTGATCGAGTTTTTGATCAGTCAAAATCAACTTATTGTTGGCATTGTTTGCAGCACCCTGCGCATTTACGATATCGATTTTAGCTTTGTTTAGGCCGTTATTCATCTGGCCTAACTGGTTATTCATCGAGTATAGCGAACTGTTAATACTTCCACTCATGTCGCCAATTCGTTGATTTGTTTGGCTGATCTTTTTATTTACTTGATCTTCAACTTGCACAATTTTTTTGGTTACTTCACCAGAAATCTTGCTGTAAATCGCAGTCCCATTATCTGATTCGATAAAGGTTTGATTTATTTTATCGCTCAAATCCTTGCTTTTTAAAATCTCGTCTTTGAGTTTTGCAGATATGCTTTCCATGCTTGGAAATGTGCCTGCTTTGCTCAAAGCTTCTTCTGCTTTGGCAGTTGCTTTTGCGATTTCAGAATCAGTTAGTTGTTTTGATTCTAATATTTTTTGTGCAACAATTCCGTTTATTTCTTCCTTAACTACTTCAGCTCGAGCCTTGGCTTCCTCAATGCCATCTGTTACCTTACTTTCAATCTCCTTAGCTCGTTTCTCATACTCAGCATTAGCATTATCAACTAATTTTTGAACCTTAGCATCGTATTCAGCATCGTGACTAGCGATTTTCTCTTTGACTGCATCTTCAACGATTTTGCCAATCGCACCACCTAGCGAACGTGAAATTTTACCAAATCCAACCTTCTTCAATTTTTTAGACATTGGACTGTAGTTATAGCTGGTAATCTTTTTGCGAATATCAACATTATAGAGTTCATAAAAAATTGATACTGTATCAAATAGTTTTGCTGGTTGATCAGCATGACCCAACACATCAATCTCTAAGCTCTCATCTGGCAAATCGCAAAGATTTGATTGAAAGTATTTCTTACCATACTCTTTTAAATCCTCAATGGTTTTAACATCCTGGTCTTGTACTTCCATATCATCCTCATAGATATGCTTATACTTATCTATAAGTGGACTATCTACAGTAGCCTCAAGAACTTGGTCCTTCTCTCCCTCTCCAGATGCAGTAATGACCTTACGAAAATGAATTCTAGTCTTAAGTGATTTAGTAGTAGTGGATTCTTTGTACTCAGAAAGATTTTTCTTATACATAAAAAGAGATTGATTCTCAATCCCTCCATTTTTTAACAATCTCACTGAGTATTTATCTCTGACTAAATCACCGCCCCACTGACCAATAATTGAGTGCTGACCTTTTAGAAGTGCATCAATTACTGATACATTCTCTATGTTTAAAGTATGTAATTCAGAGATATCAGAAAAGAAAGTAAAAGGGCATTCTCTTTTTAGCCCTTCTACTAGCTTGTTCATCACAGTAAAACCATTCGCCCGATCTACATTGATCTTGCGGATACTATATCCATTTAGCAACGTTGCTACTTGATTGGCATAAACTGTGATATATCCGTGCTCCTTTTGGATGTCAATGATTACAAATTCTTGTTCTCCTGACAAGTCATCTGCTAACAAATGAACTTCGTTTTGTAGCAGGCTCCATTTTTCATCACTAACAGGATACTTGAAGGTGAGTTGATAAGTATTATTTTCTTGCTGGCTGATGTCATCGTCCGTACACAAATTAAGAGGAATATTACCCTCTTTTAAATAAATCAAATGATATACCTCCAATTTCCTTGAATTTTGATTTTGGAAACATTACCAGATGTAGTTACACCTATAACTCCTTTAGGCAGTTCAAAAAAAGGGCCTCTTGTTCGCAAGGTGTTCTTAAGTTGCCCATTCAATGTATAAACGTTTTGTTTCCGCTGCCTACAATCAATTTTAGCCCCACCTGATAGGTTTAATCCCATTGTCTGGTTTCCAATCGTTAGAGTTACTTCTCCTTGCCCTTCAACTGTAATAACCGGTTCCGAGTAAATTGTACCTGGATTAGTGATTGTACCACGTCCTGATAGTACAACCTCTTGGACATTTTTTAAATATCTAAAAGGATGTTGATACACCTTGACACTTACAATCCAGTTATTTTGGCCATGAAGCGAGATTTCTGATTCAAGTAAATCAGCATAGTAAATGCTACCAGGTTGATAACTAAATTCTAATACATTGTCCTGCTTCTGGAATGCGTTAATAATTGCTTGAGCATCTTCATATCGCTTAACAAACAACTTCAAAGTACGCTCATATCCATCATAAGCACCATCTTCAATGTTATACTGGCCATTCATTCCAAATAGTTTTTTCTGCTCATCATATCGAGGGATAGCACCTTTAATATCTCCAAAATCAGTCACCACACTATCTGATATAGTGTTTGTGTTAAAAGTATTGATAATCAGAAAATTTACTGCCATTAGATCCCCTCTCTAGCCATGATTCGTCCTTGACGTTGATAGGCATTGATGGCTAATTTTTCTCCATCTAAGTAAGTATTAGAGTCTTTGTTTGATATCTTCTCAAGCCAAGTATCTAAACTTGATCTCAGAATCATCATCTCAGACACCATTCTAGACTCAGTTGGGTCATATTTTGAGTTAGGCATCTGTAATGTGGATGTGATGTCTCTACTGAAAGATGCTCCTGAACCAAAGTCAAAATCATCTCCTGAAAATGCATTTGAAATCCATCCAGCTACTCCACCAACAGTTCTTTGCACATCTTTAAAACTATTTTGTAAAGAGGTATCAAATCCTCCCATGATAGCTTTACCTGCAGGGATCAATAACCTACGGTCATAAGAAATAGGTCCTTTGTGTTTACGGATCCAGTCTGCAATACCACCGATAAAATTCTTAACACCATTATACGCACTTTTCAATCCTCCTAAGAAGCCGTCAAGAATAGCCTTACCAGCATCCCATAGGTTAATGTTTGCTAGGCCAGAGAAAAAACCTTTAATACCAGAACAAAGGTTTTTAACTCCATTTTTCATGGTGTCCCATGCTTTTTGTGCACCAGTGACAATTCCATCGAAAATACTTCCAAGACCAGATTTGATACCTTCCCACATGCCTATTGCTGTAGATTTGATACCTTCCCATAATCCTGACATGAAAGATTTAAAACCTTCCCAAAGAGCTTTTGCGCTAGCTACGAAAGCATCTATAATGCCGAGAATAGCTTGACATATTGCATTCCACATAGCTTCTACTGTTGCCTTTATAGAATCCCATATTCCAGACAAGAACGTCTTAAGCCCTTCGAAAGCACCAGTGAAGTATCCTATGATTGTAGAAATAATCCCACTAAAATAAGTACAGATACCATCCCAAATCATTGATATTGCAGATTTGATACTTTCCCAAATCAATCCTAGATCTTCACCCATTTTTGTAAAGTCTAAAGTTACTAAATCAATGATAAATAGTACCGCTCCCATTACAATACTTTTTATTAATTCCCAAGCCCCGCTGAAAATTGTTTTAATACCTTCGAAAATCTGACCCAGACCATCTTTCATTCCATTCCAAATCGACATAAACATATCAATAAAAGGCTGGACAATGGCCATTACTGTTTCTGTAATTGTGGTCCATGCAGCTGTAGCGGTACTAGAAATACCTTGCCACAAAGTAACAAAGAATTCTACTATTCCATTCCAAGCGATTTTTATTCCTTCAATCACACTATTCCAGACTTCTACAGCACCATTCCAAAGGTTTATTGCACCTTCTGAGATGGTTGCCCATAAACCTGAAAAGAACTCTACTAGACCATTCCACAAGCCTACTACAAAATCAACGAAAGCACTCCAAATCTGCTTACCCGTCTCTGTTTGGGTAAAAAACCAGACTAATGCAGCTACAACAGCGGTAATAGCAACTACTAAGGCTCCTATTGGGTTAGCAGCAATTGCAGCGTTAAAAGCTAAAACTGCGCCTTTGACTGCTAAAAGTGCTGATTTGAAACCTGTGATAATAGATTGAATAGTTGTAATTGCTTTAAATGCCAAAAAACCTGCTAAGGCTCCTGCTAGAGCAGACTTAACAATATCCATAACTGTTTTATTCTCACGCATCCACTTTGTAAAATCTTTTACTTTACCTGATGCATCAGCTAAAACTTTAGTAATGGCTTCAAAAGCTGAAGCTACTCCTCCAACACTATCTTTACTTTTAGCAAGTCCAAAAAGATCACTAATAAATTCTCCAACAATCCCAGCAACGTTACTAATAACAGCACCAATATTTTCAAACATGGTACGGATATTATCGCCAATGTTCACAATGCTACTAGCTGTTTTCTCATTTATTCCTAGATTCTTTAAAAAATCTATATTGTCTTTCTTACTTAATGATCCGAAAATCATATCATAGATAGTGCTAACCACTCCTCCTACTTTATCGAAAACATCATAAAGATCGTTCATAATGCTTTCTCCAATGTAGTCTCCGAAAAGCGTGTGCATAAGCTCACCGAGTGCAGCAGCTAAAACCTGGGGGATTCCTTTTAACACATTCCATACCATTGGAATAAGATTACCTACAAGGAAGGTTTTAACGGTTTCAAAAAGTTGATGTAATGAAGGCATAATATCTTCACCAAGAGCTAATTTCCCTAAGACGTTTTGAGCTGCTGCTTTCATAGATGCGAATGATCCACTAAAAGTAGTGGCAGCTTCTTTAGCAGTCGTTCCAGTGATATCTAGATTCTCTTGAATGGCATGAATTGCTTGGTACACGTCTGACAGGTTATTGATGTCATACTTAACACCAGTCAATTTTTGTGCATCAGCTAGTAAGCGTTGCATTTCAGTTTTTGTACCACCGTACCCTAGCTTAAGGTTATCCAGCATTGTATAGTTTTGCTTTGCAAATCCTTGGTAAGCATCCTGGATACGGTCCATAGATGTCCCCATCTTATTGCTGTTATCTGCCATATCAACCATAGCCATATTCGCAACATCTGCTGCCTTCCGAGTATCACCACCTAACGATTGAAGAAGGCTGGCACTAAAGCCTGTTACATTCTCCATGTAGGCATTGGCTGATAATCCTGTTGTTTTATACGCCTCATTAGCATACTTTTTAACCGTATCAGCAGAACCTTTGAATAAGGTTTCAATCCCTCCTAATGACTGTTGAAGATTGGCCCCTTCTGTCAATGATGCAGAAAAGAATTTACCTATTCCGGCGGCTGCTATTGCTTTTTTTGCGACACTTAGCATCTTAGAACTCAAAGATTCTCCTGCTTCCTGCCCTGCTTGTGGTATTTCAGAGCCAAGCTCTTTCTTAATCATATCCTTGATTCCACGAGCTGATGGCATAATTTGGATATATGCTTGCCCTAATTCTGTCGCCATTAATTACCACCTCCAATCTTTTCTAACAATTTACTTCTGTATTCTTCAAATTCCTCTCCAGATGAAAATACCATCTGTTCCTTTTCCTTCTCAACCTTGAGAAGACTATCAACCATTGAAGCCGGACGGTTTTTACCCTGCTGTCCATCTTTTGTTTTCATCCATACAAGCATAGATAGTCGATCCAACATACTTGCCTGGATTAATAGATCAGTTGGTACATTCTGCCCTGACATTGCAACTTTTATCCTTGAATCATCACGCAGACCAAATGAAAAAACAGCTACCTGATATGCAGGTAGCTGTCTGTAATCATAAATACGATACGTCTCAGCTAAATCACAAATCAAAGCATCTTCATCAGTTTTGATCATTCTGGAAAGGGTTACTATTTTTTTACATTCTGTGACTCGAAGATGTCCCGTACTTCATCCATCAACTTCTGAGTTGGTACAATTCCATCTTCACCACGGACGTGATCTTTCAACGCTGCCACTTGATCACCAAGCAACAATTTAAGCAATCGAGGTAGCACAAGAGGGTTTTCATCGATTTCAGCAATAGTTTCTACTACCTCATAGTTCTCCATCCGTTCCATACTGATATCGAATGGAAAACCTGTTTTAGTAGTCCCTTTAAATGATTTAGTTTCTGACATGTATTAAGCTCCTTTGATGTATTCGTAGTGAGTATTGCTTTCGCCATCTGGAAATGCTGTAAGAGTTGTTTGGTATCCGACTGTCTCAGCATCTTTGTAAGAGATGGTTCCGATACCCGTTACTTTTCCTTCAGGAATAACAATACGTTTCATAGTACCATCTTTCAATACCATATCTACCACAACGCAATGGCTAGTTAATTCTTTTGAATTAGCCTTGATAGTGATACCTGTTTTAAGATCCCCAGTCACATTATCCGCACCGTACACTTCCTTAAGAACATTGACGTTCAATGCCTCGATTAATGTATAAGTGAATGTATCGGGTTTTTCTGTTTGTGAGGAGTGTACGATATCACCACCCCATGCCTTGACGTTTTCAGATTCAGGGCTATTTTCGTTTTCCAAACCATCCTCTGAGATATATCCTAGAGATAGAAATTTAGCATTTAAGGCGGTTGTAGCATCTGTTGGTAGAGGAGTTCCCTTAGGTGCTGAATAGATTGCACCCCCAATTTTAGGTTTTGCTGTCGTCACTAATGATGACGATGTTGTTTGAGTAGTTTGAGCTTCTGATCCCATTCCATTCTCCATTTCTTAAAAATAATTTATATCAAATACCGCTTGATAACGATATTTTTTAGTTTCTGTGTCTGTAAAATTGTAATCACTGTTTAGATGGATTCCACTGATCTCATTCAGTTCAACCATGTTTTCGATAACTTGTTTTAGTTTCTCATTCAATTCAGCTGCTTTCTGCATGCTTGTTGAATAACTCTGAAAAGCAAAAGTTGCAGTCTTAGCGTGGTTCTTCTTTGCTCCCCTAGTCTTTTCAAGGATTACAAACTCTTTTGGCATGTTAATTTCATGCTCAAAAAAAGACGGTACTGATAAATGACCGTCAAGATATTTCTTGATAACAATTTCAATCATTTAATTCACCGCCTTCAAAAGAGTATTGTTTTTCATATTGTCCTTCTTAGCTTTATAGGTCTTTGCACTAACCATTGCATTAGCACGATTTTTACCTACATGAATATCTTTTACATATCCATCACCGCATCTAGCTTGAATATCAGATGCATATTGCGAAAGGACATTTTGCATAGGGGCAGATTTCATTAATTCAGCCACTCCTGCACGATTGAGTTTAAACTTAATATCACTCATAGCATTCTACCATCACCTTCTTGTTCCAAGTTAAAGGAAGCATCTCCTCAATCCCTTCAAGAGGAATTCCAAAAGTTTTCCATTTCTTACCGAAAAATAAAACTTCTTTATCTTCCCAATCATGAAGATCGCCTTTTGGTATTGCTAGAGTATACTCTGCTTTCCGTCCAGTTAGATTCATCTGGCTTGTGATATCTTCCGTTGAAGATGGAGATATAAGGACATTATCCACCAAAGTTTCAACTTCCTCAAAAATGGGATGACCAAAGTCATCCCTTCCCTTCTCAACGGTTTCTATAAGAGTGATCGTAATACCTTTAATTCGTCCCATAAAGATCAATCACCCCATATCTTTGCTTTTTGAAGCCTAACCTCTTTAGTTCAGACTCCTTGATAAACAAGCCACCACCAGGCACCAAATAAGAGCCACTAAAAGAATATCCCATAGCAGACTCAGCCATTTGTGTCATTGGCTCCTGATCTGTTGATGTCATTAATGTACGAGCAACCACATCCACAGTAACAGATTTCACAACACTTTGATAAGATGGGCTGTCAAGCACCATCTTATCTAAATCTTTGCTGACTTTCTTAGCTTCCTCACGAAGAGAATCTGACACTATTTTCAACAGCGCCTCTGCTCTCTTCCGTTCATCGAATTTTAAAGAACGCCACAAAGTTTCAAGGTCGTCTACTGTTGCAAATGTTGTCATTTTATTTATCCTTCATGTTGTTCTAAAAGAGCAAGCAAGTCAGCCTTCTTAGCTCCTTTGTCGTATTCGATTCCTAAACTATCTAGTTTAGAGCGAATATCTGCCACTTTCATTTCTGAAACTTCTGTCCCGTTTTTATATTCACTACCAGCGATCCAATCGCCTCCCAGCACTGAATCAGTGGTGATTATTTCTCCTGATACTTTATTAACGTAAATCATTTCAAATCACCTTACGCTTTAACACGAGCAAATGCATCAGCATCAAGAATACCCCATCCGATAAACGCTTCAGCACGCAGCAAGATTTCATTGTAGGCTTTCAAGTCACGACCAGCTCCATCTGGATCACCATATTCGATGATTTCCATTGGGATATTTTCAGCATAACCCCATTTGAAACGGTTCTCAAAGTCACCAACGATTGCATGATCTGTTTGAGCAGTTCCACCTGTAACAGTCAAGTTTTTGTTTACGTCTGATTTCATTCCGTAGAACGAGTCAGGATTTTGACCAAAGCGGAATTCTGGATATTGAGCCACACCATTTACTTTCAACTTAGCAAGTGATTGACCACCTACTGGAGAGATAGCCACACCAGTAACTTCTCCACCCTTAGCTACGATTTGTTGGACAGCAGCATCAATGTTATCGTCAAATTTATCTTCTGCATAAGTTACGATATTCCCAGTGATCAAACCATCAAATGAGTTAGTGTCACGGAAGGTTGCATCTGTAAGCCCTTTTGGCTCCAAACCGTGGATAGCAGCGATATCAAAAGCATCTGCGATTTTCTTAGCGAATCCATCAGCAAATTGTGAAAGGTATTCAAGTTGTTTTTCTTCAGAAGCATACTTAAATTCATCTGTGATACGTGCTTGGTATACAAATTTAAGCGGTTTAATTACCTTTGGTTCAATGATTGCTTTACCAGCACCTTTTTGTTGACCTTCACCAACAATTTGAGCATTCCCTTCAAGATTAAAGATAAATTGCTCAACTCCATTAAATGGAATTGGTGTTTGAGATGAGAGCTTAGCAAGAACAGAGCGTCCTTGCACTTTTGAAATGAGTTCTTTAACCAATTCTGGTTTAAAAAGCGTTCCTTGTTTTAATGAATTGTCTGCCATATTACATTATTCTCCTGTATTATTTAATTCTCGAAGCATTGACTTCATTTGCGATGTTTTATTGTCTCCAATTTGTGGTTCTACAACACGCATTGGTGCAACAGGTTCGACAGGTTTGATAAAAGATGCTAAGCGTTCTGCATCTGCTTTTAGACTTTCTTCATCGGTACCTTGCAAGCGATCAGCTAAGTCGAATGGTAAACCATTCTGTAATGCAATTCGAGTCCGTAAGTTTTCCGTTTCATAACCGGAAATTTTAGCCTCAAGATCGGCAATTTGCTTGTTAGAACTTTCTGTCTCTTGCTTAGAAGTTTCTAATGCAGATTTTAGACTGCTATTTTCATCCTGTACTTGAACAACAAGAGCTTTTATATCATCGTAATCCGAGTATTTTTCTTTAACTCGTTCTAAACGATTCTTGATGATTGCATCAAGTTCCTCTTGCGTTTCAATAACCTTAAATTCTGACATTCTCATGTCTCCTTTCTCCTGCTTTCCCGGCAGTTCGGTAA
>ERZ772932.888-NODE-888-length-15165-cov-4.230113_pt1 | contig 15165 bp, 10 predicted proteins | sample MGYA00511684_ERZ772932 | MGnify/ENA primary metagenome ERZ772932 (study PRJEB29015, sample SAMEA2738078) | human oral metagenome | biome: human oral; feature: human-associated habitat; material: saliva | place: China | collected 2210 ...
CCGCCGCCTGACGCCGCGAAACCGCGCAGCGTGAATGCGTGAACTGCGCCGAAAAGTTTATATGCAAAAGGCCCCCGCCGGATGCTCCACGTGAGGATCCGGCGGGGGGCTTTGTTTGCCCTGGCTAGTCTTCGTTATCAAGCTTGAAGCTTTGCAAGCCTAGCTGGGTGGTGTACACCAGCTCGTAATCGCAGAGGGCATACGAGTACACGCCTGCTTCGACCTCTTCGAAGGGCAGGATGAGCTGCCCCTCCAGCATGAATGATTTCTGCCAGTTCTCGATGCGTTCCTTCTCCAGCTGGTCGAGTGCAGCGTCGAATCGGAGTATCCCACCCCTGACGCGGTGGTTGGGTGCATCTGAGTACTGGTAGGGGAGTCGAATCGATGAAGCCGCAAGTTGCATGCTCTGCCAGTAAGTCGGTGGGTCATCGGCTGAAGCGTCAAAGCAGAGAGAATCAGCCTCGTCTGTACCGTTGATGGAAGGCAAGAGTCGGTAGTTTTTAATCGCGCTCTTGGGATTGCCCGGCTGGTTCCGTTCCACAATGATTGCGATAACTTCCAGGGATGCGTCGGTGTCGCGAACCTTTGCCTCGCCGATTTGCTCGTCAGAGAATCGCCGGTCGTTGGAATGGAGAAGACTCTTCATGCAGTCCGCCATGGTGTGCTGGTCACCATGAGGTGCACAGAGTAGATAGCCTTTAGCTCGGGTCTTGGCTTGTTCTTTGCTCTTCTCGTACTCTTGCTTGGCGCTTTCGTAGACTTCTGCCCAAGCACTAGGGATCTCGGCAGACACATTTTCCTGGTAGGTCTTCTGCACCAGAGGGCTAATGTCCGCAGGAATTCGAATAGGTTCACCGTCGAAGTGGGGGAGTAGCTGCGCATAGCTGCTGAGCAGAATCATCGGCTCATAGACTGCTTTGGATCCACGCGGGAAGTCGGGTGCCTCAATGTGCGAGCCGAAAGTTTCAACTCCTCGCACGTAGCACACCGGCTTACGGTATGCGGGGGTGCGTTCTGAGCTGCTGCGGCTATCGTGACGGTGTAGACGTCCCATACGCTGAAGCACCAGGTCGACCGGTGCGAAGTCGGTAATCATTACGTCAAAGTCCAGGTCAAGCGACTGCTCGATGACCTGTGTGCCCACCACAATGAGGCGGTGCGGGCGCGAGGAGTCCTCCCCATCAGCTTCGCTGTAGTGTGCCTTCTTGCCGAGCTTTGAGACAAGGAGCTCTTCTTGCTCGGTGCGGTGTGTGGCGGTAAAGCGAGAGTGGGTGAGGATGACGTGCTCTTCACCGAACTGTTCACTCAGGAATGCGTGCATTTCCTGAGCTCGTCCAACGGTGTTGCAGATGACTGCGGCGCATCCGTGGTCATTGGCGAGCGGTTCGAGTACGTTCAGGACGCTTTCGGGGCTGTCATCAATGAGCTTCAACTCGATTTCGGTTTGCTCTACGGGCTGTTCAACCTTCCATTTCTTGGGAGTTCCGTTGTCTTCGGTGGTGAGCGTGTGAATGACGGGGTAATCCAAATCAAGAGGAGATTTTTCAGTCACGGCAGGTGCTGAAGGTGCTTGACTCTTCGCCAGCATTCGAGCCATCAGGTCATTATTCTGTGGTGCAGAAACAGAAGCAGTTACCTTGTGTGGTTCTGCTCCAACCTTTAGGCCCTTGGCGTAGCTCTTCATTAGATCATCACGAGTAGCTGACGGCAGAGTTGCTGACATGAGAATAACGGGCGCATTCATCTGACCCAACCAGTAGAGCGCAGCGGAAAGGTACTTGCTCATGTATGCGTCGTAGGCGTGAACCTCATCAATGATGATGACCTTAGAAGCAAGACCAAGGTATCGGAGCATCACATGCCGTGCTTGCAGAGCGGTCATGAGAACCTGGTCGATGGTGCACACAACGAAGCTGGAGAGAAGTCCCTTCTTCGTACCGCTGAGCCAGCTGTGCCGCGCGAGAGACGTTCCGGGGCGTAGCGTTTTTCGCTTGTTTTCTCGCCCGGGGGTAGAAGATTCATCGAAAATATCTGCCTTGGAGAGCGCCTCGTAGGACTTGTTGAACCGGTTCTTGGAGTGGCCCAGGAACATGGAGTGCGGCTCAATAGGTCCGCCGTGTTCTTGCGCCACGTTATTTGTCTGGTATTCCAGCCATTCGATAACACGGTCAAAGAGGGCATTGGAGGTCGCCTGAGTCGGTGCCGCAAAGGCTACGCCGGTGCGACCGGTCGCCTGCGCAAGGAACTCGGCAGCGATGAGGCCGGCTTCGGTCTTACCCTGGCCCATGGGAGCTTCGATGCACATCATGCCGCCGCTTTGCATGGAGCGTGCCGCTTCGACTACGACTTCCTGCATGGGGCGTAGGGTGGGATTCTTCCACCCAAAGCGGGATGCGTAGAGATCAGCTGCAGGGGTGTCGGGGTCGGTATCCAACGCGGCAATCCAGCGCTGTTCAAGTCCGAGAGCCTGCCAGCCGACGCGCGCTCGCTGTTCCTGCTCGGCTGAACCGAAGGTTCCCATAGGGAAGAAGTCAGGGTTTGAAGCAATCCAGTCTGACATGATGACGAAACCGGTAATGCAGAATTGCACGGAGACGGGGATGGTGCGTCCGTGGTGTGCTAGCTGTTGCAACGCCGAGGACGCTCCGAAGCGTTCCAGGGTGATGTCGTAGAGTTCCTGCCACGCTGCATGCCATTTGGGGGAGAGACGCTCCAAAATGACGTTGCTCAGTTCAGTGGATGCAGAGAGGTAGTCTGCGGGCGTGCCGTGGTGCGCGCCGGAAATACTTGCGAGAGTTTCAACAACTTCACTCGGCATGCCCTCGACATTGCTGGTGAGCAAGTGAGTGAGGATGCTTTGACTGTATTTACTGTGGGGGCAGCGCATACCGCTAGTGGGGGTCACAAGGTCTTCAGGGAACTCAAAGTCCTGCTGCTCGATACGCTGACGGTATATAGCGAGGTTTTCGTCGCGTCGTGCATCGAGCTGCCCGGAGAATTCGGGGGTTGCTTTGCCCATGTCGTGGGTGGCGGCAAGCCAGCATACGAGCGTGCGCGTATCTTCCATGGACAGGTGGAGGTGCTCACTGAATCGCTTCTGTAGACCCGGGGCGAGCCATGCATCCCAGAGTCGGGCGGCAACAGAACCAGCATCGAGCATGTGCTGAACGAGGGAGAGGCCGCGGGTAGGGGAGTCCTTGTCTCCTGTTTTTGCCCAGAATGATGCCGTTTCAGGTGTTGAAAGATGCTCAGGGGCGGGTGCCATGATTCTCCTTAGACGGTAGACTAGTGCGTACCTCGCTGCGGTGCGAGGCGTATGTTCCCCGAAGTAGACGGGGATGAGCCAATGTATTTATGGTTTGGTAATGTGCTCCCTGCGTAAGCGGGGATTCTGCATCTGTTTCTAGTATATTGAAAAATTTTTTAAATATGTACTTATATTTTGTAAATCTATTGACTTAACCTTCTCTTCGGTCCTATGATGAACTCAACAAGCCAATGAAGGCTCTTCAAAGAACCTCCTGATAAGGCTTAATTACCTGGCCTACTCTCATTGTGGACCAGGGTCCGATATTCTGCTCGCTTGTGCGTCATTCGACAGGGAGCTGATTTCAAAGAAGAAAGGAGTGGGAATGGTTGCCAAAGAAGAACCTAGGTTCAATCTTGTAGATGAAGCATGGATTCTTGCCCGGCTTAAGTCGGGCGAAGTGGTCGAGCTGTCTCTGCGTGATTATTTCAAGCGGGTGTATGAGATTGACCGAATTCAAACGGACAATCCGCTAACCGATGTTGCAATCTTGGGTGTTGTGCTCATTATCTTTGCGCGTGCCACTTTTCTTAGCGAAGGCGTTAAGACCTTTGGTGGTGTGGCTCCCTGGATTCGCCAGATGCGAGAGCCTGATGCTGACAATCTGGCGGCTGTTCTGGGATACCTTGAAATTTTCAAGGACCGTTTCTGGCTGGTAGGCGGTGACCGCCCCTTTATGCAGGTGCATGATTTGCGCACGGCTAAGGGAGATACGAAACCTGTTAGCCGCTTGCTTTTGGACTCGGAGAGCGAGTACTTCTCGGTTCGCGCTGAAAAGACCTTGGACTCTCTGAGTTTTGCCGAGGCAGCACGATACCTGCTGACGATTCAAGCCTGGGACTATTCCGGTATTAAATCTGGCGCAGTGGGTGACCCCCGTGTTAAGGGCGGTAAGGGCTACCCTCTGGGTGTTGGTTGGTACGGCACCACCGGTAAGGTGATTGTTCACGGCGCCAACATCATGGAAACCCTGCTGTACAGCCTCGACTACGAGCAGCTGACTGATGATGAGTCGTTTGCGTTTGACCTTCCGGTATGGGAGCGTACTGAGCCTGATACTGCAGCACCGCGTGCGTACACTGGTGGTCCTGCGGCTCAGTACAAGGATGAGCCGGTGCCCGCGAGTGGCATGTGCGAGATTTTGACCTGGCAGTCACGCCGTATCCGTCTGCATCATGACGGCGAGCGCGTAACTTCGGTCCTTGTTGCTAATGGTGATAAATGGTTTGACCGCAATACCTATACTGACCCGCTGACGGGTTATCGCTACAGCAAGAATCAGTCGTCGAAGACTGAACAGGTGTGGATGCCTCAGGCTCATTCGGCTGAACGCACCCTGTGGCGTGGTGCTGATGCTCTGCTGACTCGTCTCACCCCGGAATCTGAGAAGCAGAATAAGCCTGCTCCTGTGATTCGTCAGTTGGGTTCGGGAAGGTACTTCCCGACTGATGCGGAGGTGCAGGTTCAGCTGGTAGGCGTTGAGTACGGCAACCAGAGTGCCGTGATTGAGAACATTATTTCTGACTCGATGACCCTTGAGCTTTCTCTGCTGACTGATGAAGGCGTGAGTGCGTCCCAGATGGTGCGTGAAAATATTCAGGCAACCATGGATGCGGCAATTGCTCTGGGACAGTTTGCGGGTAATTTGTTGCGTGCTGCAGGTCGGGAATATGAATTCCGTGCAGATGCTACCGAAGCCGTACTTAACCGTATGGAGGAGTCTTTCCGCCTCTGGCTTGCAGGTCAGGGGGCAACAGAGGACATCTCCGCTAGGAAGGAAGAATGGCAGCGTCTGGTGCGTACCGCTATCCAGCATGAAGCGAACATCCTTATTGATAGTGCAGGGCCCAAGGCTATGCTTGGTTTCTTTGGTAAGGATCTTTCGGGGAACGAAGTTCTTTACAGTGTTGCTCACGCAGAACGGCAGCTTCACGCGCGTCTGCGTAAGATCATCCCTTTGGCTTATCAAGCCTCTACCTCTCACTCACCTCAGGAGGACACTAATGAGTGACCGTACTGCGCAGAATGACCTGCAGCAGTTTATTGCTGCAAAGGTGATGCGCCTTTACCACCAGAAGAGTAGCGGTGTTTCGTCTGCTACTGCACAGCTGGCGAAGCTTCGCCGGGGAACGGGCGAACCGCCCTTGGCTCATCCTGAGCTTTGGGGATTCGTCTTGGAGAAGGAAGACGGTACTGAAGGTATCCCTGAAGAGTACCGAGGCAAGGGCGACCAGCCGAGTAATGCGGAGAATGCCGCGTACACTGCTTTGACTCTTTTCGCGCTGCACCAGCAGGCGCAGAACCAGCCTATGCATGTTGCGGGTGTTTCTTTCGGCCAGGCAGTCGGTCGCTTGGTCAGTCAGACTACTTCTTCGATGAAGAAGCGTTTTGATTCTCTGCTGACTGCTCAGACGGAGAACGCTCGCCAGCATTACTTGCGGAGCCTGATTACTCTGCTCCGTTCCGAAGGTATTGCCTTTGACTACGGTCGATTTGCGGTGGATTACATGTATCTTCTGAACCCTACGACGCGTCAGAAGGTGCTGTACCGCTGGAACCGCGACTTCTCCTACGGACTCATCCCTGTTCGCGCTGCTACGAATAAAACCACTAAGTAACTATCACTCCTGAAAGAAGGAAAAAAATTATGACTACTTTCGTCGACATCCACGCCCTGCAGACCCTGCCCCCGTCGAACATTAACCGTGACGACACCGGCAGCCCCAAGTCCGCTTTCTTCGGCGGCGTTCAGCGTCAGCGCGTTTCCAGCCAGGCTTGGAAGTCCGTTATTCGCCGCGATTTTGAATCGCACCTTGACCGCTCGAAGCTGGGCGTACGTACCCGCCTGGTTGCTGACAAGGTAGTGGCACGTATCCTGGACCTTGCGCCTGAGTTCGATGCTGACCTGGCTGAAAAGGCTGTCGTTGAGGCGTTCAAGGCGGCAAAGATCAAGCTGGAGAAGCCTAAGAAGAAGGAAGACGAAGAAGCAGGCCGCGCTGTTTCTGGCTACCTGATTCTGCTGAGCAACCAGCAGATTGACAAGCTGGCACAGGCAATTATTGACGCTAACGGCGAGAAGCTCGTTGCGAAGGATGTTAAGGAAATCCTTGACACCAACCACAGCATTGATATTGCTCTCTTCGGTCGTATGCTGGCAGAAGCAGCCGACTTCAACGTTGACGCAGCATGCCAGGTAGCACACGCCCTGAGCGTTCACGGTTCCGAACCCGATTTCGACTACTACACCGCAGTGGATGACGTTGTTCGTTCTTCCGATGACACTACCGGCGCGGGCATGATCGGCACCGTTGAGATGGCGGCAAGCACCTTCTACCGCTACGCCAACATCAACCTGGATGCACTGAATGCTAACCTGGGTGATACTTCTGCAAGCGTTGAAGCAACCCTGGCGTTTGTCCGTTCCTTCATCAACTCTATGCCTACTGGTAAGCAGAATTCTTTCGCCGCACGCACCCTGCCTGACGCGGTTATCGTAACCGTTCGCAACGACCGCCCCATCTCTTACGTGAATGCCTTCGAGAAGGCTATTACCGAGGTTGAGGGACGCCGCGTGGCTGCAGCTCGTGCGCTCGCATCTGAGGCTAAGAACATTGAAGAAGCATATGGTTACGAGCCGGTCGCTTCGTATGTTCTGGCTTTGGGCGACCTCAAGGAAGAACTGGCTGGTCTTGGCGAACCTGTTTCTCTGAAGGGTCTGCTGGAGTCCCTGGAAGCTCAGCTGGCTGCTCTCACCTCTCAGGAGTCCTAATGCCTACCCTGCTCTTGAAGATGAGCGGGCCGTTGCAGTCATGGGGCACTCAGAGCCGTTTCCGTCGCCGTGATGCCGGACATGAGCCGAGCAAATCTGGCGTGATTGGAATGGTCGCTGCAGCCTTGGGGCGCTCGCGTAACGAGCCGGTTGATGACTTGGTTTCGTTGAAGTATGCGGTGCGTACGGATGCCTCGGGTACCCTGATTCGTGACTATCAGACCGCTAAGAATTGGGCTAAGAACCCGAAGGGTGCGGCTTCTCTTTCGACCCGTATGTACCTTTCGGATGCTGTTTTTGTGGTGGCTCTGGAAGGTGAACGTGAACAGTTGGAGACTGTCGAGTCTGCACTGAAGAAGCCCGTATACCCTCTGTATCTTGGGCGGCGCGCATGCCCGGCTGGTTACGACCTCGTCCTGGGCATCCGTGAGGAGTCTGCTGAGGAGGCTCTGCGTTCATTGGAGTGGCAGGTTCCTGAGTATCGTCGTAAGGATTTTCCGAGCCCGGTAGCGTTGCGCATCCTGCGTGATGCGTTGCCTGGTGAGCGCGGTGATTTGGTTCAGGATATTCCGGTGAGTTTCAGCTCGGAGCATCGTCAGTATGCTACGCGTGAGGTTGTGTCGGTTGAGCCTGTCCTCGTAAATGTCAAGGAAGATCAGCTTGCACAGAACATGGAGGAAGGGGCTTCTGCGAAGAGTTCTTCTACCCAGGATTCTGAGCCTGATTACATGAAGGCGGTGATGGAAGCATGACGTATTTTTCTCGTTTCATGATTAATCCGCAGCGTCGTGGCGCGTGGAAGTTGTTGCGTAGCCCGCAGGCGATGCATGCAGCTGTGATGGCGACTTTGCCGCCGGATACGGATTATTCTGAGAGCCGCATCCTGTGGCGTTTGGATGAGTCTCAGCATGCTCCGGTTCTGTACATGTTGAGCCCTGAGGAGCCTGATTTTTCGGCTCTTGTGGACCAGGCTGGCTGGCGGAAACGCCCTGGTGAGAGCGCTCATTATGGTCGTTTGCTGGCGAAGCTGGAGAACGGTCAGGAGTGGGCTTTCCGTCTTGCTGCGAACCCGGTGAAGCGCCATACGAATAAGCAGACGGGTAAGCGTGAGGTGTTCCCGCACGTGACGGCTGAGCAGCAGCGGGCTTGGATTCGTGAGCGTGCTCCGCAGTGGGGATTTGAAGTAATTCCTACTGTTGAAGGTCAGGATATTGAGGAGTGCCCGATGGTTTCTTCTCGTCAGGACCTTGCGTTTGCTCGCCGCAATGCTGAGGGTAAGGTCGGGAAGGTGACTCACCGTAAGGCTCAGTTTGACGGCGTTCTTCGCATCACTGATGTTGAGCTGTTCCGTAAGTCTCTGCTGTCCGGTATGGGCAGGGGCAAGGCGTACGGCATGGGCCTTCTGACGCTGGCGCCTCTGTCCCGCTAGGTAATGCGGGTGAAGGGCGGGGGACTGTTCTGTGTGATGGTGCCCCGCCCTTTCTTTATTCACTCATACTTTTGTGCTGATGCTGGCACGTTGATGTTCATAGGAGAAGATCATGCAGGGGGCTATTCCTCCGAACTCGTCTGAGCTGTTTCGTAGTTCTGATCGTTTGAGTTTTGTGTATGTGGAGCATGCGACGATTTCCCGTGCGGATAGTGCGGTGACGTTTGTGAAGGAAGAGGGCGTGGTTCATTGCCCTGCAGCGAGTTTGAGCGCTTTGCTGTTGGGACCGGGTACTCGTATTACTCATCAGGCGATGGCTTTGTTGGGGGAGTGCGGTACTACGGTGGTGTGGGTTGGTGAGCAGGGTGTTCGTTATTATGCGAGCGGTAAGTCTGTGGCGCGTTCTTCTCGTCTGTTGATAGCTCAGGCGAAGTTGGTGTCGAATACGCGGAGCCGTTTGGCTGTGGCGCGCATGATGTATCAGTGGCGTTTTCCTGGTGAGGATACGAGTGAACTGACGATGCAGCAGCTGCGCGGCAGGGAAGGCGCTAGGGTGCGTTCTGTGTATAGGAAGTGGTCTGAGCGGACTGGCGTTCCGTGGGAGCGCCGTGAGTATGATCCGAATAATTTTGGTGATGGGTCACCGATTAATCAGGCGTTGTCGGCTGCTCATGCCGCGTTGTATGGGATTGTTCATGCGGCGATTGTGTCTTTGGGGTGTGCGCCTGGGCTGGGTTTTGTGCATACGGGGCATGCTTCTTCTTTTGTGTATGACGTTGCTGATTTGTATAAGGCGGAGGTTACGATTCCTGCTGCGTTTGAGGTGGTTGCTGGCTATACGGAGGGGATGGATATTGGGTCTGTGACGCGTAGGGCGGTGCGTGACCGTATTCGTGCTGAGAAGGTGATGGAGCGGGTTGTGCGGGATATTCAGCGGCTTCTGCTGTCTGAGGAGGTTCCTGAGGAGATGCTTGATAGTACTGAGATGCTTTTGTGGGATGAGTACACGGGAGGTACTACGGCACGTGCGAATTTCTCTGGAGACGAGTCATGATTGTGATTGTGTTGTCTGCTTGTCCGGTGAGTCTTCGCGGTGATTTGACGAAGTGGCTTTTGGAGATTAATCCTGGCGTGTTTGTGGGTCGTGTGAGTGCCAGGATTCGTGAGAAGTTGTGGGCGCGTGTGTTGGAGTCGGGTGGTACTGGTAGGGCGACGATGGTGTTTCCGGCGGATAATGAGCAGCGGCTTGAGTTTCGGGTGAATAATGCGGATTGGGAACCTGTGGATTTTGAGGGTGTGAAGCTGATTTATCGCCCGGTGGTTCGTAAAACGGTGCCAAAATCTGGGTGGAGTAAGGCGAGTAAGTATCGCCGTGCTCGTCGTGGTTAGGAGCGGTTGTTTATCGTGTATTCTGGATGCAGGCTCTGGCTCCAAAGTGATTCTATTTTGCTGATGTAGGGGGTAAAGCCCCATGTCAGCAAGTGTGTTCCCCGCGCGAGCGGGGATGAGCCGAACCAGCGTTCCACTCGGTAATGTCCACGTAAGTGTTCCCCGCGCGAGCGGGGATGAGCCGAGCGGCGACAAAGGCGTAGACCGCCTTACGCTGTGTTCCCCGCGCGAGCGGGGATGAGCCGAATTTTTTACCCTTCTAGAAAACACCGAAGCGGTGTTCCCCGCGCGAGCGGGGATGAGCCGTGCTCGGTCAGCTCTTTCAACACCTGGCGTGCGTGTTCCCCGCGCGAGCGGGGATGAGCCGGAACTGACAATGAGCTCTAACACCTGGAACGTGTGTTCCCCGCGCGAGCGGGGATGAGCCGGGTGGGTAGTGGTGATGTCGAGCCAGTCGGATGTGTTCCCCGCGCGAGCGGGGATGAGCCGGGCTGGCAGGCGGATACGAAGACTCACGAACCGTGTTCCCCGCGCGAGCGGGGATGAGCCGCGGCGAACTATCTTCAGAGAATTGAAGACCATGTGTTCCCCGCGCGAGCGGGGATGAGCCGAAGTCCGTCTCAGAAAGCGCAAACTCTGCAACGTGTTCCCCGCGCGAGCGGGGATGAGCCGCGCGCTACCCAGGCTGCCCAGCGCCAGCGCATGTGTTCCCCGCGCGAGCGGGGATGAGCCGTGGGAGCAATAGGCAAAAATGAAAGTTTTAGTGTGTTCCCCGCGCGAGCGGGGATGAGCCGGATTTGATAACACATGACTTACGACAACAGCTGTGTTCCCCGCGCGAGCGGGGATGAGCCGGTGACGATAACGTGGTGAAATTCCTCCAAGACGTGTTCCCCGCGCGAGCGGGGATGAGCCGCCGCCCACGCCAGGCCCAGGGGCGTGACCGCCGTGTTCCCCGCGCGAGCGGGGATGAGCCGGGTGAACCTGGAGAACGTGGTGAGCGTGGAGAGTGTTCCCCGCGCGAGCGGGGATGAGCCGGCGGGCGTACGGGGCATGGTAGTAGCGGATGAGTGTTCCCCGCGCGAGCGGGGATGAGCCGGAGTAGACACATGAAAAACCCCATCACCGGGCGTGTTCCCCGCGCGAGCGGGGATGAGCCGAATACGGCGACAAGCCCGGCGTACACATCCACGTGTTCCCCGCGCGAGCGGGGATGAGCCGAAAAATACCGCGATTACGTGCGTAATTGCAAGGTGTTCCCCGCGCGAGCGGGGATGAGCCGTCGGAAACCTTACCCCAAACCGAAAGGAAGCCGTGTTCCCCGCGCGAGCGGGGATGAGCCTTCAAGCGAAATATTCGGCGTTCCAGGGTTGAAGTGTTCCCCGCGCGAGCGGGGATGAGCCGCGCGAGCACGTCGATTTTCGTGAGCGCCATAAGTGTTCCCCGCGCGAGCGGGGATGAGCCTACGCCGTAGCATGGGGGGAACTCAAGAGTGGCGTGTTCCCCGCGCGAGCGGGGATGAGCCGCGCCCCGCCCACCTCAGACAAAGCAACGCCTCGTGTTCCCCGCGCGAGCGGGGATGAGCCGCACCGTAAACGCGGTAGTAGCGACAGATGAGAGTGTTCCCCGCGCGAGCGGGGATGAGCCGACCGCTGTTATTCACGCTGGAAATTATGAAGAGTGTTCCCCGCGCGAGCGGGGATGAGCCGGCTGGCATTGATAATGCGCCCGCTCCGCTGTCGTGTTCCCCGCGCGAGCGGGGATGAGCCGCGCGCCGAATTTAGCAAGTGGGCTGTTCGTTAGTGTTCCCCGCGCGAGCGGGGATGAGCCGTACAGCGTAGGGGCGGGTTTACGCAAATCAGGGTGTTCCCCGCGCGAGCGGGGATGAGCCGATGGTGTTTACCAATCCGCTACACGTGGCAGAGTGTTCCCCGCGCGAGCGGGGATGAGCCGAATCATCCGGTCAATTGACCAACCGAAATGCTGTGTTCCCCGCGCGAGCGGGGATGAGCCGGATTTCTGCCATGTAGTACGCGCCTGCTGTGCGTGTTCCCCGCGCGAGCGGGGATGAGCCGGGGTAACATTTGGTGCTACGTCAAGCGTGATAGTGTTCCCCGCGCGAGCGGGGATGAGCCGCCAGAACCTAACTTTTTTGCAGTGACTTAAACGTGTTCCCCGCGCGAGCGGGGATGAGCCGACTCCTCCTGCACAGCAGGGGCTTCTTCAATCGTGTTCCCCGCGCGAGCGGGGATGAGCCGGACACAACATCATGGCACTTAGCACCTTCCTCGTGTTCCCCGCGCGAGCGGGGATGAGCCGACCATTAATGAGCTGATCCTCGAATACATCAAGTGTTCCCCGCGCGAGCGGGGATGAGCCGCTGAGGTTGCAACAGATGGTGAAGATGCAGCCGTGTTCCCCGCGCGAGCGGGGATGAGCCGGTTCGATGCCGAAGGGTGTGCGAATTGGGCAGGTGTTCCCCGCGCGAGCGGGGATGAGCCGACGGGACTGCCGTATAACCCGCTGACGCGTCTGTGTTCCCCGCGCGAGCGGGGATGAGCCGGACGCGCCTCCGTGGGATGTCGGCATGGGTGCGTGTTCCCCGCGCGAGCGGGGATGAGCCGAGTACCTTTTCGAGCTGGTACATCTGGTCTGCGTGTTCCCCGCGCGAGCGGGGATGAGCCGCCGATGGTCACCATCCACAAGGGCTTCAAGTTGTGTTCCCCGCGCGAGCGGGGATGAGCCGTGTAAGGAAGAACGGGACAGCAACCCGGAAGAGTGTTCCCCGCGCGAGCGGGGATGAGCCGCCCCACCGATGATAGCGCCGTCGTGATTCTAGGTGTTCCCCGCGCGAGCGGGGATGAGCCGGTCACTCATGGTATGGGTAATCATTGCCTGGCGTGTTCCCCGCGCGAGCGGGGATGAGCCGTACTGGCTGGCGCAGCGGCGAGCCGGCGGTGGGTGTTCCCCGCGCGAGCGGGGATGAGCCGTAGAGCATGGAGGCGATAGCTTCCACACTTCTGTGTTCCCCGCGCGAGCGGGGATGAGCCTAAGTGCAAGCACTCAAAACTAAAAGTCCGTTCGTGTTCCCCGCGCGAGCGGGGATGAGCCGAAGTTCATTAGGGCGGCGCGTAATCTCAGCAAGTGTTCCCCGCGCGAGCGGGGATGAGCCGTTCGCGAATGCAAGAAGCGCAACACCCCCGTAGTGTTCCCCGCGCGAGCGGGGATGAGCCGGCTGGTAGCGAGTGGGTGCCCGTAGATCAAGGGTGTTCCCCGCGCGAGCGGGGATGAGCCGAACAAAGGGAACCACCCGGAAACCTTACAACCGTGTTCCCCGCGCGAGCGGGGATGAGCCTAATTCAGACTTAGGGACTTGACAAACGTTAGGGTGTTCCCCGCGCGAGCGGGGATGAGCCGTTGATAAGTCTATCGTAGCGTCTCTCTTGACGGTGTTCCCCGCGTGAGCGGGGATGAGCCGACGCGCGAGACGGTGGAAGCCACTGTAAAGGCGTGTTCCCCGCGCGAGCGGGGATGAGCCGCGCCTGTAGCTTGTAGTGCTCGGGGATTTCGTGTGTTCCCCGCGCGAGCGGGGATGAGCCGAAGTAACACCATGACTAAGAGAAAACCCTATAGTGTTCCCCGCGCGAGCGGGGATGAGCCGCGGAGTAGACATCTGGTAGCCACACCCGAAGAGTGTTCCCCGCGCGAGCGGGGATGAGCCGAACCAGTTAATTAAGGAGTAAAAATGCCTGAAGTGTTCCCCGCGCGAGCGGGGATGAGCCGACGCGAGACGGGGAATGGATACCTAGCAGTTGGTGTTCCCCGCGCGAGCGGGGATGAGCCGCCCAGCAATGCCAGCAATGAGATTCTTAGCCGGTGTTCCCCGCGCGAGCGGGGATGAGCCGGCACCATCTGGCAGCGTGACGTGTCCGATATGGTGTTCCCCGCGCGAGCGGGGATGAGCCTGATTGATTGGATCAACCGCATTTCATTTACGGGTGTTCCCCGCGCGAGCGGGGATGAGCCGCAGGCGACCCGTACACCACCACCGGCGACGCAGTGTTCCCCGCGCGAGCGGGGATGAGCCGACAGTAGCCGTCCGTGATGAAGCGCTCGCCGCGTGTTCCCCGCGCGAGCGGGGATGAGCCTGTGACGCCCTCGACGCGGTTACAATCCGTGAGGTGTTCCCCGCGCGAGCGGGGATGAGCCGCGGGGGCGCGGTCTTCGATAGCGCGGATCACAGTGTTCCCCGCGCGAGCGGGGATGAGCCGATTAACCGGTATCTCGAAGATAACGACTGGGAGTGTTCCCCGCGCGAGCGGGGATGAGCCGGTGCACCGTTTCATGGACGGTGGGATCATGCAGTGTTCCCCGCGCGAGCGGGGATGAGCCGGATACTATTTCTGGTTTCCTGAGTTGGTTTAAGTGTTCCCCGCGCGAGCGGGGATGAGCCGCTTGACCCCCAGCATCACCGTTCGGTTCGGAAGTGTTCCCCGCGCGAGCGGGGATGAGCCGAGCTGGAGGAGAGCTGCCTTCTCGACACCCTGGTGTTCCCCGCGCGAGCGGGGATGAGCCGACACGAACCCGCAACCACCGGAAAGGAACCCGGTGTTCCCCGCGCGAGCGGGGATGAGCCGAACGGCAAACCCGTATGTAAGAGCGCGGGCTAGTGTTCCCCGCGCGAGCGGGGATGAGCCGCCATGACCAGCCGCTAGGGATTTTTGAAAAATGTGTTCCCCGCGCGAGCGGGGATGAGCCGCGCTAGTCCCGCTGGTAGCTCTACTCGCGGAGGTGTTCCCCGCGCGAGCGGGGATGAGCCGGCCAAGACCATTGACGCGAACAAGGCAATCTTGTGTTCCCCGCGCGAGCGGGGATGAGCCGTCGAAGTTCTCGTTCAGGTTCACCAGATCTGCGTGTTCCCCGCGCGAGCGGGGATGAGCCGAATCTGAGCCGCCAGCTGAGCGTCCGTGAGTGGTGTTCCCCGCGCGAGCGGGGATGAGCCGCGACGCTCGGGTACGACGTCAGGGAACTTCGGGTGTTCCCCGCGCGAGCGGGGATGAGCCGCGCAGCGATAACTTTGTGGACATCAGCGAAGAGTGTTCCCCGCGCGAGCGGGGATGAGCCGTTTCCGGCGAGTGAGCATCTGAACATCATGCTGTGTTCCCCGCGCGAGCGGGGATGAGCCGCTGGATAACGGCGAATGGGAAACGGTAAACACGTGTTCCCCGCGCGAGCGGGGATGAGCCGCCGCCCACGCCAGGCCCAGGGGCG
>ERZ772932.889-NODE-889-length-15164-cov-4.539546_pt1 | contig 15164 bp, 11 predicted proteins | sample MGYA00511684_ERZ772932 | MGnify/ENA primary metagenome ERZ772932 (study PRJEB29015, sample SAMEA2738078) | human oral metagenome | biome: human oral; feature: human-associated habitat; material: saliva | place: China | collected 2210 ...
CCACACGTTCTCTATAGAGTGGACTGCGCTCTGTATCTCTTTTCTTCTCATAATCGTTATTTCTAGCTCAGACAAGAATGAACATTTTTCTATTCAACGCATGATGAGATTTGAGAAGAAAACTAGATTTTGGATTTATAGCTATATAAATATAAGCGTATCTTGTCTCGTTTTGATTGCCGTCTATATAATGACATACGTTGTTTTACTTATTTGTACAAGCAACAGCCTTACTATTGCTACACTAAATGTAAATATCTTCATTAACCATACCGTTCAAGTTGCTACAAATTTTTCGCTCACAGCCCCAGAAGTATTGATTCTTCTTGGGATTTACTATCTTGGTCTCTTGTTCTTTTGCTCTATTTACAAAGTAATGAAACTCTATACTCACAATTCACTAGCTGTATTACTAAGCGTAGCACTACTAGTTTTAGGAGAGTTTTTTCCTGAACTTCCGTTTCCCTCTACATTAATAATTTTTTCGAGACTTCTTCCTTTTAATCCAGAAGGATATAGCCTTGTATATACAACTTTATATTTTCTAGTTGGAATCATTTGCTTAAACATTTTTGGCCTCATTGGAACTAAAAATACAGAGTTTGGCGGTCATTATGAGAAACTCTAAAGTAATTCCATTTGGTCCTTTTATCTATTCATTACGTGGTCCATTTTGTATCTGTACCATCATAATGGTACTTATCGTTGCCACATCCCTTGTAGTGTTCAATCGCTCAGCAACAAGTAATCCAACATTTGCAGATAACGTATCAAGTCTATTTGCTGGAATGCCACAGATATCGCAAAGCATTTCTTCAAATGCTGCTCTACCAAAAATTAAAATTCCTTTTGCCTGGTTAATACTTGTTTTACTTCCTCATCTAATGTGTTTTCTGGCAGTCTCCAGGTCACTAAGAAAAGATATGTATCTTGTTATGTCTTCCGCAAAGAGCTTCTATCCAATTCTTCTAACAGTAAGTTGTGTGACAGCAACTGGGCTTTATTGGATAATAGCGGGAGTTGTAATCCTCTTATTTACACTGCTACACGGTGGAGAATTTTTATCATCAACAACATTAAGCTTAGAAATTCTCGAAGGTTTTGACGCTTCGACATTACCCGCAAATACGGTAAGTATTGTCCCATTGATGGGATCTCTATTTATTACTTCACTATCTCTTATAACGCTTCAATGTTCAGCAGGATTATTTATTAAAGAATGGCCTCCTCTCTTTTTAATAATTTCTTGGATAGTTTCCTCAATTTTCAAATTACATCCCATCCTTATTGGCAACTACATGATGTTTTCTCGAAGTTCTCTCTATATTGATTCGGCTAGCAGAGAGATTGTTGAAGGTAACCTCTGTGCCGGAGTCAATCCGCTCTACACATTAGCTTTTTGTATTGGCTCACTAGGTATTTTTCTTTATCTGTCTCTTTCACGCTTCAAGAACATTGATCAGTTTGGCGGTGAGTAAACATGTCGTACATTTCAGTTGAGCATCTAACAAAAGAAATCGGAAACGATACTGTTCTCAAGGATGTCACATTATCCCTGGAAAAGAGAGGGATAATTGGTCTCGAGGGCCAAAACGGCTCTGGTAAAACAATGCTTATGCGAGCGGTCTGTGGCCTCATTAAACCTACCCAAGGATATGTTTCTATTGAAAACAAAAAACTCTGGGATGATATAGATTTCCCACCAAGTGTTGGCCTGCTCCTAGAAAAACCAGCACTTCTCAGCTCATATAGCGGTCGTAAGAACCTAGAGATTCTCTCGTCAATAAAACAAATTGCGTCTGAGCAAGATATTGATGCTGCAATTAAAAAAGTAGGACTTGATCCTACAGACAAAAGACCTGTTAGGAAATACTCTCTTGGCATGAAGCAACGCCTAGGAATTGCCATGGCATTTTTTGAGCAGCCTGATTTAATTATTCTTGACGAACCAACAAATGCTCTTGATGAAGACGGTGTCCATATGCTCACAGAGCTCATTGTTGAACAAAGAGATAGAGGCGCAACACTTCTTATCTCAAGTCATGATGCTGAGTTCTTAGAGGTTGTCTGCGATGTAATTTACAAAATGAAGCTCGGTAAAATTGTCGAGAAAATCGACGTGCAAAGACGTGCATCATGAAACTAAAAAGCAAACTACCATTATTCGCAATTGCCATAAGCTTTGTACTGGTTTGTGCTCTTGGCTACAGAGTTTGGTGGGTAAATACCCATGCACTAACTATCCCTGAAGAGATTTATCAAATGGGAGAATGGGTCCCCCTTGACGGAAATTTTCATTATTCGTCTTCTGAGAATACAAAGGGATATTCAATACGAATAACTGAAATTGCCCTAACCACGTATGACGGTTACCTGGAAAAACATGGTATTACGCCACAATATCCCAATGCTCATGGCAATCAAACAAGTGTGATTGATGTAACTATAGAACTTAAAAATGATAGAGAAGAGACTGAACCTGTAGGAGGAATAGATTTTCTCGGCACGGTTTTAATCCCACAAGCTAACAACACTTATTACATTTGCGATTTAGGAAATGAAAATTCCCTTTGGCCGCTTGCCCAGCCAAATATAACCACTTCGCGAATTGCCATCAAACCGCACACTTCATATGTTCTTCATGTGCCTTATGTAGTAAATCTCACAGGGGAAGAAATCTATAGAACTCCGATTACTGATACGACGTTTGATTTGCTTGTTTCTCGTCTACCTGTAGAAAAACGAATTCGAGTGTCTTTGTAGCAATTCTTACCGCTCCAGCTACAGGTTTCACCGCTTCCACTACAGATTGTGCCGCCCCTCCCACTGCGGATGAATGGATTGTTAGCTACCTCCCAGTTTGCGCTAAAATAATACCTTACGTTTTTGAAGCGCAATGGGAGGCATCATGGGTCTTAAGTATGAAACCGCACAATATGAGGCATCATACGGGGCAATTTCACAACTTCCTTCTCCAGAGACTCCAGAGGTGGCTTTTGTGGGCCGCTCAAACGTGGGAAAGTCTTCCCTCTTAAATAAACTTATTGGCAGAAAACAGCTTGCACGAGTTTCGAGCGTTCCAGGTAAAACCGCTAATATCAACTTCTTTGACGTTGATGGCGTCAAATTTGTAGACTTGCCTGGATACGGATTTGCGCGGGTTTCTCGCCAAGAAAAACAGCGTTGGGCAGACCTCATCGGTGGTTACTTTGAGCAAGAACGTAGCTTTAACCTGGTTATTAGTCTTGTTGATATCAGACACGAGGCTCAAAAGCTTGACCTACAGATGATCAACTTTCTCCAAGAGGCTGAGCTGCCCTTTGTAGTTGCGTTTACCAAGGCAGATAAGATTGCACGCGGCAAGCAAAATCAAGCCGCGGCCGCCCTGCGCAAGGCATTCCACATCACCCCTGAACAGGCCATTATTACTTCATCCGAGACCGGCCTGGGCATTGACGAGTTGCGCCGCCGCATCGAAGACGCAACTATCTAGGAGCATCATGGATCCAATCCACCAGCAAGAGCAAGAGCACCTCTCCCACGTATACCAAAAACTTGTTGAGATTCGTGAGGATTTGGACACAACACTCAATACTACGCAAAAAGATGCAGCTAGAGACCTTCGTCAGATGAGTGAAGAAATCCGCCCAGACTTTGGCGGAGCGGACGAAACCATCGAGACCCTTGCGGCCATTGAGACGCTCAACAGCGTTATTGATACCTACAACCAGTACCACGATTTCACTGTCGAGAAACTCGGTCGAGTCGAAATCCTCTTGAGGCAGCCTTACTTTGCTAAGGTCACGCTCAAAATGCGACCCGGACGTCCTTCTCGTGATGTATACATTGGCGCGGCAGGCATTACGGACAAAGACCGTACACCGCTTATTGTTGATTGGCGCAGCCCCGTTGCCGAGACGTATTACAACCAAGAGATGGGAACTACGTCGTACCAGGTAGACGGCAAGAAAAGAACGGTTGAACTGGAACTTAGACGACAATTTGACATCACGCGCGACAAGCTGAACCTCTACTTTGACACAACGGTTGCCATTGAAGACTCTCTGCTGCTTGCCGCACTAAAGCGTCAGCACACCGAGAAGCTGCAGGCCATCACCGCAACTATCCAGCGCGAACAAAACGTTGTTGTCAGGCATGAGGATGTGCCGGTTCTGCTGGTCAACGGCATTGCAGGCTCGGGTAAAACGTCCGTTTTGCTGCAGCGTATTGCGTACCTTCTCTACCAGCAGCGCACCACACTTACCGCAGATCAGGTGTACCTGTTCACTCCTAACGAGATGTTTGGTCGCTACATCAACACCGTTTTGCCTAGCATGGGCGAGCACAATCCGCAGGTATTTACCTGGGATTCTTTTCTCAAGGCTTTGGGTCTGGCCGACCACGCATCGGGCGCCCACAACAACCCCGAGTCTCTGAAGAAACTTGAAGAGCAACTTGCCACACTTGAGCTCTACGAGGATGACTTCAAGGCCATTTCTGTTGAGGGAACCACGCTTATCAAGCCAGCTCAGGTGGCTAGTTCTGTGGCAAAGTTCTCGCAATTCCCTGTTGGCCCGCGTCTCATTGCACTTGCCAAAGACGAGCTCCACACCCGCCTGGAGCGCAGACTTGGCCAGATGGCTCACAACGACGAAATCCAGGAAGAGATGCTCTCCCTTGACGTTGAGCAGCAGCTTGAGGTCTTTGGTCGCACCATCAGCCCTTCCGACGAGGAAGAAGTTCTGGCGCGCACCCGCGAGTTCCTCAACTGGCGTTTTGCCTCTGCGCACGAGGTCATCGAGTCCGCTTCCTGGCTCCGCATCGACCGCATTGGCATGCGCATGCTCAACGCCTCCGCGCTAAGCGGCGCCGAATGTGTTTACCTGCGACTTCTTATCACAGGCGCTGGCGAGAAAAACGTCAAGTTTGTCATGATTGACGAGGTCCAAGACTACACCGAAACGCAGCTTATGGTGCTTGGAAAGTACTTCTCGCGCGCGCACTTTTTGCTTTTGGGCGACTCTAACCAGGCAATTTGGGAAGACACCGCAACGTTTGAGCAGATTGAGAAGATTTTTAGCGCAACACACGGCGAGGGCGCTGTTTCTACCTGCAAGCTTCTGACCAGCTACCGCTCCTCTCCCGAGATTACCGCACTGTTTACCTCGCTTTTGAGCGAAGAAGAGCGTGGCCAGACAAGCTCCGTTCAACGCGGCGGCAAAAAACCTGAGTTCTTTGAGGTGGTTGCTGACAACAAAGATACTGAGCGCGCCGAGTACCTGCAGACTATGAAGTCCCTTATTGAGCAGGCACAAGAATTTGACGGACTGACAGCTATTGTGTGTGCCGAGAAGTCTCGTGTTCGCTGGCTGGCCAAACAGCTGGAAGGGATTTTTGCAGAGGGCGGAAACGGCGTCGCGGATGGCGTTGCGAACGGCGTCAAGGTGCTCACCAGCCACGATTCCCTCCCCGCGAAGGGCATTGTTCTTCTCGACCTTGCACTAGCAAAGGGCCTTGAGTTTGATCAGGTCATTGTTGCCGACGCACAAGAGGAAGTGTATAAAGCAGACGGAATTTCTCGCCGTAGGCTCTACACCGCGCTGTCACGTGCGATGCATCATGTGATGGTGGTCTCTCAGGGAAAGATGACTCCGCTGCTCAGCAAATTGCTTTAAAAAAAGCAATTTCTACCTGCGATTTTTTTGTAATTTACTGATTGAAGACGGCTAGTTCGGGTAAATGCTAGTCATCGATAACATTTACCGTTGGAGGTTAGTATGTCCGAAGAATTGATTCCTGGTGTCATGAAGAACATCGACGCGAAGACCGTAGTAACCCTTAAAGACCAGGTTGCATGCCTTCCTGGCCAGGTCATCAGCAAGACTCTTGCGCAAAACGATGCCGTCAGCGTCACCCTTTTTGGTTTTGGCGCAGGTGAAGAGATTGCAAGCCATCGCGCGGGCGGCGACGCATTTGTCACCATTCTTGAGGGACGCGCAAGCATCACCATCGATGACGACGTCTACACCCTTGAAGCTGGCCAGTCTATTGTGATGCCACTTGGTCACCCACATGCACTTCAGGCTCCAGAAGAGTTTAAGATGCTGCTGGTTGTTGTGTATCCGCAGAAATAATTTATATATTTACCTAACAATTCCACAGAATTCTGCAGAATTCCGCAGGTATTTTTTATTTGACCAGGTGGACAGTGTGTCTGCCTGGTCAAATACTATTTCTGCACTGACGAATAGTATCTCTGCCTGGTCAAATACTATCTCTGTCCAGCCAAATAGTATGTGTAATTACAATACACACCTCATAACAGAATGGGTATACTAGTTATGTCTGTGCAATCAGCAAAATGTTAAACCTAAAGAAAGGTGAGCTATGAGCCAGATTTTTGATGTTCACGCACGTGAGGTCCTCGATTCCCGTGGCAATCCAACCGTTGAGGTTGAGGTTGTTCTTGACGACGGCTCCTTTGGTCGTGCAATCGTTCCTTCCGGCGCTTCCACTGGTGAGTTCGAGGCTGTAGAGCTTCGCGACGGCGACAAGAGCCGTTACCTGGGCAAGGGCGTTCTGAAGGCAGTCGAGCACGTCAACACTGAGATCCGCGACCTCGTTATTGGTTGGGACGCAGAGGATCAGCGCGGCCTTGACCTCGCTATGATCAAGCTTGACGGCACTCCAAACAAGGGTCGCCTCGGCGCAAACGCTATTCTCGGCGTTTCTCTTGCTGTTGCTCACGCTGCAGCTGCTTCTGCTGAGCTTCCACTTTACGCTTACCTCGGTGGCGCAAATGCTCACACTCTTCCTGTTCCTATGATGAACGTCCTCAACGGTGGCGTCCACGCTGACAACAACGTTGACTTCCAGGAGTTCATGATTATGCCTGTTGGTGCTCCTGACTTCACCACCGCTCTTCGTTGGTGCGCACAGGTTTACCACACCCTCAAGGACACTCTGAAGTCCCAGGGCCTCAACACCGGTGTTGGTGACGAGGGCGGCTTTGCTCCAGACCTTAAGTCCAACGAGGAGCCACTTGAGCTTCTTTCCGAGGCTGTTACAGCTGCTGGTTTTGAGCTTGGCAAGGACTTCCGTTTTGCTATGGACCCAGCTTCTTCTGAGTTCTATAACAAGGAGACCGGCAAGTATGACCTCAAGGGCGAGGGTCGCTCCCTTACCTCCGAGGAAATGGTTGCTTACTACGAGGAAATGGTCGAGAAGTTCCCAATCGTCTCCATCGAGGACGGTCTTGCAGAGGAGGACTGGGACGGTTGGAAGATCCTTACCCAGCGTCTGGGCAAGAAGATCCAGCTCGTCGGCGACGACCTCTTTGTTACCAACACTCAGCGCCTGAAGAAGGGCATTGAGGTTCACGCTGGTAACTCCATCCTCATCAAGGTCAACCAGATTGGTACCCTGACCGAGTCCCTCGAGGCTATCGAGATGGCTAAGCGCGCAGGTTACACCGCAGTTGTCTCCCACCGTTCCGGCGAGACCGAGGATACCACCATTGCTGACCTTGTTGTTGCAACCAACGCTGGTCAGATCAAGACTGGTGCACCTGCTCGTACCGAGCGTGTTGCTAAGTACAACCAGCTTCTCCGCATCGAGGACGACCTCGCTGAGGGTGCTGAGTACCTGGGTATGGACGCTTTCTACAACCTTCGCTAAACTCGCAGGTTGTGCGCTAGACGCTACGAAGCCGCATCTCATTTGAGGTGCGGCTTTTTTGTGCGCGCGTGCGGCGAGCGGCGGGCGGTGGACGGGTGTCGGGTTCATGTGCGGCATGGGACAAGGAACGGCTGCGAGACCTGCGGGTTTCTCGCCGCGTGCGATGCCTTAGCGGGCGTATGAGTTCCGTAAGCACATCCGTGTCTAGTTCGAAACGCCCGAACACACCTATGTCAGATAATCTGCTGAAAACTCGTATACATTTCGTGCAAAACGCTTATCTCATGCAGAATATCGTTATTAGATGTGTTTTTTATCCCTGATTTTGCAGATTATCTGACATAGATGTGTTTGCTTAACTCTGAAATTTAGGGTAATTAAATCTTTGATATATCTTCATTCATAATTATGTATATCAGATAGAACTTATGCATAATAGTGAATTGAACGTACCTGATTAAATTCAAATCCTATAACAAAAGCTAATCCACGATGTATTTGGGCTATTGAGTCTGATTTTATCTGCAGTTTTTTGAGGATTTTCCGTCAGTCGATATAACAGCACCGCAGCTGCCTGCCGCGGTTATACTTGATATGTCAACTCTCAAGAATCCGAGGCGCCATGAACACCACATCAGAGCACGTAATTCGCACAATCCTGGTTGGACAGTCGGGCGGGCCGACTGCGGCCATCAATGCATCGCTTGCAGGTGTTGTTCGCGCAGCTCACGCCCAGGGCCTCCGAGTGCTCGGGATGCGTAACGGAATCCAGGGGTTTCTTGAGGGTAACGTCGTTGACTTGGTGGAAGCACTTGGACTTACAGCATCTGAATCAGGATCGTTCAACCAAGCCCCCACAAATCCTGGCGAGAAGAACCTCCAGCTCCTAAGAAAAACGCCATCGAGCTGGCTGGGTAGCTGCCGCTTTAAACTGCCGGAGCTTGCTGACAGCTCAGAATCCGCAGCTATATCCCCTATCTACCAGCAGATTGATTCGCAGCTCAAGAAATACCAGGTAGATGCCGTACTCTACATCGGTGGAAACGATTCCATGGACACTACGGACAAGCTGTCTCGATACTTTGCCCAGATAGAAAGCCATGTTCGCGTTGTAGGCGTGCCAAAAACCATCGACAACGACCTCGAGGGCACCGATCACACCCCCGGCTTTGGTAGCGCGGCGCGATTCGTCGCATCCGTAACCGCCGAGCTCACCCGCGACGGTGGCGTCTACAACAGCAAAAACGTCACGTTTATTGAGGCCATGGGCCGCGATGCAGGCTGGCTCACGGCAGCTGGTGCGCTGGCGCAAGATATCTGCGGAACTGCCCCGGATTTTGTCCTTCTACCCGAGATTTCTCTAGATGAACACGCGCTGCTTTCCGCCATTGAACAGCGACTTCGCGAGAAAAACAACGTGATTGTAGTTGTCAGCGAGGGCGTCCATCACGCAGATGGTAGTTTCCTTTTTGATGCAAAGTCCGTTGCGATTGACACGTTTGGTCACCTCGCGGCACAGTCCGGAACGGCTCAATACTTATCGCAGCTAGCCAAGGATCAGCTAGGTGTAAAGTCTCGCGGTATTGAGCTCAATACGCTGCAGCGCTGCGCTTCGCATGCTGCTAGCAAGGTTGACTTGGACGAGGCTGAGGCGCTGGGTTCCGCAGGAATTGAAGCTGTTCTCCAAGGTAAAACGGGTATTATGGTTGGCATCCAGCGAACTTCAGATACGCCTTATGCTACAGAAATTCGCACGACCCCTGTCGCCAACGTTGCTAACAAGGTAAAGCTTGTACCTCGAGAAATGATTTCCGAAGACGGCTTCAATGTCACCGACGCCGCCCTAGCCTACCTGCGTCCTCTTGTCTCGGGCATGGAGGAGCCGATTTCCACCGACGGACTTCCCCGTTTTCTTGCGGAGCTATCGTAGGGATGCAATCGCACTGTCATAGCGCCACATAGTGCCACATAGCGCCACGGAGACAATCGCAAAAAACCTTCCAATTGCATTTAAGTCGCATTTCGCACGTGCGCGAGTCGCGTATATGATGCGTATACCACAAGCACCGCATGCGAACTGTGTGCGTATATCACAAGCACCGCATACGAACTATGCGTATCACGCATCAAAAATGAAATAATTCGCTAACAAAAATAGCAATTTTCTACCGCTCACCCACCCAAAAAAATTGTGAGCGGTATGGCTACGTACTCAAATAAGTCCAGTTAAAACGTGTGCTAATTGTTCTTTGTATAGTTTTTGACGTATGTCTTTTTGAACTACTCGCAATCTTGGAGACGATTGCGAAATACAAACGCAAACGTCCTCTGTCTTATCCATCGACGAATCACAGGGAGTTACATGCGTAAGATTAGAAAAATACTTATCGGTCAATCGGGCGGTCCAACAGTTGCAATCAATTCTTCTCTTGCAGGAATTATCACGCGTGCGCACGAAGAAGGCATCGAAATCTACGGCATGCAAAACGGAATTGAAGGTTTTCTGAATAATCGCTATTCCAACCTGACTGCCCTGTTCTTTGCGCAGGATACTCCGCAGAAACGCGCCACTGAACAGCATCAACACACCGTGGAACTTCTCGCCAAAACGCCTTCGAGCTTTCTGGGAAGCTGTCGCTATAAACTTCCGGAAGTCTCCGAAGAAACGCCCTTCTACAAGGACATTGAATGCCGCCTGACCTCCCTTGGAATCGACGGCATTCTCTACATTGGCGGCAACGATTCTATGGACACCGTCAATAAGCTCGCGGCGTACTTTGCCCAGCACAACAACGACCTTTCCGTCATCGGCACCCCCAAAACTATCGACAACGACCTCGAGGGTACCGATCACGCTCCGGGTTTTGGCAGCTCAGCGCGGTACATCGCTACTATTGTCCGCGAGCTGGCCCGCGACTCCGAGGTTTACGGCAAGCCAAACATCACTATCGTCGAGACCATGGGCCGCGATGCGGGCTGGCTCGGCGCGGCTTCGGCGCTTGCTCGCGAGAAGAACGAAGAAGCCCCAGACTTTATCCTGCTTCCCGAGGTCGCGTACGATGAAGAGCGGCTTCTGCGCAAGACAGCGGAGCTGTTTGAGCGCAAGAGCAGCGTAGTGATTGTCATCAGCGAGGGTGTGAGAAGGCCTGATGGTTCAACACTTTTGGACAAGAGCCACATGAAGATGGACGCTTTTGGACACCTGGCTGATCAGTCCGGCAACGCCCTTTATCTGGCCGAACTCTTCCAGAAGCACTTCGACGCCAAGATTAGAGGCATCAACCTTAACTCGCTGCAGCGCTGCGCCATGCACTCGTCCAGCAAAACTGATCTATCCGAGGCGTTTGAGCTGGGAAAAGCTGGAGTGGACGCGCTTCTTGCCCACAAAACTGGCTGTATGATTGGACTGCAAAGGCTGAGCGATGTGCCGTATCAAGCGGAAATCCGGTGCATCCCTATCTCGGAAATCGCTAATCGCGTGAAGTCTGTACCTGCGGAAATGATCTCTGACGACGGTCTTTGGGTTACCGAGAAGGCCCTTGCATATCTGCGCCCTCTTGTTTCAAACGAGGAACTGGCTTTTGACGCAGATACCAGAAGGTTTGTCAGCAGCAACATTCTGCCCGACAACAACGGTCTACCACCATTCATCCCTAAGTTGGGATAGCAGAGCTGCGCGGCTCACTACTCCCCGAGGAACCTTACCTCGGGGTGAAGCTCTACATCAAACTGACGCTTGACCTCGGCTTGAACATGCTCAATAACTGCATGGACCTCTGCAGCAGTGGCATTATCGTAGTTGACCACAAAACCAGCATGCTTATCGGAAACACCAGCACCGCCAAAGCGATAGCCCTTAAGACCAGCATCGGTAACAAGCTTGCCTACAAAGTGGCCCTCAGGACGCTTGAAAGTTGAACCAGCGGAAGGCAGCTCAAGTGGCTGCTTCTCCTCGCGAGCGCGTGTGAACTCTTCCATCTTTTCGCGGATCTTCTCGCCATCTGCGCGATGAAGATTGAACGTGGCGGAAAGCACAATCATGCCTTCATCAGCGATTCTGCTGTGACGATAACCCAGGTCAAGCTCGGATGCGTCCAGCGTAGCAAAGGTGCCGTCGGCGAGAAGAACGCGGACGGATTTGAGCACGTCAGCGATGCAGCCGTCGTAAGCGCCTGCATTCATGAAGCATGCGCCGCCCACAGAGCCTGGGATGCCGCATGCAAACTCCAGTCCAGAAAGGTCCAGCTCACAGGCCATCTCGGACGCTTCTTTAAGGCCGACGCCGGCCTGGCAGGTCATCTCGGTATCGTCGATGCTTACGCCGGTGAGACCATCGGCAACAGCAATGATCACACCACGATAACCTGCGTCGGAAACAAGCAGGTCAGAGCCGTAGCCAAGAATAAAATAAGGAGCTTCTGCGTCTTTAACTGCAAGGAGAATCTCTTTAACCTCATCGGGATCATCAGGGATGACATAAAGATCTGCAGGTCCACCCACTTTAAAAGTGGTGTGCTCGCTCATTGGCTCGTCTACCAGGACGTTCTCTTCTCCAACAATCGAGCAAAGCTTTCCGGCCAGGCTTTGTAAGTCATAGCCACTTTCAGACATGTAACACGCTCCTTAGTAAGTTACTTTTTATAGTTTATCGCAAGCGAGAAAAACGTGGAGTCGAGGAAGATAAACGCCTAATGTTGCAAAATGTTTTTATGTTTCTATCGGGTTATTTTGGACTTATCTCTCATCTCTATCGTATAAATGTCCATCCTGTTTTACGTGTTATCAGCTGTTAACTCTGCTATAGTACTTATCGATATGTTTCAGAAATGGTTGCAATTACCTACTGGTGGTAAGGTGGCCGAGCTTTAGGGTCTGTAACAACCCAGCTCAAAGAGCCATCAAGTCCGCGACCCGCAAAGGCGGTTAACCTGGTTAAAGTCCAGGACCAACGGTACAGTCCGGATGTCAGAAACGGAGACTTTTATGGCTTCATCCCACTCAACCCACGCAACAACCGCATCTTCTAACGGCTGGTCTACCAAGAGAATTGCTATTCTCGCCATGCTTTGTGCAGCTGCTGCAATCAGCACCATGGTGCTTCAGTTCCCGCTCATCCCAGGCGTGACGTTTTTGAAGTACGATCCATCGGGCGTCTTTGCCCTGCTCGCAGGCGTAGCTTTTGGCCCTGCCGCGGGCGCGATTGTCTCGGTGCTTCCCTACCTTCTGCACCTCACCACGGAGTCCGGAATTTACGGCACTATCATGGCAATTCTGGCAACGCTTAGCTATGTTTTGCCTGTTTCGCTGATTGTGTATAACCGTTCCGAGAAGATCAAGCAGCTGGTACTTGCCCTCATTGTGGGTAGCATTATCAGTGTTGTTGCCTGCATTCTTGGCAACCTTGTAGTTACTCCAATCTACACTGGCATGAGTGTAGAAGCAGTAAGCGGACTAATTGTCCCCGCACTTCTCCCCTTCAACGTGGTAAAGGTTGCTATTAACAGCATCATCTTTGTGGTTATCATGCGCTCGGCTTCCTCACTCTTTGAGAGCATCAAAGACGGTGAGTAATCTGGGCAACAATTCCCCTGATTTATACACGTCTGAAAGCACCGCACAAACTCAGGACCTGCCTGTAGCTGCGACGCTTTTGGACGTGACCTTTGTGCACGCAAAAGGCGTGATTGCCTTAGACCACGTCTCATTCTCTATTCCCGCAGGTAAACGTACCTGTATTGTTGGTGCAAACGGTTCGGGCAAGTCTACTGTTGCTTCAATTCTCTCTGGCCTTACCGCCCCTGACGAGGGAACCGTTACCTTTCTGGGAACCACCGTTGTCAATGACGGCCAGGTTGACTTTGAGGCATACAAGACCGTTCGTCCGCAGCTCGGCCTGGTTTTCCAAAATCCTGAAGATCAAATTATCTGCAGTGTGGTCGCAGACGATATTGCCTTTGGTCTAGAGAACCTTCAGGTGCCCAGCGATCAGATAACACCGCTGGTAGAACAGCAGATTACCCTTGGAACTCTCACCGAGTTTGCGTCCGAAAATCCGCAGATGCTCTCGGGTGGCCAGCAGCAGCGCGTGGCCATCTCGGGCGCGCTTGTCATGAAGCCCCAGATCCTCATTCTTGACGAACCTTCCGCAGCTCTTGACGTTGTTCATAGAAATAACGTTATGGGGCTTGTCGAGAAACTCCGTGCAGCTGGAAAGACTATCGTTCATGTAACGCATTTCATGGACGAAGTAGTTTCTGCTGACCACGTTATTGCCTTAGACGACGGCCGTGTTGCGTTTGAGGGAACACCTGAAGCCCTCTTTGAGCAGCACGAGCTAGTTGAATGCCTGCATCTTGAAGAGCCGTTTGCCTATCAGGTGGCGCATGCGCTCAACAACCGTGGAGTTGTCGTGTGCAAATCTCCTTCGGCTCAGCGCGTGCTTGACGAGCTGACAGGGCTTCTCGCCACGGGGTCGCGAGGCGAGAAGGGCGGCGTGGCTGGAAGCTGCGACGCGATGGCCGCGGGTTGTGACGGCGTGGCTACAGCCGACAGCGTGTCCGAGCCAGCAGCGGTTTCTGTGCGTGACGTGACGTTCTCGTACCAGAAACCCGTGCTCAAAAACATCTCGGTTGACGTGCAAAAAGGCTCGCATGTTGCCGTGATTGGCTCAACCGGTTCAGGAAAATCTACCCTGGCGCGCTTGATTTGCGCACTTGATACGCCTGACGCCGGCAACCTCTGTGTAACTGGTTTGGATACTCGACAGAAGCAAAATCGCAGAAAACTTCATGGCATTGTTGGCTACGTCATGCAGCGACCAGAGCGACAACTTTTTGCACAAACGGTTGCAGAAGACGTGGCATTTGGCCCCACTAACCTGGGCCTTTCTCCCTGCGATGTCATAAGCGCTGTGAATGCTGCTCTGGAACTTGTAGGACTTTCCCACAAGGCAGATGCATCCCCTTTTGAGCTTTCTGGTGGTCAGCAGAGACTGTGCGCACTTGCAGGTGTTATTTCCATGCATCCAAAGGTGCTTGTGCTCGATGAGCCTACCAGCGGACTTGATCCCTACTATTGCTCTGAGCTCAGAAAAATTATTAACTCCGTTCTTGAAGATGGTTGTACCGTCATTGAGCTCACACACTCGATGGAGGATGCGGCAGAAACTGACCAGATTATCGTGCTTCATGAGGGTGACCTGGTTTTTTCAGGCTCGCCGCAACAAACATTTACTCATTTCTCAGAGGCAGAATTCCAGGACCTTGGCCTGGGTATTCCTCATGCGCTTGCGTGGGCGCAGCGCCTGTCCAACGATACAGGAATAAATCTGGGAGAACCTTTAACTCTGTCTGAGCTGGTAGATGCTCTGGTAGATGTGCTGGTAGATGTGGTGACGACCAGCCCTAGTGCCGCTCAAACCAGCGGCACCGCACAGCCAAGCGACGCTGCACAGTCCAACGACCTCACACAAGGAGGCCGCTATGGCG
>ERZ772932.890-NODE-890-length-15164-cov-3.646899_pt1 | contig 15164 bp, 16 predicted proteins | sample MGYA00511684_ERZ772932 | MGnify/ENA primary metagenome ERZ772932 (study PRJEB29015, sample SAMEA2738078) | human oral metagenome | biome: human oral; feature: human-associated habitat; material: saliva | place: China | collected 2210 ...
TCAACACCGTTCAAGCCGATATGACAAAAACGTTTCCCTTCGAAGATGAAACGTTTGACATTATTTTTAATCCGGTTTCAAACGTATATATAGAAGATCTAGAAAACATGTATAAAGAAGCCGCTCGAGTATTGAAAAAGGGTGGCCTGTTAATGGTAGGATTCATGAATCCTTGGACGTACATGTATGACGCTGACGTTGTATGGGACAAACCCGATGAGGAATTACTTTTAAAGTATTCAATTCCTTTTAATTCAAGAGAGCTTGAAGAGCAGGGCAAAATAACCATAGATCCAGAATATGGATATGAATTTAGCCACACCTTAGAGAATCAGATTAGAGGACAGCTTAAAAACGGCCTCGCTATGATCGATTTCTATGAATCATCTGATAAAAGGCACAGGCTATCACAATATGGAAATGACTATATTGCCACGCTCTGCATCAGACTCTAATCCAATAGAGCTACTTCAAGACAGCCTGTACAACTTCAGAGTCAAAGTCTCCCTGGGCCTCTGTAAGCGCCTCTAAGAGCTGAGCTACACCTTCCTCATACACGCTAGGCAAGAGGTGTTTTGAAACAGCCTTAGCCTCGTCAGTGCCGTTTTCCATACAGCATGAGTGATGAGCAATCTTAAGAAGGTCCAGATCGTTTTCGGAATCACCGCACACAATAACTTCTTCTGGCTTAAGACCTATAGTCTCAATGAGCTTCTCGAATCCCTGTGCCTTATTCCAGCCACGATAATTGATGTCAAACCAACCAATATAGGGAGAAACCAACTCAACCTCTGGAACTGCGCTGGTAACAGCCTCATAGATCTCTTGCTGGCGCTCTTCATCTTGAGGGAACAGCAAACCTCCTGCATACATCGGAGCATCTTTTGGAACAGACTGTGGTCCGAGTCCTGGAACAAAAGTGTTAAATGAGGCCGCAAGGTGATCTACCACCTCTTGAGTAGTGTCAACTATTTTCCAACAAGAGGTAAATGACGTGTCAAGAGGCTGCTCAAGCGGACCTTCTGCGTAATAGGTAAGCAGGCAATCCTGCATTGGAGAAATGACCTCGTAGATCTTCTCCATCATCTCGTAAGTAAATTTTTTTGTGAAAATGAGCTTGCCATTAAAGTAGAGAATCTTTCCACTTGAAAACACGCCAGTATCAGTTAGAGAAACATCTGATTTGAGATAAGAAAGTGCATCATAAACTGGCCTTCCCGTAGAAAGACCAAACGCGATACCTGCGGCTTTAAGATTATTAATTGCCTGATGGGTTCTTTCTGAAATAGCCGGAGTGTCAGCGGGTTTTAACGTTTGGTCCATATCGGAAAGAACAAGCTTAATCATCAAGACTCCAATGTGCGTATACTAAATGCGTGTTTTGTTAATTCTACCAGCATTTAGTTACTGAGACATAAATTTTGTCGTTATCATTACGTTATTGAAACAAAGCTAACCAGACTATTCGAGGGTTCATGAATATTTACGACCACTTTGCTCACGAAGATGAATACGATGAGCTCAACATAGATGCAATGTCAGAGAGACTTGCAAAGGCACTGTCATTTAAGACAGTGTATACAGATGCCAAAACTACTGATTGGTCTCAGTTTGAAGGCCTTCAACAGCACATTTATGACAGCTTTCCGTATATTATGACGGCAGCTTCCAATGTTGAGGTGGTTGGTCACTCGCTCCTCATTGAGGTTCCAGGATCTAACCCCAAGCTTCCTGCGTTGATGCTCATTGCTCATCAAGATGTTGTTCCTGTTGTACCTGGTACAGAAGAAGCCTGGACACACGATCCCTTTGGTGGAGACGTTGATGACACCTACATTTGGGGACGAGGCGCACTTGATATCAAAGACATGCTCATGGGAGAGCTTGAGGCACTCGAGTATCTGCTTTCACAGGGTTTCTCGCCAAGGCGCTCTATCTACCTGGCATTTGGCGAGGACGAAGAGGTTCAGAGCCATGGTGCTACCAAACTTGCAGAGGTAATGGCCTCGCGAGAAATGCGTGCGGCTTGTCTGTTGGACGAGGGTACCACTACGTTTTTTGACGGCAGCGCTTACGGTGCGCCTAAGGCTACCGTGGCCGACATCTGCATCTCGCAGAAGGGCTTCTTAAACGTTAAGCTCACCGCTCCTGGCCATGGCGGACATTCCTCAAATCCTTTTGGTGGAACATCGCTTGAGCATTTGAGCCGCGTACTTGCTGCTCTTTCTGAGGCTAAACCTCAACCTGAGCTTAATGATATTGTCAAAGAAACCTTCAAGGTTCTTGCACCAGAAATTACCGAAGAACCTTTTGCTTCTCTAGTGCATGACGTTGATGAAAATGCAGACAAGATCGCTCGTGCTGCAGCTCAGATCAAAGAGCTTTATCCATTTGTCACAACTACGTATGCGTTTAATATGCTTGAGGGTTCAAGTAGTGCAGCTAACGTTATGCCTGGTAATGTTAGTGCAATTATCAATATCAGGCTGCTTCCAGGTGTAAGCGTTGTAGAAACCCTTGAACACATTAAACAGATTGCCACTCAAGTAGACCCTTGCATTGAGGTTGAGGCTTTGCATTCCACTCCTGCGGGAAGAATCGATTCTCCAGATGGCAATGGCTATCAAGAGCTTAAGGCCATTATGGAACACTATTATCCAGGCGTTACCTTTGTTCCGTCTTTTGTTTGTGGCGGAACCGACTCTGTCCGATACGAAGGAATTTGCGACTCCATTCTGCGTATTTGTCCGTTTAGACCAACGCCAGAAGATGAGACAAATGGCGTCCATGGCACTGATGAGCGTATCGAGAAACGCGTCTATACTCAGGGTGTTCGTGTTCTTATTTCCTTTGTTAAACAAATGTGCCAATAATTTGCTATTGCGCAACTTACGTTAAAATAGACACATGTTATGTACTACAAAAAGGGGAGTGAAACGTTGCAAACTAGGCAGCAGCTAGCTAATCAAGTAGCATCCCAAATTAAAGAAGCAGCAGACGCCGATGCAGCAAAAGCGCAGGCGGAGGGAACTATTACTGATCCAGTTGGTAGTTCCAACAATCCTTCTAACGCTATTTTTACTGTTGCAAACGTCATTACCTTTTGCAGGTTAATCCTTACGATTATCTTTCTTGTGCTCTTCTCAACGGGTGGAAATCGTTGGGTTGCGCTTGGCTGTTATGTAACCGCAGCTGTTACCGACTTTCTTGACGGTCAGGTTGCTCGTAGAACGCAAACTGTCAGTTGGCTGGGCAAAATCATGGATCCTATCATGGACCGAGTACTTCTTATCACAGGTGTTCTTGGTCTCTTGATTATTGGTGAGCTTCCTCTTTGGATTCCACTCTTTGTTATTGGGCGAGATGTTTACCTTACTCTTGGTGCTCTTGCAGTTCGTAAATTCCGCAGACGTCCTATTGATGTTGTCTTTGTTGGCAAAGCAGCAACTGCATTTTTGATGACTGGATTTAGTCTCTTACTTTTGGGCATCCCAGCTGTATCTGGTCTTGGTCTGGTAAACGTTAGCTGGCTTCCAGGTCTTAACTCTGAAAGCAGCGCTCTAGGTATCTTCTTTGTGTACATAGGAATTGTTTTCTCGGCAATTACCGCCATTGTTTATACTGGTGAAGCGGCTAAAATAGTTAAAGATAGTAAAAGCACTCAAGCATAAGTTAGGTTGTTTATGACTTTCTTTCAGCACAACCATGTATCTTTGCGCCAGCTCTCTCATAAGATGCTGGCTTTTCTTGTAAGTGTGCTACTTGTATTTGTTCTAGCTGCTCCTTATGCACCTGCAACTACGGCTCTGGCAGAAAATACCTCTTCTAACAAGTCTTCCGTAACCGATGAGCCAAAACTTACTGAGGCAACTACTGCCATTGTCACCGATGCACAAGGAAACGTCCTCTGGAGCAAAAACCCAGATCAAGAGCTTCCTATGGCATCCATCACTAAGGTAATGACTGCAATTGTTGCGCTTGATTCTGGCGTTAATCTTGATGAGCCCTGTAAAATCACAGTTCCAGATCTTGAAGAAGGTTCGCAAGTTGCTGGTTTGACCTCAGACGATACGCCTACACTCAGACAGCTGATCATGATGATGCTGGTGTATTCCGCAAATGACGCAGCTTATAACATTGCTGTCAACGTATCTGGCTCTCAACAGGCCTTTGTTGACCAAATGAACAAAAAGGCTGCTGAGATAGGCATGACACACACGCAGTTCCAGAATCCTCACGGCTTAGATGCTGATGGTCACTATTCAACCGCGCGCGATCTTGCTCTAATGGGTCGTTATGCGCGCGAGCACTATCCACTTATCGCAAGCGCTGTGCATACCAGGTCGTACACTACAACGGTAGGAGGGGAGCAGCGCACGTTCCACTCAACCGATGACCTTATGGACACCTACCGAGGTCTTCTCGGCATTAAAACAGGCGCTGAAGACTCTGGTACTGCCTTCTTGGGCGCTTCAAAGCGCGGAAACATTACGCTCTACACCTGCGTGCTTGGTTGCGAGACTACGCAAGGTCGTTTTGACGATACCGCTATTCTAATGAACTGGGCTTATAAAAATTACAATCGCGTAAGCATCCAGCGTTCTGACCAGATTGTGCAGATTCGTACGAGCGAGGACAACTTCTTGCTCTCTGCAGTGGTTAAACCATCAACTTCTACCACGTATATGGCATGGCCTGGCTCTAAAGACTTCACCTACCAGACCTCCATGCTTTCTCCCAACTATCCTGTAGCTAACAACCAGCTAATTTCTTCAACTGACTGGTCCCAAGATTCCGCGCAGGTAGGCACCACCATTACCCAGGCACATCTGACGCTGTGGACTATTCCAGCCTACAACCTCTTTGACCTGTATTCAGTTGCTCCGTATCTCTTTGGGAGAAACTAATGTCTGAGCAGAAACGCTCTATCCTTCATACCGAGCTTGAGTATCTTGGCGCACAATTCTCAACCTCAACTGAAGGCTTCAACTTAGCCCAATCTTTCTATGGCGAGAAACCCCTTGAGGAAGCTCTGAAAGATTGCGCTCTTATTGACCTGAGTGGTATCGGCTACACGCTGGTGAGTGGTACATCAGCTCAAAATTTTATGGAAGCTGTCTTTGCAGGTAAACAGCTTGAGGTAGGAGAGACTTCATTTGAGTGTGCACTTACGGGAGACGGATCTCTGTCTTCCATCGGTCTTCTCGCGCGCTCTGGTCAAAACGAGTACGTGGTACTTGATGCATCTGAGCGCTCTCTTGTTCTAGACGAGTGGCTTTCTATCATTGCGTCAGTCGAGCAAAACGGTGTAGCTCCTTATGCAGAAGTGTCTTTGGAAGATGCAGCTCCTCTGCTTACCCCTCTTCTTCTTACTGGTAAAAAGGCCAAGAAGGTCCTTATGGACTACCTGGGAGAACAGAAGCTTCCAGAAGACTCAAAGCTTTGCAATCTTATGTTTGACCAAACAATCCCAGCACTTGTAGCCAATGTTTCAACTAAGAAAGTTCCCGCCTATCTGGTTATGGTTCCTCCAGTGCATACGGTAATTCTTTTTAGAAGCTTGCTTTCTTTTGAAACAGTCCATCCTCTTGGACATAAGCAGCTCATTGAAGGTCTAAAAACATATCTTCCGTGGTTTTCAGAACTTGCAAGTAACACTAAAGTAGTACTAGATAAAGATAAACTTGAGGGTTGGGGTTTACTCAGAGCCTCTGATGATTTCATTGGTGCAAGGGGTGATCTTCTATGAAATATGCAATTAATGCAGTAGGTGTTCCTGCTCCTATGGGACCATACTCTCAGGGTACTACTGCAGGTAGATTGGTATTTGTAACTGGTCAAATTGCGGTCTCTGCAGAAGACCCAAAGGAGCTAATTGACGGAGGGATTGAAGAGCAGACTACTCGTGTCATTCATCTTGCTCAGTCAATTCTGGCAGAGGCAGGATGCACCCTTTCTGATGTTGCTCAGACAACTATCTACCTTGCTGATATCAATGATTTGCCTAAGGTAAACGAGATTTATAGGCAGTACTTTGTTCTTCCTGCACCTGGCAGGGCAGTTGTTGAGGTTTCTGCGTTGCCTCTTGGTGCGCTCATCGAAATGGACTGCATTGCTTGTCGTTAAGCGTTATTATTATCTTGTAACCAAATTAAGGAGAAACCATGTCAACTGACGACATCAAACAGCAGTCACCAGACTCAACAGAGATTTTCCGCATGCCATCAGCTGACGCTACGGTTCCAGACCTTATGGCTCAACAAAAGCCAGCTCACCCTGTCCTTACTATTGTCAAGGGACCACAGACTGGTCAGACTTTTGAGCTCAATTTACCTCAGATTTCTCTTGGTAGAGATCCAAAGAGCAGTGTTTTCTTGAACGACATGACAGTTTCCAGAAATCATGCCACCATTGATCTCTCTAATCTTGCTCTTGGCTATGCAACTATTGAAGACCTTGATTCTCTCAATGGTACCTGGGTTGATGGTGCCATTATCAACAAGGCTACCCTGCGCGATGGTTCAACTATTCAGATTGGTACCTTCCGCATGGTCTTCCATACCAGCAGAGTTTCAGCTTAAGGTTAAAGGATAGCTTTATGGCTGATTCAGGCTTTCTTACCATTGGTAAAGTAGTCAAGAAATTACAGACTCTCTATCCTGACTTGAGTGTTTCTAAAGTCAGATATCTGCAGGATGAAGGTTTGCTTACACCTACCAGAACTGCTGGTGGTTATCGTCTGTATTCCCAAAAAGATGTTAAGCGTCTTGAGACTATTCTGTATCTGCAGAAAAGCCGTTTTATGCCGCTCTCAGTTATTAGAGAAGAGCTTGATAGGCAAGATAAAACCCCTGAAGCTGAACAACAGGTCAAAGCTCAGACTGATGAGGCAACTGGAGCTGAGGCTCAAGCTGCACCTGAAGATCAAAGTTCTTCTCGCCAGGCTCAACCTCAGCTTGATGGAAAGCAAGTATCTCAGGCAATTCTTGGTGCCACGCACGCTGATGCCATTGTGGTACCTGTAGATGACCCTGAGGTAGTTCAGAAATATCACGCTATTGATCGCATCCCAGAAATTGTGGGATGCTCTGTAGGTTTTGTTCGTCAGCTTTCCGAAGCAGGCGTTATTGCTTTAAAGCGTTCTCCTCATGGTAGAGACCTTGTGGACGGCAAAGACCTTACGCTGATTCGCCTTTGTAGCGAACTTCGTCACTTTGGTTTTGAGCCCAAGAACTTGCGTCAATACGTTATGGCTGCAAACCGAGAATCTAGTATGTTTGCCAAGTCGCTTGTCGTATACGCTAAAAAAGGCGGGGGAGTTGAAGTTGACCATACTGACGAGACTCGTCAGAAGTTTATGGCTGCTCTGACCCGTATGTTAGGCCTCACCAATGCGGTTAGAAATGAACTTATCACTAAATTAGTTCGTGAATCTTTTAAGGATATGCATCTAGACGAGTAATCTAGGTATATATAACTATTCATTGATTTTGATATTGAATGTGAGGACATTGTGTCTACGTATGATTATGAGAGTCATATCATTAGCATTCCTGATTATCCAGAGCCAGGCGTTATCTTTAAAGATGTAACTCCACTTTTTAAAGATCCTGAGTGCTTCCACGCAGTTGTTGATGACATTGCAGAGCACTTTGCTGATGCAGGAATCACCAAGGTTATTGGTGCTGAGGCTCGTGGTTTTCTTGTTGGAACCCCTGTAGCCTACAAACTGGGCGCAGGCTTTGTTCCTGCTCGTAAGCCAGGCAAGCTGCCTCGTGAGGTCTACGCACAGGCTTATGACCTGGAGTACGGTACCAGCGAGCTTCAGATTCACACCGATGCTCTTACCCCAGACGACGTTGTTCTTATTGCTGATGACCTGGTTGCTACTGGCGGCACCTGCGTTGCTTGTGCTCAACTTGCCGAGAAGGCCGGTGCAAAAGTAGCTGGCTTTGCATTTGCGCTTGAGCTTTGCTACCTGCACCCAAGGGAGATTATTGGTAAGTGCTTTGACCAAGAGGTCTACACCCTTATTAAGGTTCAATAAACCTCGCCGTTTATTCAGACCTGCTTCAAGCAGACAATTTTTCCTAACATTTTTGGCTGACAAGACTATGTGCTTGTCAGCCATTTGTCTTATTTACCTAAGTAATTTGTTAATCAACGTAAACTTGTTTGCAATACATAGAATTTCTCCATAATTGCAGGTCAAGTATAAATTTATGCAATGATATTTACCTATTCCACATCAAATAGCTGCATAAATAGTCTTTGAAATTTGTATGAAATGTCATTTTCGGGGTAAACTATTCAAATACTCGATAGGGTAGCTTCCCAATAACAAGGGTTTCTCGCTAAGAAATCGGCGAGTTGACTTTGATTTTTTATCAAATGAGCTATCCTAGATGGCAAAGCAAAGCAACACGTTGCCCAATTGATTTCGTGCTTTGCGGAAGGAGCTTATATGTCACAGCGCCGATCTTTCACAAGACGAGACGCTCTCTTATTTGCAGGTCTTGGTGTAGCTGCTACGCTGCTTACCCCAGCCAAGCTATTCGCAGACCCACAAAGCGATCTTGAGGCCGCATCTGCCCAGCTAGACTCACTTGGTGCAGCTCTTGCAGAGGCCATGGATAACCTTAACGAGAAAACCTATGCACTTGACGCCACCAACAACAAAATTGGTGAGGTTCAGGAGCAGATTGCAGAGACTACAGACCAGCTCAATAAGCAGCGTCTTGTCCTTTCTGCAGCAATGAAGAGTGCTTATAAGGCAGGCCCACAGGAGACTTTGGACTTCCTCCTTGGAGCATCTAGCCCAGAGGACTTTGTCAGCCGCGTCTACTATATGGACCGCACCAGCAAGCAGGAGGCTGACTCCATCAATACCGTCAAGGCTCTTGGTGACCAGCTTCAGGCTCAGCAGCTTGAGCTTCAGGCTGAGCAAGAGAACCTTCAGGCTCAGGTCGCTGAGATGAAGACAACCGCAGATGGCCTTCAGAGCCAGGTTGCAGAGGCTAAGGCTTACTATGACTCCCTTGATGCTGAGGTAAAAGCTCAGCTTGCTGCTCAGGAGGCTGCATCAGCTAACAACAACGTTGCTTATGCAATTGAGACTGTTACTCGTGAGACTCCTTCTAACAGCTCTGAGTCTAACGATAGCTCCTCTAACGATTCCAGCTCCAGCTCTTCAAGTTCCAGCTCCTCAAGCTCCTCAAGCTCCTCAAGCTCTTCTAGCTCTAGCAGCTCCAGTAGCAGCTCTAACTCTGGCGGCGGATCTTACTCCGGTGGTGGCGGTGGCTACCCAGCTGCAGGTGGTGGCGTTGCAACTGCATATGCATGCATTGGCTATCCATACGTTTGGGGCGGAGCTTCTCCTGCTTCCGGCTTTGACTGTGGTGGCTTGATTTACTACTGCTTCCTTGGCTATCGCGCAGGTACCGCAGGAACCATTGGCCGTGCTATTCGTGCTGCTGGTAACTGGCATGATTCCCTAGACGAGCTCAACTATGGCGATATTGTCTTTACCCGTGCAGGCTATGAGCACGTTGGAATCTACATCGGCGGTGGCCGCATGATTCACGCAGCTAACGAGTCTGTCGGTGTTATCGAGGGTCCTGTTTATGCTTGCTATGGTGGAGGACCATTCTCCGGCTAACGTACAATTTCTGTACACAGTTTTAACTCACGCACGTAAAGTCGTACAATATCCAAGTACGCTTTACGTGCTTTTTTATTAACCATAGACTGCTAGGGGAGATTGTGGCGTTTCATCTCAAACATAAGACAAACATTATTGAACGTCACTTTTCTCGTAGATTTCAGGTAGCCCTTATTGGAGAAGGCTTGCTTGTTGGCCTTCTGGGTGGCGGCGTAGTCACGCTGTATCGCCTTTGTCTTTCTTTTGCAGAAGCTCAAATGCGCTCCATTACTCAATCAATCGCAGGTAATTGGCCGTATATGGCGCTCTGGTTTGGTGTTCTGATTATTCTTATGGCGGCCGTTTGCCTACTCATGAAGTTTGAACCCTACACCGCTGGCTCTGGAATCCCTCAGACCAATGCTGAGGTCATGGGATCTGCCGATATGCCTTGGTATCGAGTTCTTCCTGTTAAGTTTATCCAGGGCGTTCTAGTTGCCTTTGGTGGCCTTTCTATGGGTCGAGAAGGCCCATCAGTCCAGTTAGGCGCTGTTTCTGGTAAAGCGGTCTCAAAGTTCCTCAAGCGTAAAAGGGGAGAAGAACGTCTTCTGGTAACCTGTGGCGCAGCTGCGGGTATGTCAGCCGCTTTTCATGCCCCTCTCACTGGCACACTTTTTGCTATCGAAGAGATTCAGAAAGAGTTTCATGCTCCACTGATCATCTCGGCAATGACCGCATCAGTAGGCGCCGACTTCCTGGTTTCTAACGTCCTTGGTATGAAGCCTGTCCTTCAGCTTCCTTACGTAGCACCATTACCTCATGTCGACTTTGCATTTGTTCTTATCGTCGGTTTTATCTGTGGTTTATTAGGAGCGCTCCACAATAAGGGAATGTTCTTTGCCCAGGGGCTGTACAAAAAGATAACTAAGTTTGTGCCTTTCTCGAGGCTCATTATTCCATTCATGCTAGCTGGAATTATGGCTTTTATCTGGCCAGATCTTCTTTGTGGCGGCGACGCCATTATCGAGAAAATCAAAGAGCCAGCAACGCTCACTGAACTCATGGTTATAGCGCTTTTACTGGGCAAATACTTCTTTACCACAACATGTTTTGCTGCTGGAACGCCTGGCGGAACTCTCTTTCCAATGGTTGTTATGGGAACACTTGTTGGAACACTGTTTGCCCTGGTAGCAACCCATGTTTTTGGCATACCTATGGCATATGCACCAAATTTTATTGCTATGGGCGTTGCAGGCATTTTTGCCGGAGCAGTAAGAGCACCCGTCACCGGAGTAGTGCTTATATTTGAGCTCACAGGTTCTCTAGAGGCTCTTATGGCCATGTCAGCAGTTGCAATCGTGTCCTATGTAACCGCAAACATCCTGCGTGTTGACCCATTCTACGAGCACTTACTTGCAGAATTCTTGGCTTCTCAGCAAGGGGAGTCTAAACCAACACTTGATTCTGGCGAGAAAATCCTTCATGAGTTCACTATTGGCCAAGGAAGTCCCGTTGAGGGCAAATTGCTCCAAGATATCCCATGGCCTGACAAAGTGAGGGTTGTAACTATTGATCGTGCGGGCTTGGAGATTATTCCAACCGGCCAAACTGAATTGATGGCACTGGACAAGATTCTTGTAATTTTTGATGAGATGTATGAAAGCGATGTCATGATTAAATTGAATGTCATGACTGACTCATCGGTATAGCGCTTATCGCTGTCGCACACGTTACAGTAAAGGAGAGGGGCTCGAAATCCTTCTCCTTTTTCTTCAACTCATTAGTTTACATAATATCGATTATCAGACTTTTATATATTAGAACAGAATTTAGTGGTCTTATACGTCTATATATCTAGAATACTTTATCTTGCATCGGCTTTCATACCCTACGTCTAATTACTTCAAAATTTGAGCCTCTGAGAGCCGTTTTAAGCCACGTTCTTAATCTGTCATGAGTATTTATACCTCTAGTAATTTAAGCTTAACTACGGCACCTCTTTTATAAATTGTTTTGCTACTTTCTAGATCTAATTACTTATTGATTAGCAATCACTGATAGAACTCCGATACTCTGTGACTTCTCTGTATGAAGATATTCAAAAATCCAATTTAATTTTATTTGATGAGTTTAGCTAGAAATTTGTAAAAACTATTCAAGTCTATTGAGACATTTAGATTAAATTTTTATCTGGATATCAAAATAAAAGAATCTTATTTCCCGTAATGCTATTTCTGATAAGTTTTATTTATTGTTCTAGTCAAACTACTTTATTTTCAATTCATCACTCCCCTTCTAATTAAAAACAAGCAATCTACCTGCATATTTATTATATATCCGCAGGTAGATTGAATAAAATAGTTCAATTGTTAGTCTGTAGCGTGCTACATTTCAACGTAAGAAAACGCATTGACAAGCAATTCAAAAAGACAAACGAGCTTTTGCCACCCGACGCTCTCCATAGCATGCGCATGCGAGTGTCATACTATGTACACACCATCCAAAACACGGTAAGGATTCATGTGACCACAAAGACCGTACAGATAGCAGGCATTTCCGTACAACTCACGCGCAAGGCCATCAAGAACATCAATCTGCGTGTTAGTCGAGAAGGTTGCGTTAACGTGAGCTATCCGTGGCACACTTCCGAAGCGGCTGCGATTTCCTTTGTCGAATCCAAATCCGATTGGATTCGCGCCGCTCTTTCTCGCACCTCTTTACTTGGCGAGAAGGACCTCCAAGCTCCCACTCCCATAGCCTCCGGACATACGGTGAGCGTTTGGGGACACCCGTACAACCTGCACATCATTCATGGACCTAAGCGGACGGCACGCATCTTTGAACACGACGTTATTATCGCGCTTCCCAACCGCTACCTGGACGACGTTAACTCCCAAACTTCACAGCGAGCCATTCGTAAAACATTTGATGAGTTTCTCGCCCAAGAGATGCGCGCAGTTCTGCCTGAACTCACCACCGCCATGGAAACAAAAGTTCAAAAGCACGCCTCGCAGTATCGAGTGCGCCGCATGAAGAGCCACTGGGGTTCGTGTAACACAAGCACATCAGCCATTACACTTAACCTTGAGCTTGCCGAACATGATAGAGAAGCCCTGAAGTACGTTATCGCTCATGAACTCACCCACCTCTACGTTCGCGGACACAACCGTGCATTCTATGCACTTCTCGCCACCTTCTATCCCAACTGGAAAGAAGTCCGCGCCAGCCTCGAAGGCGCTCGGCCGTCTTTGCGATAGAATAGGCTCCGTTGGCTAGAGAGCGCGAACGCCAAAGTGAGGCACGGCGCACGAACTTGAAAGTAGATCTGCCAGAGCATTCCGGAAACTACACCATGAAATGATGACAAATCAAAGCATCAAGCAGTTATAGATTCTACGGAGACAACTATGAGAGTTGAACATATCGCATTATATGTAAATGACCTAGAGGATGCCCGACAGTTTTTTGTGAAGTACTTTGGAGCAACATCTAACGAAGGCTATCATAATCTTCAAACGAATTTTCGCTCGTTCTTCCTCTCCTTCGATAGTGGTGCACGACTTGAAATCATGAACAAACCTAACATGTCGGATCAAACCGGAAATGCCAGACTTATCCAAAGAACTCAACCGCACAGGATATGCCCATATTGCTTTCAGCGTAGGAAGCAAAGAAAAGGTAGATGCTCTCACTGCAGAGTTGAAGGCAGACGGCTATAAAGTCATCAGCGGACCAAGAACAACCGGAGATGGCTATTATGAAAGTTGCATTATTGCCCTTGAAGACAATCAAATTGAAATTACGGTTTAACTAAAAATTTAATTACTCAAGGACTTACATGAATATTGCTCTTATAAAACCAAGCGAAGAAAACAAAGCCAAGTTTATAGAGATGCTTGATGAGTGGAAACATGATATCGAGACAAATCATACAAATCCATCTCCAAGACGCATTTTTAGATTTGATCACCATGACTTTACAAACTATCTAGAACAACTAGACGTAAAGGAACCAGTTCCAGCTGGTCGAGTGCCTACAACAACCCTCTTTTGCTATGACTATGATAAAAATATTTTTGTTGGAGCTGTAAATATTCGCCATTGCCTTGATGAGGGGCTTTTACATAGTGGTGGACACATCGGTGATGGAATTCGACCAAGTGAGAGAAGAAAAGGCTATGCAACAGCAATGATTGCGCTTGCGCTCAAAGAATGTAAGAAACTTGGTATTGAGCGTGTTCTTATGTGTTGTCGTAAAGATAATATCGGCTCGGCAAAATCTATTATCAATAACGGCGGAATACTCGAAAACGAAGTCCTTGATGAGGACAATGTGCTTACGCAAAGATATTGGATTGACCTTAAGTAGTTCTTCTCATTTGTCTACGAGGCTTGATATACTTTGAAAAAGGATATATGTATTCATATTTCCACATGAGATGAAGGAGAGCCTAATGATTCAAGACGAGCTCTTTGCACTTCAAGATACAGAATATGCTGCTTTTCAAAGTAAACTCACACCCAATATCTCAAGAGAAACCATCATTGGTGTACGCGTTCCTCAACTCAGAAAGCTTGCTAAAAGTCTTGGAAAAAGCAAAGAAGCTAACGAGTTTCTTCTCGCCCTTCCACATGCCTACTATGACGAAAACATGCTGCATAGCCTGCTTGTTTCCGAGATTAAAGACTTTGACGACTGTATCTCAGCGATTGATGCATTTCTTCCTTATGTCGATAACTGGGCCGTGTGTGACATCTTGTCGCCGCGGGTTTTCAAAAAGAATTGCACGCGTCTTATAACTGAAATTCCGAGGTGGGCATCTTCGAGCCATGTGTATACCTGTCGCTTTGGTATAGAGATTCTTATGACTCATTTTCTGGATGATGGTTTTGACTCCAAATACCTTGAAATTCCTGCGCAAATTCACTCAGACGAATACTACGTTAACATGATGATTGCCTGGTTCTTTGCAACGGCTCTAGCCAAACAATGGGACTCTACACTACCCTATCTTGAAACCAAAAAGCTGGACATGTGGGTGTTTAATAAAACGATTCAAAAAGCATGTGAAAGCTATCGAATCACCAAAGAACAAAAAACTTATCTTAAAAGTTTGAAATAGTACTTTGAAAATAGCTGATTTGGTTTTTAGTAGTCAATCTAAATATTTAGGGGATCGAATAGCTCGACCCCCTATCAAATATCTATCAAATATGAAATAAAAAATTATACTTAATAATATTGTACTTTGACTTCCTTAAAACGTCAATAATAATTTTTGATTTTTTATAAATTAAATGATAAAATACAATGTATTGTAAAAAAAGTATATTGAGGAGGTGCTAACATGCAAAGATGTGAAATTACAGGAACTGGTTTAATTAGTGGAAACCAAATATCTCACTCTCATAGATTAACTAGAAGAGTATGGAAACCTAACCTACAAGTTACAACTTTACTTGTTAATGGTAGCCCAATAAAAGTAAAAGTTTGTGCTAGAACTTTAAAAACTTTAAAGGGAGC
>ERZ772932.896-NODE-896-length-15115-cov-3.090173_pt1 | contig 15115 bp, 12 predicted proteins | sample MGYA00511684_ERZ772932 | MGnify/ENA primary metagenome ERZ772932 (study PRJEB29015, sample SAMEA2738078) | human oral metagenome | biome: human oral; feature: human-associated habitat; material: saliva | place: China | collected 2210 ...
TGCCATCTACCATGTGCTGGGCATCAACAAGGATGGGCATAAGGAGCTGCTGGGCATGTACGTGGCCAGGAGTGAGGGTGCCAACTTCTGGCTGGAAGTGCTTACAGACTTGCAGAACCGTGGTGTGGAGGACATCATGATATGCTGCGTAGACGGTCTGAAGGGCTTCCCGGATGCCATCCAGAGCGTATTTCCACATACGGCCGTGCAACTCTGCATCGTGCATCAGATACGCAACTCCATCAAGTACGTTGGAAGCAGGCATCAGAAGGAGTTCCTGAAGGACCTGAAGATAGTCTATGGCGCTGTCAGTAAGGAATCTGCCGAAACTGAACTTGACAGCCTTGAAGCCAAATGGGGCGAGCGTTATCCCATTGTCATCAAGTCATGGCGTGACAACTGGGAGCGTCTGACGGAGTTCTTCCTGTACACAAAGGAGATACGCCGTCTCATCTACACAACAAATACCGTTGAGGGCTATCACCGTCAGATTCGTAAGATCACGAAGAACAAAGGTGTCTTTCCCTCTGATACGGCACTGGAGAAACTGGTCTATCTGGCCTACCGCAACATCTGTGAGAAATGGACTATGCCACTGGCAAACTATTTTACTGCATAATCCACAATGCTTCGGAAATCAAAAGGAACAACATCATTCCAATATGAGTTTTTTGATACTCCAACATCCTTTGGCATTTCCTTACTAAAAGAAAGAATCTCAGTTTTCTATTTCTCCCATTCAGTGTATTCGTCTGACAAGCCAAGCACGGCAATCACCACAGGAGGCTCGTGTGCTACCACGATTCATTTCGTGTGGTATTGTTGCCACTTTTAGAGTTACGCATCTATGATGCAAACTGCTAATTGGAAATTACTTTTACTGAAAGGGTGGAACTATCATCATCAGAGTTCATTATACAACACCTATTTTTAGGTATTGTATCACTTCCTTACCTTTTCTATCTTTGCCCCGAATAAATTTCATTCTTATGATAAGAAATAAACACGACATACCACAGGGATATGGGTTCCCGTTAAGCCAAGCGCACCGTTCAAGAGAAAAACGATGTGCTTCTTTGTGAACAAAACCAATTAATGTTCATTTTTAATAAAATGGGAGTATTCCAAGTGCTTAAAGGTCAAAGAGAATATGGATTTAAACAATAATCATGAGCGATAAGAATATACTTCACAACTTCCTATTGGTGCTAATTCTCTCATTTACATGGCAGAATATATTTGCTCAAAAGATTGTTTTTGGGCAAATTACTGATGGACAAACCCTCCAGCCGTTAGACGGAGTCTCTGTAATTTTGGAAAATTCCAATATAGGTACAATTTCTAATCACATAGGTATGTTTAGAATGGAACTTCCATCAAAAAGCAGTAAGAGGATTAAAGTACAATATATGGGGTACAAAAGTCGTAATATAATCCTCAATGAAAAATTATGCGTCAATGACAGTATTTGCTGCAATGTGGAACTGCAACCAGAAAACAACATTTTGTCTGATGTGATTGTGCTTGGGAAGAGCAAGGCACAGAGGCATCGTGAAGTACCGTCGGCAATAACGATTATAGATAGTCAAGAACTTAAATACAAAACTGCAACATTGAACGAGATTCTTGACAATGCTGCTGGCATCAAGGTGGCTCAACAAGGTGGATTAGGTAATGCCTCGCGTATTATCATACAGGGAATGGACGGCAAGCGCATCGGTATTTTCATCAATGGCATGCCTATGGGCAACTCTGATGAATTTCAGCTCAGCAGCATTCCCATTGATATGGTAGATGAGGTGGAGATATACAAAGGTATTATTCCTGCATGGTTGGGAGGTGATGGATTAGGAGGAGCGGTGAATATCCGACTGAAAGACTTTAAGAAAAATCATTTAGAAATGGCATTTGAGGCTGCATCATACAATACATATATTGGTAGTTTGCAACTGAAATATTATTTGGGCAAGACTTCAACGGCTCTGCATGCTGGTGCAACGATGAACTATGCCAAAAACAATTATAGTTTTTCTTCTCCTTTTGAATTGGGACGCATCATTCACCGCGACCACGACGCATATACGCATGGTGGTTTCAATGTGGGTATAAGTAGTCAGCAATGGTGGTTCGACCAGTTTGACCTAACATTGAGTGCCGACTATTATCGCAAAGAGATACAAGGTGGACTGATGAATGTGCAGAACAATATCCAGCATGCTTTCACACGAACACGTTCTGCAAGCACTTCGCTGAGTCTTGAAAAAAGTTTCTTGAAAGGAAAACTTACCGCACAGTTCCATTCAATCGTCGGATTCAGTCTTGTCAATCAAGTGGATACATCCCATTACTGTTACGATTTCATCGGCAATAGGTTTCCAAGTGGCTCTGGACGCGGAGAAATAGGTGCCGTTCCAAACGACTCGCACGATAGGCACACCACTGTCCGTGAATTACTCAACCTTACTTATAAGATTGGCAACAATCAACTTGTAACATGGACTACCAACTACCGCTATGGATGCAAGATGCCCAAGGACGAACTTGCCGACAGCTATTCACGACTGCCTACCAGTGGTTATCCAAGCCGATTGCATAGCATTGTGTCGGGATTGACACACGAACTAAAGTTGTATGGCGGAAAATTCACTAACGAGTTGGGAATTAAACTCTTTAATCACCATTCCGAAGTCCTTCCGTTTGCAGAAGCAATCATGTTGCAAGACAAACTCAAGGCATCGACCAACCACAGCACTATGGCAGGCTGGAGCGAGGCAGTGGCATTGCATCTTCTTCCGAACAATGCCCTGACACTGAAAGCCGCCGTGCAATCGACAGTCAGAATGCCTATCGCCGAAGAGTTGTTTGGTGATGGTGTACTGCTGCTGCCGTCAGAAAAACTACGTCCCGAACGTAGCTTCAATATCAATGCAGGAGCGATATGGCTCATCAATGCCATGCGTTATCCACAAGTGCGGATAGGAATAAATACCTTCTACATGAGCGCAAAGGATATGATTAAGCTGATGTACAGTTCCATGAATATGGCATATGACAATATTGGAAAGGTTAGGGTGATGGGCATTGATATGGAAATGGAGAGCAAACTGAACCGCTGGCTCGATTTGCAGGGAAACATCACATGGCAGGATGCCCGCGATATGAGAAAGGAAGCCGTAGGCGGTGGAGAGAACTTTCACTACCGCTATCGCATTCCCAATATGCCGTATCTGTTTGGTAACGTTGGGGTACGTCTGCACAAAGACGGCTTGTTAAGTAAATCTTCTTCTTCAGCCTTTGCCTCTACTTTCGGATTCACTAAAGCGTTCAGCTATAATTGGGAGGCAAGCAACCACAACACGATGCTCATACCTGCAAGATATTGCTGGGACGTTGCCGTACATCATTCTTTTAACAAACGTTGCCAGCTTAGCTTTGAGATACGCAACATACTTAATCGTGAGAATTGGGCAGAATTTAGATACCCGATGGAAAGGCGTACGTTTCACTTGAAAATGAAATATATAATCAACAAGATATAAACATTAAATAGGAAAAAGTATGAGAACTAACAAATTCTTATGGGCATTGCCCTGCCTTACGTTGCTGTTTGCGGCAACCCTGTCTTCTTGTTCTGAAAAGGACCACGACCAACCTGTAACCAAACATCACTTCCTAATGTCAGCACAAGCCGACAATGGTTTCTTCATTACGAGTTTTGAAAACTTCAACGAGGGTACGTCCGTGTCTTACGACAAGGCGATAACACTCCCCACAGGACACCTCTTTATGGAGAAATACGGAAAGAATGTTTATCTTCAGTCAGGCTCAATGTATGGTTTTGGTGGTGAGCAGACCCTTTACAAATACGAAGTGAATGCTAACGGACAACTTTCTGCCCAGCCAATGAGCAAACTCTCTTTTCCAGGTTCTCCCAACGTGGTGGAAATTATATTCGCAAGCGAGACCAAAGCCTATGCCGTCACATGCGCAAGCCGTGGACAGCTAATCGTGTTCAATCCCACCACAATGAGCGTAACGAAGGAAATAGACCTTTCACCTTATGCTGAGGGCGACAAAGACCCTGACGGTGGCAATGGTATCGTGCGTGATGGCAAGTTGTTCCTTCCACTCAACCAAGCGAAGTCCATGAAAGAAATCCTTGTAACACCAGCACAGGTGGCTGTCATTGATGTGGCGACAGACAAGGTGGAAAAAGTCATAAAAGACGACCGTGCAACAAGTCTTGGCATGGTAGGGCATACATCGCCTGTTATAGATGAGGCTGGTAACATTTATTTCCATACAGGTCCTCGTGCGGCAATGATGTGCCAGTTTATGCCGGGTAAGGGATACAAGGACGGACTACTACGCATCAAGAAAGGTGAAACAGAGTTTGACAAGGATTTCTATATGAGTCTGCAAACAACAGAAGGAGCTGAAATAGGTTCTTACGGCATGTATATGGCTTATGGTGGCAATGGAAAAATCTACACATTCCTCTACAAACCATCATTGGTGAAAGACCCAAACGACCATACCTATATTGTCAATAAATGCTACGTTCCTTACGAGATAGACGTGAACAAGAAAACAGGTCGCATACTTCCTCTTCCGGCCTCATGCGGTTGGGCTGCCAATGCCATCATCAAAGTTGGAAGCTCCATCTATTTCGGTGAACATACCGACAATGGAATAGGATTCTATCGCTACGATATGGCAACAGGGAAAGGTTTCATGCAACCAAGCGTGAAGACTCCGAATGGTGCTTACAAGGTTATTTCACTTGATTAAAACAACTAACGGGTGAGCATTGCAAGCCTCTACAGTAAAGAAAGCTTGCAATGCTTACCCAATTAAACGATTATAAATATTCAATCACTTTAAAACTCCTTCAATAATGAAAGAAAATATAAAACTATCGTTTCTTTGGGTTGCAATAGTAGCAGGTATGTCTTCGCATTCTCTGATGGACGTGATGCCGCTTTTTTGGAATGCGGATATAGCCATTTCCAACGATGGTGTAGCTCCAGTATCGATGCTTGTGATGATGGCTATTGTGTCATACACGCTTCCCATTACCGGGTTGCTTCTTTCGCTCTATGCCGTTAAGCGTTGCTACAAGATGGTACATTTCTGTCTTGCAGCACTTCTTGCCCTATTCTGTACGGCACATAGCACGGAACTGATATTCAGCTTTGAACTTCAGCAGCTCTTTATACATCTAATGCTGGTCATATTGAGTATTACTCTTGTTTATGAAGCATGGAAATGGTATAAGAAAGTATAGGTTATTCGTGAGAAGCTAATGAGCTTTTATTTGCTACGTAATTTCGCTCCGGATTGCTGCCTAGAAATAAAAAGAATCTCAGGCAGAAGTACACTCCCTTTCTGGGTGAAATAAAAAAATTTTCCAGGTAGCAACCCACTCACTTTCCAGCTGAATCAAAAAAGGAATATGTACTTGTACGAAAAGTACATTCCCTCATTATTAAGCAAAATAGCAAGAAACATGGAAAAAGTCTGATGAGGGAATATCCAAGAGCAAAAAGAAAGGGAGGGATCCTTCAAAAGATCTCTCCCTCTCTTGTTTTTAGGACAAAGGCACTATCTTCTTAGTGTTGTACATGTCCAATTTTATCCATAAATGTAATAGCCAAAGCAGATAATACAAATACAATATGAATCACAATCTGCATCGTAGTACGCTGGGGATCAATATTCTCCGCAACAAAAGTCTCCAACAGATGTACGGCAGAAATACTGATGAGAGAAATCATCAGTTTGTGTTTTAGTGCATTGGGATTTATCTTCCCAAGGTAACTAAACTGATTATTATCTTTATTTTTCTCAATGATTTCCAATTGACTAACAAAAGACCAATAGCCTCCAATAACGCACACAATAATTAAGTTCAAAACCATTGACACATCCACCACGCCTATAGCCAACATAAGCATGGCTTCCTCAGAAAACACTCCCACATTCATAAGAGTATGACTTGGCAGATAGTATTTTAAGTGATGTAGGAGGAATAACTAAACTTCGTGATGCAACTTTTGAGGAACTTACAAAACACAAAGGAATACATTCCCATCACGATACACATTCCGAGATAAACAGGCACTTGAAGCCAGCGACTTTGGAAGATGCACCATTCAACTACTCTCTCAATCTTATTCCACATATCTTTACCTTTTATTTTTTATTTGGGGGTTAAAGTATAGCAGCCTCGGTGGTCTCTTTCACCACATGTGTGGTACATGAAGCATTTGTGATAGCTCTAAGAAGTTTTAAGAGCATTGGCTCCTCCATTTTCTCCAGAGTCTCCGTGAAGGTATCCCAAGAATATGCGCGCTGATAGTTAGGAACAACGATAGAATTATCAGCAAGTAATGCTGATATGTTTGTTAAGGATTCCATAAAGAGTTATTACGAGCACTTTCCCTAGACTCCAAGATCTAGTCTCAGAATCTAGGGAAGAAAAGGATTAATGTGCAGAACGTGTATTTATCTTCTTTCCGAAGCGGTCATAGGTGTCTAACCAAGCACTTCTTCGCGCAACGAAAGTATCGCCTGTAACACTGACAATAATTCCAATGGTCTCACTTAATGTCTTGTACTTCTTACCATTTTCATCGTAAAGGTCGTACCACGCACTACGTCTGACGATGAAGAAATGAGGTCCATAACCAACCACTTCACCAATAGTTTGTGACAATGTTTTCACTTTTTTCCCTTGCTCGTTGATAATATCATACCAAGCACTACGGGGTTCAATCATAGAAATTGCCATAATGTTTCTCAATGGTCAGACAGCCCCCTCTAGACCTAAAAAAAATCACACATGCAGAAGCGTGGAACTGTATGCACCACGTCCTAATGCTCAGGCCCTGAGAAAACCTTAATAGACAGATGTGGGATAACAGCCCCACGCTATACGCGCGGAGACCATCACACCTTCTCTTGTCTATTGTTGCTTTAAGTTTCTCAGGCTTCGAGCATACAAGACGAAGACATAACGCCTCTTTTATAAAAAGCGAAGCAGATGAACTACTCCGCATACGAAAGTAATACTTTTTACCGAGAACCCACAAAGTATCATAAAAAAACCTATCTAGAATAAGTCTTCTTTGAAGATCTATTCAAGTAGAGAGTGGCATCACTACCGATACTGATTCCTATTGTCGTAATTCTCTGGTAGAACACACTGAGGAAAACAGCTAGAGACTATACAGAGGTATAGGGGATTTGCGTACTTTTGTAGGAAAGAGAGATTAAGCGACTATATGGGAAACAAAACAACATCCACCCCCAAGCAACAAAGGGATGCACATGCTACCCAACATCACCTCTCCTCCTACGTGGCAAAGACCCTGTACGGATTGGAGGACGTGCTAGCCGATGAACTAGAAGCCCTCGGAGCCTATGACATAGAGGTAGGGCGTCGTATGGTGCGTTTTAGAGGAGATAAGCGTATGCTATACCTTACCAACTACCGTTTGCGCACGGCTCTACGCATCCTCAAGCCCATCTACGAATTCAACTGCGAAAGCATCGAAAATCTCTACGAGACCCTCCGCCAATTTAAGTGGGATCAATACCTCCGATGCGACCAAACATTCCTCATAGACCCTGTGGTTTTCTCCGATAGATTCAGCAATAGTCGCTACGTAAGCTATCGAGTAAAAGATGCCATTGCAGACTACTTTGTAGCCAATACCCCCGATGGGAAGCGCCCTTCGGTACGCATGGATACTCCCGATGTTCGCTTTAATATTCACATTGCTCAAAGGCATGTTACCCTCTCTTTGGATAGCTCGGGGGATAGTCTCCACAAACGTGGATACAAAGTAAAACAGACCCCAGCTCCACTCAGCGAAGTACTTGCCGCAGGTATCCTACTCAAAGCCGGTTGGCAAGGGCAATGCGACCTTATAGACCCGATGTGTGGATCGGGCACCTTTGCCATCGAAGCGGCTCTGATTGCCCGAGGAGTGGCAGCAGGCGCATGGCGCACCAAATACGCCTTTGAGGAGTGGGCGGACTTTGATGCCGACCTCTGGCGAGAAGTACAAGAAGACCCAAACTACGAAACTCCCTTTGAGCACCATATCTACGCCAGCGATATAGCCAACGATGCCTATACGGTAACGAATGCCAACGTGCAGCATATGGGATTAGGGCACGACATTACTGTAGAACATATAGCTATGCAACGCCGCAATGCCCCCGAGGCTCCCGTACTGATGGTACTCAACCCACCCTATGGAGAGCGGCTCACTCGGTTCGATTTGGAGGCGCTCTATAGTATGATCGGCAGTGAACTCAAGCACAAATATGCCGGCTCTAAAGTTTGGATTATAGCCCCCAAGAATAAGCTATTCAATGCGATTGGTCTGCGTCACTCCTCTCGCCTCGACTTGCTCAATGGCGACCTCGAGTGCGAACTAAGGAGTTACGAACTATTCGAGGGCAAGCGCGACGATTTCAAACGAGACTTAGCCGAGGGGAAAACACGCACGTATGCCTCCTCTCGTCCCTACCGCGAGCGCAAGCAAGAGCGCACTCCTAGGGAGAAACGCCCCGAGAAGGAGCCATTTAAGGGCAAGCGTGACGATTTCAAACGAGACCTAGGCGACGGGGAACCACGCACGTATGCCTCCTCTCGTCCCTACCGCGAGCGCAAACAAGAGCGCACCCCTAGGGAGAGACACCCCGAGAAAGAGAGAACATTCAAAAGTAGCTCTCCCGAGACTGAAGAAAAGACACGTCGTCCCCGATTTGGCGGGAAAGGGCAACAAGGATCTAGAGGACCCAAAGACAGATTCGGCAGACGAGGGGATGAAGATCGCCCCTCACGCAAATCTCGCATCCAAGTCTTCGACGATAGTAACCAGTAGTAAAACCAAACGAAATATTCAAGTATATGAGAAACAGATCTCTGCATACCCTATTTCTCGCCACCCTGCTTGCCGGGAGTTCGCTTTACGGCCACGCACAAGATGCCCAAGGGCTCTATAGTCTGGAGGAGGTAACCCCGGGCGGGCAAAAGTTCTTCAGCAACTACTACCCCAAGTACATCCCTCGCTTGCAATGGATAGGCGACCGTTGTACCTATCTAGAGGGGGATAAACTGATGGAAAGCAATGCCAAAGAGCAAAACCCCAAGGTATTACTTACTGTTAGTGAAATACAAAGCCTCATCACGGGAGAGGATCTCCTACACATGTATCACGGGCAACTACCTCATTACTACCCCATTGAGGGAGAGCCTTCTCTCCTTGCGGTACAAACTTGGCGTGCTATCTATATTATCGATCTTTCTCAGAAAAAGCTTCTTCGCAGCCTTTCGCTCCAAAGCCAAGGGGATACTGCCGATGAGCTTCTAGAGCTATCGCCCGATGCTAAGTGGCTTATCGCAAGAAGCAGCGATGGCACCCTTTACATGCAACAACTAGAGGAGGCTGGGAGCGACAAGCGCACACAACGCCTCGTTATTGCCCAAAACGAGGGAGATACAATCGTCTACGGGGAGTCTGTTCATCAGCGTGAATTTGGTATAGAGAAAGGGATCTTCTGGAGCCCCGATGGAAGCAAAGTTGCCTTCTACCGCATGGATCAATCCATGGTAGCTCCCTATCCTTTGGTAGACATCGCCCCACACAAGGCAAAAGAGGTGCCTGTGCGTTACCCCATGGCTGGCGAACCCTCACACCACGTTACCCTTGGGGTCTTCGATCGTACTACGGGGCAAACGGTCTACATGCAAACGGGTGGCGACCCCGAACACTACCTCACGAACATTGCTTGGGACCCCGACAATCGTTCGCTCTACATTGCCGAAGTGAATCGAGGACAGAACCACAACGAAGTCAATCGCTACGACGCTCAATCGGGAGCCAGGCTTGCCACTCTGTTTGTGGAGGATGACCCCAAATACATTGAGCCGCAGTCTCCCATGATCTTCCTCCCTGCCAACGATGGGCGTTACCTCTGGCTCTCTCGCAAAGATGGCTACAACCATTTCTATCTAGGCTCTACCCGCAAAGCAAACTCTCTACAACAAATCACCCGAGGCGAGTGGGAAGTGACCGAATTCAAGGGCTTCTCTCAAGACGGCAAGACCATCTTTTTTGAGGCAACAGCCGCTTCACCTCTAGAGACTCACCTCTACAGCATCGGCATTAATGGCAAAAATTTTGTAGATCTAACCCCCATAGAGGGCGTACACCATACAAGCCTCAACGCTTCTAAAACAGCGTTTATAGACACCTATTCGTCCCCCACAACGCCCCGCATCAGCCGCATTGTGAGCACCAAGGGTAAGGAAGAAAAACAACTACTCAAAGCGGAGGATCCGACAAAGAATGCCGTTATGCCCGAGATTACGCTAGGTACTCTTACGGCACACGATGGCAAAACCACACTGCACTATCGCCTCCTCAAACCGATTAACTTCGACCCGAACAAAAAGTACCCGACCATCATTTACGTTTATGGCGGTCCACACGCTCAACTTGTGACCAAAGACTGGTTGGCCGGAGCCAGTGGCTGGGATGTGTATATGGCGCAGCAGGGCTACGTCGTCTTCACCCTCGACAATAGAGGGAGTGCTCGCCGTGGGCGCGACTTTGAGCAGGTGATTCACCGCCAAGTAGGAACGGCCGAGATGGACGACCAGATGCGCGGAGTAGAGTTTCTACAGCAGCAACCCTGGGTAGATACCGAGCGTATAGGCGTCTACGGATGGAGCTTTGGAGGCTTTATGACGACCAACCTGATGCTCACCCATAGCGATGTTTTCAAGGTAGGTGTAGCAGGAGGCCCTGTAATGGACTGGAGCCGTTACGAAGTAATGTACGGCGAACGCTACAACGATACTCCGCAAGAAAACCCCGAAGGGTACAAGAAAAACGACCTCACGCGCCGTGCCGGCGATCTCAAGGGGCGCCTCCTTCTTATCCACGGCACCATGGACAATGTGGTACTCTGGCAGCATGCTCAAGCCTTTGTACAAGCATGTATCAACCAGCATACCTACCCCGATTGTATGTACTATCCGGGGCATGAGCACAACGTTATGGGTAAGGATCGTGTACACCTCAACCAAACAATCACAAGATACTTCCAAGATCATCTATGAGCAAGATATATTATATCCCACAAGATGAGGAGCAAAAAGACATCCTCCAATTAGATTCGATCATGCAAGAAAAGCGAGCCACCGAACGCCTCACCGTGCTGCTCTTAGGCTCCGGAGGACGCGAGTCTGCCATGGCATGGCGCATTGCTACCTCTCCCGAGGTAGATCAGCTTTACCTTGCGCCAGGCAACGGAGGTAGCGAAAACTATGGCATCAACGTACCCGAACTCTCGGGCAAAGACTTTGACGCCATCGCCGACTTTATTGCAGGTCATGGGGTCAACCTCTTGGTTTCGGGACCCGAAGAACCCCTTGTCCAGGGTATTGCAGACTATTTTGCCGAGCGCAAACAAGACTTTCCCCTCCTCAAAGTGGTAGGTCCTAACGCCCAAGGCGCACAGATAGAGGGGAGCAAAGACTTTAGCAAAGCCTTTATGCAACGCTATGGCATCCCCACAGCGGGCTACCGCACCTTTGGAGCCGACGAAAAGGATAAGGCCGTTGCCTACCTACAGACTCTTCGCCCGCCTTTCGTTCTCAAAGCTGATGGTTTGGCAGCCGGTAAAGGGGTACTGATTGTGCCCACTCTAGAGGAAGCTGCCGAAGGCTTCGACAACCTAGCCGAAGGCCATTGGGGCACCAAGGGGCAAAAGATCGTTATCGAAGAGTTCTTACAAGGCATCGAGTGCTCCGTATTTGTAGCTACCGATGGAGTCAATTACAAGGTACTCCCTGCAGCAAAAGACTACAAACGCATTGGAGATGGCGACACCGGCCCCAATACGGGAGGGATGGGCTCTGTTAGCCCTGTGCCTTTTGCCGACGAGACTTTTATGGAAAAGGTGCGTCAACGCATCATCGAACCCACCCTACAAGGGCTGCGAGATGAACACATAGAGTACCGTGGATTTATCTTCCTCGGGCTGATGAATGTAGGAGGTGATCCCTATGTTATTGAGTATAATTGCCGCCTGGGCGACCCCGAGACGGAGACCGTAATGCTACGCATCTCTAGCGACGTGGCACTCCTCCTTAAGGCTATAGCAAGCGGCACGCTCGACGAATACACACTCACAGAAGATCCGCGCCCTGCAGCCAGCGTAATGCTCGTCTCCCGTGGTTACCCCGGAAGTTATAAAAAGGGTTATGAGATTACCCTCCCCGATCCTCCCCACGACACCTGCCTCTTCCATGCCGGCACGCGCAAACTAGATGGCAAAGTCGTAACCGATGGCGGGCGAGTACTCTCTGTAAGCTCGTACGGCGCCACTCCCGAGGCTGCCCTTAAGCGATGCTATGCTATAGCTCAGCAGGTACTCTTCGAAGGGAAGAACTACCGCCACGATATCGGGCAAGATCTTCTCTAAACATGGTATAAAGTGTTCCTATCCCCCATTCAACAAGCAACGTGGGGATAGGGACGTTTTACATTAATCCCAAGCTGCTCTCTAGCACTCGCACTCCAAACCTCTACTCCGGATTGCTGCCCTCATCTTCCTTTAGATGCAATACAACACCTCTCCCTCCCCCGGCAAAATGCGAGGAGCTTTGCCACTCTCCCTTCTCCTAATCCTAGGAGAGGCCGCAGCAATCATCCCTCTTTTTAGCCCCTCGCAGTTCTCCTTTTGGATGCTCGAGGCCCCCATAGAAGTACCCGTATGGGCTCTACCCTTAGGGGCGAGTTTACTCATCATCCTTGCATGTCTACTGCTACGATTTCTTGCCAATAGCTTTGTTCTCTATGAAGAAGAAGACCGCCACTGGAGCACCCTGCTCACCACTCTTCTCTTCCTACTCTACCCCTTTGCATGGAGCTCCGGCACGGTGCTACTCTCCCTATTGCCCTATCTCGGGATTCTCTTCAGTCTCTACAATAGTTATCGCCACTCCGATCATCCCCTAGATCTCACAACAGCCGGTGTGTTCATGGGCTTAGGAGTCTTGCTCTATCCCCCATTTATAGCCCTTCTACCCCTCATCCTTTTTACGGCCATCGACCTCCGAGCTCTCTCTTTGCGTAGCAGTATCGGATTTTTCTTGGGGCTTATCAGCACCTTCATTATTGCCACTCCCATTGCATTATACAGCGAGAGTCTCCCCCATATACAAGGGGCGCTACAAGAGATCTTCACGCCTCACCCCATCTGGCAAGAGGGCAATATGCTCCCCCCACTCCCCCTCACGGCCGTGATTATGAGCACCTCTCTCTATGTCATTGCGATACTGTTTGGAGTGATACGCCTTGGCGAAAAAAAAGTGCGAGTACGCCAGCTTATGGCGGCACAAATGCGCCCGGCTCTGATGCTTCCCCTAGGAATTTTTTACTCACAACACCTTGTCGGGCTCTCCATCCTGAGCCTTATCCCCACAGCTATGGTAATGGCTCTCGCCTTTCCGGCCCGTGAGCGAAAGATGCGCTCCTTCTGGCTCATTGTACTCCTCTTTAGCCTCCTTGTTATTTGGAGTATACCTTTTTTTACATAACATCTTCCCTCCTATTTGCTAAAAACCTCGCTTGCAGGTAGGCCACCACAAGGAACAACGATGGCAATTCCACGCAAAATTGTACCTTTGTAGAGATAAGATACAAAATAGGCAATGCGGGCAAATCAGATATTCCGTGGGACCATAGTACTACTATTCTCCCTTTTCACTTTACCATCTCTGTATGGTCAGCACATGAATGCCGCCTATCAAGCCTACATCCATAAGTATGCCGATGAAGCGATACACCAGATGAAGCGGCACAAAATCCCGGCAAGTATCACGATAGCACAAGGATTGCTCGAATCGAATGCAGGTGCTAGCATGCTGTCAAGCGTGCACAACAATCACTTTGGCATCAAGTGCCACAAGACTTGGCAAGGCAACCGAGCCTATCAAGACGACGATGAAAAAGGCGAATGCTTCCGCAGCTACGACTCTCCGTTAGACTCCTATACCGACCACTCTTACTTCTTGCAACAGCCCCGCTATAGGCCTCTATTCCAGCTTGCAATAGATGATTATAAAGGATGGGCCAAGGGGCTACAAAAGTGTGGTTACGCTACCGACAAGGGATATGCCAATAAACTTATCGCCCTTGTAGAGCTCTATAGTTTGTACGAGCTAGACCGAGAGGAGATCCCCTCGTGGCCAACTGGGAAGGTATCGTCACCCGCACCTTCCCCCGAGAAGAAGCGAGAAAAACAAACAACGTCTAGGGCTCCCCAAAAGAGAACTCTGTACAACTGCTATGGTCTCGAGTACGTATTGGCAGAGAGTGGAGACTCATTTGCAACGATAGCTCGCGATGTAAACATGGACGAAGAAAGCCTAGCCTCCTTCAACGATGCCACTATAGACTTCCCCCTCAAAAAGGGAGATGTGATATATCTACAACGCAAAAACAAACGTGGAGAAAGCACTCCGGATCATGTAGTGAGCGTGGGAGAATCGATGCACAGCATCTCTCAGCTCTACGGCATTCGCATAGAGTATCTCTACAAAATCAATGGTTTAGACATAGAGAGTTACGTACCTCTAGAGGGAGATGTACTCCGGCTTTGGTAAAACGACAATGAGCACTATGAGCAACGAACGATATATGCAGCGTGGCGTCTCTGCCAGTAAAGAAGACGTACACAATGCAATTAAAAATGTAGACAAGGGGCTATACCCTCAAGCTTTTTGCAAGATTATCCCCGACCTCCTTGGCGGAGACCCCAACTATTGCAACCTAATGCATGCCGATGGGGCTGGTACAAAGTCGTCTCTTGCCTACATCTATTGGCGCGAAACCGGCGACCTCTCCGTTTGGAAAGGGATAGCCCAAGACGCCCTCGTAATGAACCTCGACGACCTCCTCTGCGTAGGAGCCACCGACAATATATTGCTCTCCTCCACCATTGGGCGCAACAAGTCTCTCATCCCGGGAGAAGTGATTGCAGAAATCATCAATGGTACAGAAGAGCAACTAGAGAACCTCCGCCA
>ERZ772932.897-NODE-897-length-15107-cov-32.330720_pt1 | contig 15107 bp, 10 predicted proteins | sample MGYA00511684_ERZ772932 | MGnify/ENA primary metagenome ERZ772932 (study PRJEB29015, sample SAMEA2738078) | human oral metagenome | biome: human oral; feature: human-associated habitat; material: saliva | place: China | collected 2210 ...
TGGCGAGCAGGTTCGCGTTGTTGGCGGCGGCGCAGCGGCGCGCGGCGGGCACGGACTCGCAGACGGCGGCGTGCACGTGGGGGCACTTGGAGGCGGCGATATGGATGCCCATGCCGGTACCGCAGAACGCGAGGGCGCGTTCGAACTTTCCTTCGGCGATCTGCGCGCCGAGCGCGAAGCCGACGCGGTGGTACATGGGGGCGCTCTCGGCGTCGGGCGTCAGGTCGGTGACGGTCCAGCCGCGCTCTTCGAGGTGGGCTTTGACAGCTTCTTTGAGGGGGTGCCCGGCGAAGTCGGCACCGACGACGACGTGTTTGTCTTTAACTGTCAGCATGGGAGCGTCCTTTCAGGAATGTGCGCAGGGAGGTGAAGGAGAAGAGGCCCTCGTTCATGCAGATGACGAGCAGGAGCACGCCACCCCAGATGAGGGGCCGGTAGAAGTTGGAGATGTTGGGGAACATGTTCAGGCCCGAGGAGAGGACCTGGAGCATGAGGATGGACAGGAGGACGCCGCTCAGTCGCCCGGAGCCGCCGTTAGGGTTGACGCCACCGAGGACGACGATGAGGACGGTGAGCAGCGTGTAGGAGGTGCCGTAGTCGGCCTTCGCAGAGTTGTAATTCGCGAGCATGACGACGCCCGCCATGGCCGCCATGACGCCGGAGAGCACGTAGGTGCGGATCAGGAGGCTGTTGACTTTCAGGCCGGAGAAGCGCGCCGCGGTGTCGTTCGTGCCGAGCATGAGGATGGTGCGCCCGAAGCTGGTGCACGCGACGATGAAACCGGCGACGGCCGCGCACACGAGGAACACAACGAGGGGGATGGGCACGAGGCCTACCACCTTCGCGGTGAACACGGTGCTGAACGCTGGGGGCAGTCCGGAGACGGGTTTGCCTTCGGTGAGGACCAGGGCGACGCCGCCGAAGAGTTCGAGGGTGCCGAGGGTGGCGAGGATGGGTGGGATCTTGAGGATCGCGACGAGGATGCCATTGATGAGGCCGCATACGACGCCGACGACCAGGGCGATGCCGAGCGCGATGAGGACGGCCATTCCCATGGACGAGGCCGTGGCTGGCCCCGTGAGGGTGGCGCGCAGGGTGAGGGCGGCGCAGATGCCGGTGACGTTGGCGATGGCGACGACGGACAGGTCGATGCCGGCGGTGAACATGGTGAACATGACGCCCAGGCTCATGAGGCCGAATTCGGGGAATTGGACGGCCATGGACTGCCAGGTGCGTACGGCGAAGAAGGGGCCGGGGCGCACGGCGGCGAAGAAGATGAGCAGGAGCAGGAAGACGATGACGAGGCGCGCCATGTAGCTGTCTTTTTTGAGAAAAGCGAGGCGCGGGGAGGCGAGTAGCGTTGACATGTGGTCCTCCTATGCTGCGTTGCGGCAGCCGCGCATGACCTGGAGCGCGGAGACGCCGGTTCCCACGATGATGAGCAGGCCCAGGGCGAAGCCCTGCCAGAACGTCTTGATGCCCATGAGGATCATGGAGTTTTGGACGATGACGATGAGGAGTGTGCCGAGCATGACACCGGTGAGGGAGCCTTTACCGCCGGTGATGGCGGTGCCGCCCAGGACGACGGCGGCGATGACCATCATTTCCATGCCGAGCAGGTTGGTGGGGTGCATCTGTCCCATGGCGCAGGTGCGGACCATGCCGGCGAGGGCGGCGATGATGCCGACGATGACGTAGAGCCAGAACTTGGTGGCGCGTACTTTGAATCCGACGCGCGCGGCCGCGCTTTCGTCGCCGCCGATGGCGTAGAGGGATCGTCCGAACATGGTGTAGCGGGTGACGACGAAGGCGACGGCGACGACCGCGACGAGGATCAGGAAGGACACGGGCATGGAGGACTGCAGGCCGGAGCTTTCGTTGCGGGCGACGAACAGGGAGGATGACCCGAAGGCGCGCATGGAGGCGGGGATCGTGTTGATCTGCACGGATTTGAGCGCGCCTTGCATGACGCCGTTGAAGACGTTGGCCGTGCCCAGGGTGATGATCAGCGTTGGCACGGTGAGCCTGGAGGTGAAGAGGCCGTTGAAGGCGCCCAGGAGCGCGCCGAGGCCAGCGGCGATCAGGAAGGGCACGATGACCGGGCCGTTCCACCCGTTGTCTACCAGGACCCTTGTGGTCACGTAGACCGCCAGGGAGGCCAGCGCCGGGAAGGACACGTCGATGCCGCCGGAGACGAGGACGAGGTGCGCGGCGACAGCGAAGAGGCCGGGGACGACCATCGCGCCGGCCAGGTCGACCAGGTTGTTCGCCGTGAAGAACTGCCCGGAGCGCGCCTGGATGACCAGGCTCAGCGCTGCGATGACCAGGAAGACCCAGAATTCGTTGGCGTGGAGGACTTTCGTGATGAGTCGGGGCATTAGTTCTCTCCCCCTTCGGTGGACGAGGCCGGGGCGCGGTCCTCGGACAGGAGCCGGGTCAGCTCGGCCTCGGTGAGGGTGTCGGGGCTCATGGCTTCGCTGAGGTGTCCGGCGCGCATGATGGCGATCGTCGAGCAGTTGGTGAGTACTTCGGCGATGTCGTCGGAGATGATGATGACGGCCATGCCTTGGGAGGCGAGTTCGCGCAGGATCGAGTGGATCGTGAACTTGGAGCCGATGTCGACGCCGACGGTGGGGCCGTTGAGGATGAGGACGGAGGGTTTGGTGGCCAGCCATTTGGCGAGGACGACTTTTTGTTGGTTGCCGCCCGACAGGGTGTTGACGGCGTTGGCAGGGTCGGGGGTGACGACTTCGAGGCGCGTCACCCATTTCTGTTCTTCGGCGCGAATGGCTTTCTTATCGATGAAGCCGAGTACCTTGGTGAAGTTCTCCATCTCGGAGATGGTGATGTTTTCGCCGATCGAGCGGGATAGGAATAGGCCTTCGGTGAGGCGGTCTTCGGGCACGTAGGCGATGCCGGCCTCGATTGCGTCGCGCACGCCGCGCAGTGTGACGTCCTGTCCCTTGACGCGGATGCGCCCCGAGTCAAGGGGCAGCATCCCGAAGAGGGAGAGGGCCAGCTCGGTGCGGCCCGACCCCAGCAGTCCCGTGATGCCCAGGATTTCACCGGGCTTCACGCTCAGGGACGCGTCGGCGAAGGCACCGCTCACCGTCGCCCCCTCCACCTGGAGGACCGGGGCCTCGTCAATAGTGCCCGGCTGGTAGCGTTCCTCCGCGAAGTCGCGCCCCGTCATGTAGCGGGCGAAACTCGTGCGGTCGAGCTCCTCCTTCGGGCAGGTGATTACCTTGTGGCCGCTGCGCAAGATGGTGAAGCGCTGCGCGATCTCGAAGACTTCTTCGAGCTTGTGGGACACAAAAAGGATCGCGATGCCGCGCGACTGCAGGTCGCGGACGATGTCGAAGAGGGCGGCGACTTCCTTCTTCGTGAGGGCGGTCGTCGGCTCGTCCATGATGATGAGCTTCGCGTCGCCCATGAGGGCGCGGCTGATGGCGACGAGCTGCTTGTCGGCCACGGACAGGTTGCCGACCAGCTCGTCGAGGTCCACGTCGAAGCCGATCTTCGCCACGGCCTCGCGCGCGACCTCGCGCATGCGGGAACGGTTCACCAGGCGACGCCCGGCGGCCACTTCGCTGCCCAGGGCAATATTCTCCATGACGGAGAGGTTCGGGAAAATCGAGAAATCCTGGTAGATGACGCGCACGCCCGCGTCGATGGCGGCGGCCGGAGTCAGGCGCGTGAAGTCGCGGCCGTCAATCGAGACCGTCCCGTGTTCGGGGGTGTGCACGCCCGAAATTACCTTGATGAGCGTGGACTTGCCCGACCCGTTTTCCCCGGCCAGGCAGTGGATTTCTCCGGGCGCGATCTCCAGGTCAATGTCGACCAGGGCTCGCACACCCGCGAAGGATTTGCTGACGTGTCGTACCGCCAGCACAGGGGTGTCCATGTGGTGTCCTTTCCGACGCATGCCACCGCCCAAAGGCCACCCCCACGCGCGCGGGCGTCGCGCGCAGGAGGAACAAGGATGCGCGAGCGTCCGTGCACGCGCGGGAGTGGCCCAGCCACGGCCTCGTCAATGGAGCGAGGGACGAGGCCGTGGAGCCTCGGTGGTCGTCGCCTGTTTGCGGATCAGAAGCCGAGGGAGTCGACGTTGTCCTTCGTGATCTTGAGCCAGCCGGTGCCCTCGAGGACCTTGGTGGAGCCGGACGAGAAGTGCATGCTCTCGTAGCCGTCAACGCCCAGGTTCACGCCGTCTTCGATCTGTTCACCGTTGAGGATCTTCGTGGCCAGAGAGGCCATGGCGTAGCCGGCGTTCGCGGGGTCCCACAGGGTCAGGGTGGAGACGGAGCCGTCCTTGAGGATCTGGGCGTTCGCGGCGGGCATGCCGGTGCCAGCGGTGAAGACCTTACCCTTCAGGCCCAGCTCATCGATGGCGCGAGCGGTGCCGGGCGCGTCGAAGGAGGAGGTGCCGAGGATGCCCTTGACTTCGGGGTACTTCTTGAGGACTTCCTTGGCGGTCTGGTAGGCGGTCTCACCGTTGTCCTGGGATTCAACGCGGGGCTCAGCCTCGAGCAGCGTCATGTTCGGGTACTTTTCCTTCTGGTGGGCCACGGCACCGTCCGCCCACTCGTTGTGGGAAGCGTTCGTGACGTGACCGACCATCGTCGTGTAGACGCCTTCCTCACCCATGGCCTCGGCGAGGTTGTCCATAATGAACGCGCCGTATTCCGTGTTGTTGAAGGCCTCGATGTCGTACATCGTGTTTTCCTGCGAGGCACCCTCGTGGGTGACGACGACGATGCCTGCGTCCATGGCTTGCTTGAGGACGGGTTCGATGGCACCGGGGTCGACGGGGACCACGCAGATCGCGTCGACGCCTTGGGCGATGAGGTCTTGGATGACCTGGGCCTGCATGGTGGCGTCAGTTTCGGCGGGGCCCTTCTGGAAGACGTTCATGCCAGTGTCCGAGGCGTACTTGTTGACGCCCGTTTCCATACGGACAAACCACGGGTTGGTGGCGTCCTTAGGGACGACGGCGATCGTGTAGTTGCCGTCTCCGGCGGCCTTGCCGCCCGGGGTCGTGGTGCCCCCGTCCGTCGTGCAGGCGCCGAGTGCGAGGGCGCTTGCCGATATGGTGACGAGTGCTGTTGCTGCGAGGCGGGACTTCATCGGAACTCCTCTGGGTGTGATCAACGTCGGTGTTGGGGTTGTGGTTGTGCGCGCGGCGACCGTGCGGGGTGCCGCCGCGGTGGTGCGGCGGCGCGGTGGCTCGGCGCTGCTGCGTGCCGGGTCGCGGCTTGCTGGGTCACGACGGGCTGTCGCGGCTGGCCGCGGTGCGGTGCCGCTCCCCCGCCGTGCTCCGGCTGCGCACGGTTGCGACGGTGCGTCCGCGCTGTGCTGGCCTTGCGGTCTGTTGGTTGGTGTGTTGCTGCTGCGTTGGATACTGTGGTGTGCCGGTCGTTCCCGTCATTGGGGTTCGTCGGCGCGCCCACCATCCTAAGCCATTTTGAGTGGTGGCGTTCACTTTTTGGCTCTGCTTCGGACGAGGCCGTGGCGGGGTTTCGGGGCAGGTTGAGGCTGGTTGTGGGCTGATTTGTCGGACCAGTTCGGCGCGTGGCGCACACGAACCCCCATCTTCCACCTCGAACCCTTACCAACCCGCATACGCACGCACCGAGCCAAGAACATCCGTTCCGCGACATGTATCGCATGTGCACGTCTGTGCGACAACGGGACAGCGTCTAACCCGGTACAACGCGAGATAAGACGCTGCCCCCTCACCTGAGTAACGTTCAGTACCGCTGACAACGCGGACGAACGCCCCTGTTAATCTTCTTTGCTAAATCAATCAGTTCCTTGGGATTTTCTTCGCACCATCCATGAGCAGCTGCCCACTCAGCCATCTTCTTCGGAGGAAGAATAATCCCCTCGTCATGTAGGCGAAGCAGCGGCTGAACCACGTCTCTCTTGTCACGGCCCGCAGAGATTGTGTTGTGATGGTTGATCATCTGAGTTATCCGCTCGAGCGCATCAATAATTGTCGGGGTGAGCTCAGTTTCAGGCTCAAGCCCTGGGAGAGACCCGCGATCCACAACCGGCTCGAAGGTGTGAACGACCTCAGCGTTAACTTCCTGGGCCCAGGTCTCCAGCGGACTTGACAACTGGACGACTGCCAGTGCCGTCACTCCCCGCGCTCCAGCTGGATATGCCAGATCTTCAGCATCGGGATACATCGCAAGAACAGGGCCATTGACACGGTGTATGTCTTTCCCTACCGCAATCTCAAGATCCACCCCCTCATGTTTCGATAGATCCTGCAGGAACTCATTGCGATTGAGGATTCTCCTCTGCGTGACCCACAGCGTGAGCATTTGCCCTGCACCCGTGTGTTGGCGTGCCCACCGCAGTGCTGCTTGAGCCCCTTCTTTCGTCTGGTCCGCGATGGCACAGGGGTAATCGATCGGTCTCTCAAACATGGTGGTAGCCACCTCCGTTTTGTCGTCGTCATGTTGTGTTTTCAATCGACGTGACCAGGGTTCCATTCACCTTGCCCCTTGAAGGGTTTTACCGTCATCGACAGCTCATCCTCAACAGCCCTAGCCGACAAACGACACGTTAAAGAGGGCCATGCTCATCTGCGTCCACCCCAACCAGCAACACTTGGAAATGACCACGGCTGCGCGTTCAGTCGCCAAATCGATACGCCACCAATAGGACCGAAACATGCACAGATTAGCCTCCAACACAAGACGCATGGGCACATCGCTCTCACATCCATCGAACAGCAAGTCATCCTGTTTGGGAACTCTAGCTTCATCAACAAAGTGGGCTTTGCTATCCTTCCAAACGTGGCCGTCATCGGATTCGGGCGGGACACGCACCAGCGGTGCCACAGTGACCTTGAGGGTTCAGCGAAGCGAAAGAAAACCCTCATGAATGGCCTGCTAGCAACCTCAAGACCAACCAGACCGTTGAGCAAGTCTTCCGGGACAAATGAAGATCTCCATCCCGAAGCGCGCGCGCTCGGCTAGGATGATACCGTCACGACCGCAGCGTTTGTGTGTATCTGTGAAGCGTTGAACTGCCAGTTGATGGAGATCAATGAACTGAAGCTACCTACACATTCGCTGTATCAAGAAAACTACAGGTTTGGATGACTCATATGGCGAGTAAAAAGGGCGATGAAATGACTCTCGAGCGAACTCTCTGGGAGACCGCCGAGTCGATGCGTGCCAAAGGCAATCAGGAGGCATCCGAGTACAAGCATGTGGTACTCGGACTCGTGTTCCTCAAATACGTCTCCGACAAGTTCTCCGAGCGACGCCAACACCTCACACAGGAACTGACGAACGAGGGTATCGACGAGGACCAGATCCCATCATTCCTGGAAGATCGGGACGAATACTCGGGTAAGAACGTCTTCTGGATTCCTGATGGCGCCCGCTGGGAGCAGTTGCAAGCCAAGGCCAAGCTGCCAGGGATCGGTCAGGCCATTGACGAGGCAATGCGACTCATCGAACGTGAGAACCCCACGCTGATGGGTGTCTTGCCGCGCAATTACGGTCGCGAGGACCTCAAGGACGAGATGCTCGGCGAGCTCATTGACCTCATCGGCTCCATCGGTTTCGGTGCGGACAGCGATCATGGGGCTGACGACATTCTCGGCCGCGTCTACGAATACTTCCTTGGCATGTTTGCTGGGGCAGAGAAGGGTAAGGATGGCGGCGAGTTCTACACGCCGCGCAGCGTGGTGAATCTTCTCGTCGAAATGCTCCAACCTTTCTCCGGCCGCGTATACGACCCTTGCTGCGGCAGCGGCGGCATGTTCGTGCAGTCGGCTCGTTTCGTAGAAGCACACGGGGGTAGCCGGGATGCACTGTCCATATACGGACAGGAGAAGGCCGCCTCTACCTGGCGTCTAGCCAAGATGAACCTAGCACTACGCGGCATCGAGGCTGATCTTGGCCCGCGTGATGCGGAGACCTTCACCGAAGACCAGCATCCTGACCTGCGAGTGGACTTCATCATCGCCAACCCACCCTTTAATCTGAAGGGGTACTGGTCAGCGGTCTTGGAGGATGATCCACGCTGGGCCTATGGCACCCCGAACAACTCCAACGCCAACTACGCATGGATCCAGCACTTCCTCTACCATCTCGCACCCTCAGGCTCGGCGGGCTTCGTCATGGCGAACGGCGCGCTGTCGTCCAAAGCAAAGACGGACGGCACAATTCGTCAGACACTCGTTGAGGCAGACCTCGTGGACTGTATCGTGGCACTACCCGACAAGCTCTTCTTCAACACAGGGATTCCTGCGTGCCTGTGGTTCCTCTCGAAGAACCGGCACGGTAACGGCCACCGCGACCGCCACGGTGAGGTGCTCTTCATCGATGCTCGCAACATGGGTGAGATGATCACCCGTGCGCAACGCCAGCTCACCGAGGCCGACATCGAACGCATCGCCGGCACCTACAACACATGGCGCTCGCGCGACGCGCACGAGAACTATGAGGACGCGGCCGGATTCTGCAAAGCAGCCACCCTCGAGGAGATCCGCGACAACGACTTCATCCTCACCCCGGGACGCTACGTCGGCCTCGACCAGACAGAAGATCCCAACGCCGAGCCCGCCGAGCAGAAAATCAAGCGCCTCACCGCCGAACTCCTCGCCGAACTCGACCGCGGCCGCGAACTCGAGGAACAGATTAGAGCTCTGCTGGGGGGACAGCGATGAATTGGAAAGCCAAACCTCTAGGCTCATGCATTGAAGTATTCGACAGTTGTCGACGCCCTGTTACCAAAAAAGATAGAGTCCTTGGTCCCTATCCATACTATGGTGCGTCTGGCATTGTTGATTACGTAGATTCCTACATATTCGAAGGGCTCCATGTATTAGTTGCAGAAGATGGCGAGAATCTTAGGTCGAGAAAATTGCCGATTGCATACCTTGCAGACGGCAGATTCTGGGTCAACAATCACGCACACGTTCTGCGTGCGAACGACGAAAATGACACACGTTTTCTTTCTTACATGATTGAGTCTCTTGATCTAAGTGGGTTTATCACCGGATCGACACAACCGAAGCTCAGTCAGGCAGCTCTTCTGTCGATCCCTCTGAGATTACCTAAGCTCGCGGAGCAACGGCGGATTGCTGGTGTGCTGGGTGCACTGGACGACAAAATCAAATCCAACCTACGGGTCCGAAACCTGTGTCGAGACTTAGGCGGAAATCTTGTAGCCGATACGGTGCGTTCAGCTCCAAGCACTCAGCTTGAGCATTATGCAGCATCCATTTCAAGAGGCGTCACACCACAGTATTACAAAGATGAAGATGCGTCGCCAGTATTGGTGCTGAACCAAAAGTGCATCCGCGATGGATGGGTCACACCTGAATTGGCTCGTCTAATGACTCCCCGCGCACGTGAAAAATCACAAGCCATCGCGCGATTGGACGATCTTCTCGTTAACTCAACTGGCCAAGGAACGCTTGGCCGTGTAGCTCGTTGGGACTCAGATGACCCCATTTATGTAGATAGCCATGTGACTGTAGTGAAAGCGGATCCTCGGCGAATCTATCCAGTGCTAATGCCGTACCTAGTATTCCCTCTCCAAGATGAGATAGAGCATATGGCAACCGGGTCAACAGGGCAGACGGAACTATCACCGTCACGACTAGCTCAACTCAATGTTCCATTGCTTTCACTGGAGGAACAAAGGCCGCTCTCTGCGAGGCTGGTTGCTCTCGAGGCGCAGGCACACTATTGCCAAGTTCAGTCACTTAAACTGACTGAACTACGCGATGCACTCCTGCCCGAGCTCATGAGTGGGCGGATGCGAGTGGATGAGGCTGGGTGCCTGGTCAGTGAAGCCCTAGATGAGGAGGTCGCGGATGTCTGAGAACAAACACGTGGAGGTCTCCGCCTCACAGTTCCTCCTCTTCACCAGTGAGACGAACGGGGCGATCGAGGTGCGCTATGAGGACGGCACCATCTGGCTCAGCCAGAAGCTCATGGCTGAGCTGTTCGGAGTTTCTGCGCCGACCATCAATGAGCATCTCGCCAACATCTACGACTCCCAAGAGCTTGTGCGGGAGGCAACTGTTCGGAATTTCCGAATGGTTCGAACCGAGGGGTCGCGGCAGGTCACGCGCGGCATCGACCACTACAACCTCGACGCCATCATCTCGGTCGGCTACCGGGTAAACTCCATCCGTGCCACAAACTTCCGGCAGTGGGCGACCAAGGTGCTCAGAGACTTCACACTGCGCGGCTACGTCATCGATCGTGCGCGTATGGAACAGGGTGAGATCCTCGGAGTGGACTACTTCGAGCAGCTCCTCGAGGAGATCCGGGAGATCCGTCTCTCCGAACGGCGCTTCTACCAGAAGGTGACCGATATCTTCACCACCGCTGTCGATTACGAGTCCTCCTCGCCGGTTGCAAAACAGTTCTTCGCCACCGTGCAGAACAAAATGCACTACGCGGTCCACGGTCACACCGCCGCCGAACTCATCAAAGAGCGTGCGGATGCGTCCCAACCGTATATGGGTCTCACCTCGTGGAAGAACAGCCCAGACGGCAAAATTCTTCGGAGCGATGTCACCGTCGGTAAGAACTACCTCACTTCCGATGAACTCAAGGATCTGGGCCGCCTGGTGGAGGCATATCTTAATCTGGCAGAATCTCGAGCACGCCGCCAGATCGCCACCACAATGGAAGACTGGGTGGAATTCCTCGACCAAGTTCTCACACTGGATGCGCGCGAGATTCTCGACAATGCCGGGACCATCAGCAAGAAGATGGCTGATGACCATGCCCTGCGGGAGTTCGCGGTGTTCCGTAAGGTTCAGGACGCCCACTACGTCTCCGACTTCGACCGCTTCACCACTGAAGCAGCCAAAGCCATTGGTCCAGGTAATGATGATGCGCACTGATCGCTTCGATGAGTCGACTGTGGAGCAGGCGGCGAAGGAGTGGCTTGCTGAGATTGGTTTCCACACGGGGTATGCGCCCGTGGATGCCGCGGTGGACGATGTCAGGGATTCCCTTGGGGACTGTATCCTTTGGAGCCACGTGGCTGACGCACTCAGCCGCCTGAACCCGAGTGCTGATTCCGACCTTGTTGGTTCTGCCGTGGCGCGCATCCAGCGCGCCGAATCACAGGACGTGATGAGTGAGAACCAGCGGTTCCACGAGTTGATGGTGCGCGGCGTGCCGGTTGAGACCACCGGTGAGGACGGCAGGCCCACCACCGTGCGCCTGCGACTCGTGGACTTCAATACCCCGGGGAACAACGACTGGCGGGCGCTCAACCAGTTCACCATTATCGAGGCCGGCCACAACCGCCGCCCCGACGCTCTCGTTTTTCTCAACGGCCTGCCCGTCGGCCTGTTGGAGCTAAAGAATCCGGCTGACGAGAACGCCACTCTCCGCAACGCCTGGAACCAGATCCAAACCTATCGGCGTGAGATCCCCAGCGTCTTCATTCCCAACGTCGTCACAGTCATCTCTGATGGCACCAGTGCGGCGATGAGTTCCTTCACTGGCGGATTCGAGCATTATGCGCCGTGGAAGACCATTGACGGGCGTGACGTCATCACGAACCGGCCTGCCCTCGAGGTGCTGCTCAAGGGAGTGTTTGCGCCTGCGCGTTTCCTCGACATCCTGCGCAATTTCGTCGTCTACTCCGACGAAGCGGTCACCGACCATGCAACCGGGCAGCGGCGCCGTGCCACCATCAAACGCATCGCGAAGTACCACCAGTACTGGGCCGTCAACGCCGCGGTGGAATCAACCGTACGCGCCGCCGGTCCCGCTGGGGACAAGCGTGGTGGCGTGGTGTGGCACACCCAGGGCTCCGGCAAGAGCTTTGAGATGGTCTTCTACGCCGCCAAGCTCATGCGTGACCCGCGCATGGCCAACCCCACCCTCGTGTTCATCACCGACCGCAACGACCTCGATGACCAGCTCTACGGTGAAGTATTCGCGCCCGCACAGATCCTTCCGGAAACCCCGGTCCAGGCAACTGGACGAGACGATCTTCGCCGTCTGTTGACCCGCGCTTCGGGCGGGATCATCTTCACCACCCTGCAGAAGTTCGCGCCCGGCCAGGACGGTGACACCAACCCGGTGCTCACCGACCGCCGCAACGTTGTCGTCGTCGCTGATGAGGCCCACCGCTCCCAGTACGGTTTCGAGGAAAGCCTCGACAGCCAGGGCAGGTTGAAAGCCGGACTGGCCAAGCACCTGCGTGACGCACTACCGGGAGCCACCTTCCTCGGCTTCACCGGCACCCCGATCGAGAACAATGACCGCTCCACCCGCGCTGTCTTCGGCGACTACGTCGACGTCTACGACCTCACCCGCGCAGTCGAGGACGGAGCCACCGTCAAGATCTTCTACGAGTCCCGCCTGGCAAAAATCGCCCTTGATGACGAACAGCTCAAAGATCTGGACGCACTGGTGGACGAGACCACTGAGGCGAGCGAGACAGAGTCTGAACAGGCCAAGAGCAAGTGGTCTCGCCTCGAGGCTCTCGTCGGTGCCGAAGCGCGGCTGGATGCGATTGCCGCCGACATCGTCGCCCACTGGGAGAAGCGCCGCTCCTCCATGGCCGGCAAGGCAATGATCGTGACGATGAGTCGGCGCATCGCCGTCGCCCTCTACAACAAGATCACAGCCCTGCGCCCCGAATGGCATTCCGATGACATCGACAAGGGTCGTATCAAGGTCGTGATGACAGGCTCTGCTGCTGACCCCGCCGAGTTCCAGCCACACATCCATTCCAAGGATGAACGGCGTGACCTCAAGCTCCGGGCGAAGAACCCTGATGATGAGTTGGAGATCGTCATCGTTCGCGACATGTGGCTCACCGGATTCGATGCGCCGTCCATGCACACGATGTACGTGGACAAGCCGATGCAGGGCGCGGGCCTCATGCAGGCCATCGCCCGAGTCAACCGGCGCTTCAAGGACAAGCCCGGCGGACTCATCGTCGACTACATCGGCCTGTTCGCCTCCCTCCAGCAGGCACTGAGCGTGTACTCACCCTCAGACCGTGAGCAGGCGGGTGTGCCCATCCAAGAGCTCGTCGATGTCATGCTGGAAAAGCATGACGTGGTGCGGGGCATACTCCACGGCGTCACCTTCGATTCCTCCCCGGACCTGCCAGCCAAGGAGCGTCTGTCGCAGTACGCCGCCGTGCTTGACCACGTCCTGTCTGACCCGGACCTCACCGCCAGGTACAACGACCAAGTGCTCGCCCTGGCGAAGGCGTTCGCGCTCGTGGCCTCACGCCCCGAGGCTGAGGCCATCCGCAACGACGTCCGCCTGTTCACCGATGTGCGCGCCGCAGTATTGAAGATACTCAACCCCGACTCAGGTGAATCACGGCGCGGGGGCAGCAACCTTGATACCGTCCTCGGGCAGATGCTCAATGACACGGTCACCGCAGACCAGGTCATTGACGTCTTCCAGTTCGCCGGCATGGACTCCCCGGAACTGTCCCTGCTCTCGGATGAGTTCCTCGACTCCGTCGCACACTCCACCACTCCCAACCTTCAGCTGGGACTGCTGAGGCGACTGCTGGGGGACCAGATCCGCACCGTCAGCCGGAAGAACCTAGTCAAGGGCCGCAAGTTCTCCGAGATGCTCAATGATGCCTTGACCCGCTACACCAACCGGTCGCTCACGACGGCAGAGATTATCGCTGAGCTGGTCAGCCTGGCCAAGGAGATGCGAGCGGACAAAGAACGCGCCCAGCAGCTGGGACTGAGTGAAGCGGAGATCGCCCTCTACGACGCCATCATCCAAAACGACTCCGCTATCCTCGAAATGGGCGACGAAACCCTGAAGATGATCGCGCGGGAACTGGTGGCCACGATCCGCTCATCTGCCACGTTGGACTGGACGGTCAAAGAATCCGTGCGTGCCCGCATGCGTTCACGCATCAAACGACTACTTGCCAAGTACAAGTACCCGCCGGATAAGCGTGAACAAGCCGTGCAGCTCGTCATCGAACAAGCAGAACACTTAGCTACTGGAGAGCAGGATTAGGTGCGAACCGTGTCCCTTTTGCGATTTTCGCAAAAGGGACACGTGACTATAGCTACCTATTCATAATTAGTTAGGCGTGGGCGACGACAACTGAGCCTGGGCAGTGTCATGAGTAGGCTTAGGCTGGTGTTGTTGACATTTCGTTAAGCGGGCGTGTGCCTGCGGTGATGAGGAGCCTGCAGAGTCCGTAGTTGGTGGGATTGCAGCAGCCTCTGGCGGCGCGTCTTCCCAGCTCGATGATTCCGTTGATGGCTTCTGTTGGCCCGTTGCTGGCTCCGCCGGTGTCGAAGTAGGCGTCGAGTGCGTCCTTCCACTTGCGTAGGGTTCGACCCAGGCGAGCGATTTCGGGGATGGGACAGGCTGGTAGGCGCTGGATGAGGTGTGCGGCCAGGCGTCGGCCTTGGGCGGGGGTGGCTTGATGGAAGACGTCGCGCACTTGCTGGGCGCAGTGGTAGGCGACGTCGACACTGATATGCGCCTCATCTGCCACGAAGGCCTCACGGAGTCGTTCTTGTTGACGTGGGGTGAGCCTGCGTGTGTGAAGCGCGCAAAAGATTGCGGACCTGGATAGAGGGGATCACCCTTGCGCCCGCGGTGACCGGTCGTGTCTTGCTGGACGCGGCTACGCACCTCACCTGGAGCGTCGCCAGCGAGCTTGACGATGTGAAAGGCATCGAGCACGCTGGTGGCGTCCTGGAGCTGGTCATCGATGGCGTTCTTGCTGTCCCTGGAAGGGATCCAGCGTCGCGATCTGGATACCGGAGCGGAAGTCTTCGCCACGCTCTTCTAGCCAGTTCTCATGCGCGGTGCCAGACCTTCCCGGGACCAGGTCCACTCAAGCGGGCCGTGGGATGATCCTTCCCGCGTGTCAGGTCCACGATGCCGGTGAGCTCACGGGGCCCCGGCGGCGTCGGTCCTGGTGGTGCCACACATGCTCATCAACCCCCAGCACCCGCACCCCTGCGAAACGAGCGGGGTCATCAGATGCGGCTTGCAGACACGGCTTGATATGGGACCACACGGTATTCCACGTGGTTGCGAGTTGTCGAGCCAATCCTGCAATGGTGGCTCCCTCGAAGCGCAACTGTCGGATCG
>ERZ772932.899-NODE-899-length-15099-cov-5.188115_pt1 | contig 15099 bp, 8 predicted proteins | sample MGYA00511684_ERZ772932 | MGnify/ENA primary metagenome ERZ772932 (study PRJEB29015, sample SAMEA2738078) | human oral metagenome | biome: human oral; feature: human-associated habitat; material: saliva | place: China | collected 2210 ...
TATTGACGTAAAATCGAGAAACCCTTATAATTACTGTAACCTTAGAAAAATCATTTACCACCAGTATTTCCCTATGCTCATCGGCATTTTTGATCGAATGGGAGCCCAAACTGACCGTTTACGGTGTGAGGTTTGCCAAAACCTAATTTTAAGCCCCATGAATACTGGCCTTCTGAGGTATGCTGTTGCAATAGCACTTACCGTTTACGGTATTGAAACAACTTTTCTGCACTACGAATACTTTCCTCAACTACTTTACGAGTTGCAACAGCACTTACCGTTTACGGTATTGAAACTTTAGGAGGAGCATTTCGACGTGCTTGTCTAATGCTGGTTGCAACAGCACTTACCGTTTACGGTATTGAAACTCTTCGAGACCATTAAAGCCTTTATACTTTGCGGACTTGCCGTTGCAACAGCACTTACCGTTTACGGTATTGAAACAATAGTAGGTCTGTATTCGATTAACATTTCATTATCCTGTTGCAACAGCACTTACCGTTTACGGTATTGAAACCTGTATAAATAAGATACAACTTCACTTGGAGCAAAGTTGCGTTGCAACAGCACTTACCGTTTACGGTATTGAAACGTTGTTAAGCGTCAGTTCGACAAACAGGATTCATTTGACGGTTGCAACAGCACTTACCGTTTACGGTATTGAAACTCTTCAATAGCTCCTGTTACGTTGTAGCCAACAATAGTTGCAACAGTACCTACCGTTTACGGTATGCGCCGCAGAGTGTGAGGCATCAGAGGAGAGAAGCGACGATGAGGCCCACACATTGCAAGTACCTGAACGAAGCGAAGGTAAAACGAAGGTGATGAGGCAGTATACCTACCGTTTACGGTATTGAAACTCGTAAGGGTCTACATTCTCGCCTATGTTTGTATCAAGTGTGTTGCAACAGTACCTACCGTTCACGGTATGCGCCGAAGGGTGCAATATGGTAGATTTTCCTATTTATAAAAAACGAGTGAATTTTTTGATTCACTCGTTTTTTATGTCTTAGTTTTTTTGAATTTGTTTATATAGTGTTTTACCCTATACTAATGATGTAGCCAATGAGCGATAATAATTGAACAAAGTAATAGACTGTTTTAGTTTTATATTGATTGGAGGGGTGATATGTCATCTTTAGAAGTAGATTCTGCAGTAGCAGTATTAGTAGCAGTGCTTGATGCACTTGAAGAGAAATCTTAGCTTTATCTATTAAATTAATTATTATAAGGTGGTGTTATTTTGAGTAAGTATAGAATTGGTTTAGAGAAGTAATTTTTATTACATTGTAAAGGTAGGTGATTATATGTCAGGTTTTATGCCGCCTCAAACAAAGCTTGGTAAGTGGTTGCAGGCTATAGGACTCGTTAAGTTTTAGAATGTTTTACTAGATAATATATTTTATGTTGCATAATGTAACAATTGGTGTAGATTTTGATTTTGTTAGAAGACAGTTAAAGGACCTAGTACATGGATGTGTGCTAGGTCCTTTTGTTCTATAAGTGTATTTTGTATATGTAGAGGTCTTACTATAATCGTATATTGGGTAAGTATTACATAGTTGGCGCATGAATTAATGCAGTTTTATAGATAGTTTCTAGTTGATATTTTAGTGGATTATCATCTGTAATGCGTACTGCACAACCAAGTTTTAATAGATGTCGTAAAATATCTACTTCTTGGAATGGTAGATAGCTAACTGAGATAGTAAACTCTTCATCAGTAATATCTTTAGCATGGATTGTATAGTTACTAAAGTAGTTAAAGCAGCGATCGACAGCATTGTTTGCGTCGTGCAAGGTAAATGTTACAGTTCGCTTTGCCTCATCTCTAAAGTTTGCATATACAGTTTCTATATCTGCTAGTCGTGGTATATCTATTGGTATGATGTTGGATACATTGCGTAGTGGATAGTCTAAGAAGGTATCCATTGTATGGTTATAAGCAATGAGGGTATAGCCGTTACTTCCTACTGAATACTCTATCCGGCAAGGGGATACTACTACGTCTTGTATTCTAATCCGTTTGTTACTTTGGATGGCTTGTAGACACTGATTGATTGGTTCCATTGATATGGGTGTATCATCTGTCATGGTTGGCATACGTGTCCATGTTCCTACTGGGAAGGTGGTATTTACAGATTTCAATTCAGTAGATAATACCTGGCATAGTTCTGGTGAAAGTATCCAATTCGCACGTGAGTCAGAAATAAGGTCTTTTAGGAACATTCTTTCAGCATCACTAAGAATAACGAAAGGTAAATCTGGAAGGATAGATTCTAGGGCATTGGTATTACCATTCGACTCAACTAATGCATTGGCTAATAAGTGCTCGTAATCATCATTCCTCAAGGCCTTCTTATATACTGACGGCGTAAGTAGTCTACGTTGATTGATTAATTCCTCAATATCTTTTTTGGTATAGTTAATACCATTAATCATGTCTAACTGTAGTTGATATTGTGTTGTAAAGGTAATTGCATTGATATCATTTAGGACAGATGATACATAGGTACCATCTATATCTTTATCTTTTTTAGCTTTCTTATTACTATTTTCTTTTGGGTGAAGCGGATGAAGGAAACGATTGATTTTCTTTCGTTTTTTATATCCTTCTGGCTCTATAAAATTCATATCTAAAGATGCATATAGATTACTGTAGAATCTCTCTTTAATGCTAGGTTTACTAGTGTATATGATATATACATAAGGTAAATAGCTCCGTAATAGTGGTAGCAATTGTAATGCATCTGGTACGTTTAGTTGCAACTCTATATATTCATTTGTTGTTGAAAGTACCGTTAAAGAATCTCCGAAATGCCGGGTGAATTGATCGTAAACCAATTCATAATTTTCTAAGGTTAAGAAGTGAATGATACAAGTATCTAATATATTTTCTTTTGACACTCTTTCTGGTACATAATCAGTGCTATTGTATTTAGTGACCTCTAGAGATTTGATACGATCAATACGGTTCCATTGGATTTGTCCATTATTGATACTACATAATATATTTTTATTTTCTCCATAGTAAGTATATAAAGATAAGGGGCTAACGATTTCTCTAGGTTTGCCTGATTCGTAAAACGAGAGGCGTACCTTTTTGTGTCGATGCAAAGCATCAGCTAAAGGATAAAAAATATCGCCATCAATGACATTGTTAGGATTGTTGTCCTTGAAAGAGAAATATGTATTATTAAAGTCATTATACTTGGATTCTTGCTGGTCCTTTAAGGAATAATCATATATTAGATACATAATTTTCTTGAGAAGGATGTGACCAGCAGCAGAGGTAATGGAGACGTTAGTATAAAAGAATACAGCTATTGCTAACTCTTGTAACTGCTGTTTTGATAGGTCTTCTATAATTGTTGGTTTAATTGAATAGGTGTAGCCTTTTGTACGCTCAGTTTTTTCTATAATCCCTAAAATCTCTAATGTTTTTACTTGGCGTTGAATATATTGTTGATCAATAAGGCTAGGGGGTTCTTGTTTTTTGTTTCGTTGTTTATATAGGCTTTCAACTAAATCAATATAGTGATCTAAGTATGGATCTTGGTTTAAATTGTTATATAAATCAGTAATAGTTACATCATCGTTTGATCCGATATAAGAAATGATACACAACTGTACATAAATTTGTTCTGGAACAGCAGCATATAATTCATACACATTGTTGAGATAGTTATAGCCGTCTGCAAAATCATCTTTTGCTAAATGATGAATGGAGGTTTTTCCTACTCGTTGCGTATAAATATGGCGCATAATATCAAAATAATCAAGACGCCGAATGACATCATCGTGTTGACTTTCTTTAATACCGCGAATAGTTGCCTTGCCTCTATTATGATTTCCGAAGGTTAAGCTACGGATAAATTGGCGCATACTAGCTAAATCATTTAAATAATTAGTTGTTGTTGCCATAATCAATTCCCCTTTAATATGTACACTCCCAACTGTACAAAATTATTCTTAATTATGAATATAACATGATACAATGTAAAATGTAAGGACAAATGTGAGACGAGGTCTTGATAGTATAGAAATGACCTAGTGTATTCAATCAATTAATGTTAGTTTGGTGGTAGTTATGGCAATTCATAATATATTTTTATCTTTTTTGAGTAAAGTATCTAATACGAGTATAAAGCGGATTGTAAATACAGATATGGACGATGCTATTCGGGATAGCATTGCTACAAATGAATCTGCTTTGAAATATATTCTGTATCATACATGGCAGGATAAAAAAACTGAGAACACATCTTTTGATAAAATCTTTTTATTATGTACCGATGGTGTAATGGAACATAAGGATGGAAATCCATCTTCATATGATATCTTCGTCAATCAAATGTGTGAGTTTTATGATGTGTTGGGTAATAATAAACAGGATTTTATAGATTCGCTACACCCTGTGCCATGTGGTATGGACTTAGATGATATTAGTCGTATTAAATCTAGTATTATTGACATATCAAAGGCAATTCTTGATTTTAAAGACACTTTCACCAATGAAAACGATGAGGTTCGCCTCTACATGGATATTACTGGTGGTCCCCGTAATGCGGCGATGATCCTTCTCGTTATTAGTCGAATGCTGGCGTATCATGGCATCATCGTTGATGATGTGTACTACTCTGGATATAAAGCGATTGAGAATGGTACAGACCAGATTACAGTTCATAAAGTACTAGATATTTATGAGCTCTTTGATATTATTGCGGGCTTTGAAGAGTTTAAGCTATTTGGTAGTGCTAAAAAATTAAATACTTATTTTAAGCGCACTGAGAAGAGTGGCACAAATCCAGTTCATCCGACTGCCACTGCTACCAAAGAATTACTCAATGCTATGGATAGTTTTTCAGAAGCTATTAACATTTCAAGCCGTGGTGCCTTTGAAACATCTGTAGCAAGGTTGGATGAGAGTTTGTCTTTGGTGAGTAATACAGCGAGTGATTCAGATAAGAATAAGTCTTTTGATCAAGAACTCGTTAAGTTATTACATAAGCCTATTGAGCAATCCTACACTACACTTTTACAACATCATCATAACCATACGTCTGATGAACTAGCCTATATCGATTGGTGCTTGGATCATGATTATTTGCAACAAGCATTGACGCTATTTTGTGAATATGTTCCAGAATATACAGTGGAAAAAGGTATTATAAAGTATGATTCTGTCGCGTTTAATTCATACTATGAAAGTCTACAACAAGATAAAGATAAAAGGGTTCTTCAGGCAGCTATAAAAGCATGGAACCGAGCGGGGCATAACATCAATTTTAGTACCTTTTATAACGTAGTAATGCCAGATCATGATAAAAATTTATCCGAGAAAGATGTGCGTTCCATGCCTATGCGTTTATTTAACTCGATTAATAATGCTCGAATGCAAAGCTTGGCGAACATAATCAATATAAAAAAAGATGCAGTAGCTCCTAGTATCGATAAAGCTATTAGTAGTTACATTAAATCAGTTAGAAACAGAAAAAAGGAAATACGACTTAAGGAAAAAGATCCTCAAAAGCAGAAGGATCGAAGCCATTTGATGGTAGATGAAGCGACGACTCAACTTAAAGAAACATGTGAGTCTTTATTAAATCAGTATGAGTTTACTCTTTATGTACAAGATGAAAAATATAGTGGGAATTATACCTTGTTAGAGTATATTTCTTTTTTACATACCATCCTTGAAAGTGCGGAGCATGTTGAATCCTTTAATACTATTTTAGAATCTTTGCGCAAAAATATAATCTCTGAAGTGTTGAGTAAAGATGAATATAAAGAGTATATTAGTTGTGACGTGAGCAATGCTTCGTTTAACTTTAAGCAAACTAGTAGGTTAGCATATAATACGGTGTGTAATGGTATATTAGATCATTTAGTAGGTGTAGACAAGCATAAGACCTATAAGAGTTTGATTATGCATCGACTACCCGACACGAAGGATAGCTCCCTATCGGCTGCTGAACTGTTATTATCTCAACGAAAACCTTATCAAGCTGGTGTTCCCCTATTTGATGTTTCTGGTGTATATGTTCCGCATGTAGCATTAGATGATGTGGCTAAAACAATGAAATTTATTGAAGAATACTTTGAGATAAAAAAAGCTCGTAATGACAGCAACCACGCAAATAAAGAAGCATTATGTAAATATACTACATCCCAAGAATTACGCTATGAGATGCGTAAGTGTATAAGCATAGCACGAGAGTTAAGTAACAAGTAAAATATAATTTTAAAAGGCTATAGATGTTTTATCTATAGCCTTTTAGCATAGTTATTCTTGATTGTAAGGACGGATATACTCACGAATATCACGAATATCGTTAAGACACTGAGTTAATTCTCTTTTAATATCTTCACTTTTAATAAATTGCCCTCGTTTTTCTTCACGGGCATGGGCTGTATCATTACGACTGCCCTTTAACGTTCTATATAGATTTAATATACGAGCTATCTGTGCTATTTTTTCAGGATTATTTTCTAATGCTGGATGAAGTGTTAGACCATCTATGCCATAGAGATAATTTGGGAATCTATCAATTGGATACTGATATACAACACAGTTAGCAAATAAATAACGATATATAAGATCATTATTTTGATTTGTAAAGATTGAAATAAATGCATCTCGTACTTTGAAGAGCTTATTTGTGTTGTTAAGAGTAATTTCATATTGATCGTTCACTGTTACAACATCATTTGGTAATTCTTTAATTTCTTTTATTTCCTGGATAAGTGCATCTGTAAGATATCTTCTAATCTCTTTATCGAAATCATTTATACCCATAATAGACTTTGTACTTATACCAACATTACTGATTAGTCGTAATAACTTACTAGGTACATTAATATTATTATTGGTGAAAGTTTTGTATTTTAAATAATCATAAGTTTCTTTATCGGCCTCGTTTAAGATGATTTGATTCATATCATTTATTAGCTGATCTTCAAGCTTAGGATATTGTGTATCCTCTCTTGTAATATTGGTTGTAATATTATTTTTCTTGTTTTGTAAAACCTGCTGGATAATTCGTTTAGACTCTTTTGAAAACTCATTACTTAAGTATTTTGATAATAAGCTTTTGATTTTGTTGTTAATTTTAATGGCCCTGGTATTAACAACCTCTATTACCTTTGCCGTATGCTCATTAATCGTATTAAAACTTTCCATAGAGGCACTCAGTTCATTATCTGAAGTTGTAGGAAATATACTTTCATCTAATGAAATCATTTTAGAGTCTAAAATTGCACGAGGTACAAATTCAGCGAATAATGCCAATGCTTGTTGTAGATATCCATTAGCGAGACACCAATCAATGTAAGCTAAATCGTCTTCTTTGTTATCTAGAACCGTTTTATAGTTATTTTGAATCTTGTTGCTCATCAATTTAAGGGCTTCAATTTCAAAGTTTTTATGACCTTCTAGTGCATCTATAGCTGTCTCTTTTTTTGCTGTTTCAATATCTGTTAAGACTGTATGAATATCCTCCATAGAGGTTTGGAACATACCACGACTAGATAGTCGAACGGCCTCTGAAAAATCCCCCATACTAGCAATTAGTTTTTTTATTTGAGCATCTGGATTTTCTAATGTATTTACATAGTTTGTTAGCGTATCAACACTACCAAATTGGTTAAACTCTGCAAACCCTGTAATCATATCGTAAATATTATAGATGGATATCCCTTCATATACTCGAACAGTGCTATTATTATTAGCATTTACGTTGGCATATAAAATAGATCCAATTTGAATACCTTGAAACGCAACAAGGCGAATAATGGCGATCATTAACATAATAGCTGTTCGCGGACCGCCAGATAAATCTACATGCAAGATAACCTTGTCGTCAGACGGTTTTCCTTTATAATACTCCATTATAGCTTGTGACATATCGATGATACTATCCTTTAGATTATCAATATAGTCGATATCACCACAATTTATATAATTAATTGTTCCTGGTTCCCATGGAATAGGTATCTTATTCTCTTTAATATAAGCACGCATCTGATCTTCAAATACACTAAGACTTGATATGGTAGATTCCTTAAAGGTATTTTCCATTTCTGGTGATTTAAAAAAGAATAGCTTATCTAATTTGAATTGGGAACTCTTTTTTCTCTTAGTATGCAAAAGATACTTTAAGGCGGATTCATTAGTTTGAAGAATACTATCAAAAGGGGCTATTTCACTAAGATTAACTACTGTTTTTTTTAGCTTTTGGGGGTTATATGGATTGTTTTCCGTATATAAAGTACTTAGGAATGTTAGATAAATGTGATGTTCCATAATAGGGCTCCTAATAAACTGAGATTCAAAAATGAAGCTTTTATGAATACTATACCAAAATTTATAAGAATTACATAGAGGTTGATTTGGCATAAAAACTAATATACATAAAAAGTGAATATAAAGCTTCACTTTTGTCTTAGTTTTTTTGAATAGAGGCACCTGGGGATCCGTTTTATAATAATCTTGTAGCCAATATGAAAACTCTTTTGAATCGTAATACTTAAGGTTAGTCCTAGTTTTTATGAATTCATAGGGCAATTAAATTGGTTTATACTTTAGATAGTTAATGTAGGTTTATATAACAAGGAGGAATTAATATGTTACCTTTATTTGTAGCAGCCGCGGCAGCGTCTGCATGGGAAGGCTTTGCAGACGGAGTATCTTTAGGTGTAGCAGTATATAAAACAACAAAGTCGTAGGACCCATTGTTGTGTATAATATGAGAAAGGTTGGTGATACTATGTATCCATTTGCAGGATTTGTTGTAGCCTTAGTTCTTTGTGAATTATTAAAAGATGAATAGTATTAGGAGGTGTTTGTATGGCACTATTTGTAGACTTTGGTTTAGTTCATGTGTGTGTTGAGGCGTAATTTTGGTTATTATAATTGAATCTTATAGTAGTTAGACCTATTTGTATGATGTCATATGAATAGGTCTTTTTACATGTAATATTTATATCAAATCGTTTTTCTATGAGTTAAAATTGAACAAGAAACTAGTACGTATAGATACTATCTGGCTTTTGCTAAAAATAGGTTAAAAAGAAAATGATGATAAATATTGACGTAAAAATTAGAAACCCTTATAATAACTGTATTCTTAGAAAAATCATTTACCACCAGTATTTACTTATGCTCATCGGCATTTATAATCCACTAGGAGCCCAAACTGACCGTTTACGGTATGAGGTTTGCCAAAACCTAATTTTAAGCCCCATGAATACTGATCTTCTAAGACCCGCTGTTGCAACAGTACCTACCGTTTACGGTATTGAAACTGTCACATGGTGAAGCTCGTAGTGATGTGGCGCAACTGTTGCAACAGTACCTACCGTTTACGGTATTGAAACAAATTAATACCAGATAAATTAAAATTGATTTTTTGAACGTTGCAACAGTACCTACCGTTTACGGTATTGAAACTTTGCCATATCGATGATATGACCAATAATACTTGGCGCGTTGCAACAGTACCTACCGTTTACGGTATTGAAACGAGGCGTAAAATATAAAGGCTTTAGTAGCCTTGAGTTGCAACAGTACCTACCGTTTACGGTATTGAAACCTTTGATATCTTTATTGATATCGAGAATCACACTATAAAGTTGCAACAGTACCTACCGTTTACGGTATTGAAACTTACATATGTACTACCAGAATAGATAAACACAGACTCAGGTAGTTGCAACAGTACCTACCGTTTACGGTATTGAAACGTACGCCAGTTACAGAAGTAGAAGTAAAGAAGCGGCCATCTAGAGTTGCAACAGTACCTACCGTTTACGGTATTGAAACGTTTGACGGTACCGCCTATAGTTTATCTCAATGGGTTGCAACAGTACTTACCGTTTACGGTATTGAAACTGGTCGAAGTAACCACTACCAGATTTATCAATAATTTCCGTTGCAACAGCACCTACCGTTCACGGTATGCGCCGAAGGGTGCGAGACAGCAGAGGAGCAAAGCGACGATGAGGTCCGCACATCTCAAGTACCTGAACGAAGAGAAGGTAAAACAAAGGTGATAAGGCAAAAGTACCTACCGTTTACGGTATTGAAACTCCCAACGCATATCAGGGTCATTGTCATGAATACTAGTTGCAACAGTGCTTACCGTTCACGGTATTGAAACCGAGCTATATCACTCGCTTGTTCTTTCATAAGACCAGCCAGTTGCAACAGTCCTTATCGTTCAAGGTATTGAAACTATAAAATTGTTCCGTTATACCATAGGTCGTATAAATCTAGTTGCAACAGCATCTACCGTCTACGGTATGCGCCGAAGACCGCTACAGATTTCTTAATTGAACAATGTTAATAAAACAAAATAGAACCAAAAGAAGAACTGCGTTCATGTATATACAAGGGCGCAGTTCTTTTTTCGTAGTTTTTTTGATTATTTAATTTGGGGATCTATTCATATAATAGGTTTATTCATTTATTGATTTTATATGAGTTGTTATATGAACTAGATATATGCTTATGCATGATAGATTTACCTTATTAGGCATTAGTGTGTTTGTTAGTTATAAGTAGGATATGAATTTATTGTTATCAATTAGATGAGGTTTTGATGCAATATTTAATTTCTTAGGATATTTCAGATACGAAAATTAATAATAAGGTAGTTAAATACGTGGCGTCTTTTAATGCAATAATGCTAGATGTTGTTTTAATTGCCAGGTGTATTGCTTGCTAAATGATAATCATACATTGCGAGTGATTGACGGAATATATGCACGGGCATATAATTGATATAATAATTCATGAAAAATTCATAATTAAAAGTGTGTTTATGAATATGTGAGGTGAAATATGGGGAGTTATTTGAAACGGGAGTTAGAGCATCCTTGTATGGAGAAAAATGATGCTCGCTTGATGGATGAGTTTGTAGGGTATCATTTAACAGCGAGCCAACAGAAATTAGTGGCTGTGCTTGAAGATTTTTTGCATAATAATTCAGAACATGTGTTTATTTTAAAAGGGTATGTTGGAACAGGGAAAGAGCTTATTTTACAAGGTGTTGTGAGATATCTTAATACAATTCATCGCTCTTTGAGTCTTTCAGCACCTACTGCTAAGGCTGGTTTTTGGCTAGATAAAATAGTGGGGAATAATAAAACTAGAACATACTCTACGATACATTCCATGATTTATCGTTTTGATGAAAAGAAAGAAGCTTTAAATAGTAATCCATTAAATAAATCACGTTGTGTTTTTCGTTTAAGAAATAACGAAGATTCTTTGGATCATGTGTATTTAATTAGTGAAAGTTCGATCTTATCAGATGTTAAGCCTAATGGAGATTATCTTCAGTATGGTAGTGGAAAATTACTTAAGGATTTAATGAAATATATTTATCCTAATAATGCACTATGTAATAGAAAAGTTATTTTTATTGGTGATGATACACAATTACCACCGGTAACATTGAAAGAATCTCCTGCACTTACAGAGAATTATTTTAAATATTTATATGGCGAAGATTTTTCCGCTAGAGTATTCCAATTGACGGATGTTGTTGTTTCTCAATTGAAGAATTTAATCGTAAAAAATGCTATACAGATTCGGCAAGGATTAGATCATAATAGATATACTCGATTGACATTTGAAAATGACACATCTACTATGATTCCTCTCGAAGAGGAACAGCTTGTTGAGACATTTTTAGATGTTTTTAATAAAGCTGAAGGTGATAAACCAATCATTCTTGTTTCTACGAAGGAGCTTTCTAAGCAGTATAATGAACTGATTCGTAGATCCTTATTCCCTAATAAAACTACAGTTCAGCCTGGAGACTGGATTATGTTTACTGAAAATAGAGTGATTGATCATTATCGAGTATTTAATGGTGGATTTGCTAAGATTTTAAATGTAATGGACAGTGTAAATAGTCAGGAAAAAGTTATAGGGGGTTATAGAAATCTAAGGTTTAGACATGTAGAACTTGAGTTTATTAATGAGCAGGGTGAGAAGGTAATAGCTGAATGCTCTTTACTCGAAGATATATTGGATGCTTCTGGTTCTAAAAAAACTAATGAAGACTGGATCGAGTATTTGATAAATAATCCGATGTATGCTGATGCTATATATGCTCAATACGGTTACTCAACAACAGTTCATAAAGCACAGGGAGCTACATGGAGTACAGTATTCTTAGATACTGATTTTTATCAGAATATAAAAACTAGATTAGGATTTACCTGGTTATATACAGGAATTATACGCGCTAGAGAAAGATTATATTATCTTAATTGGTCCGATATAGGGCCTAATTTAGCAGTCAGGATACCATCACTTTTAAAAAGTGATTCCGCTGAGATTAAAGAACTGTTACCATCTAAAGACTCTTTGGTTGAAAAAGATGAGACACAAACCTCGTCAGATAATATGCTGCAACAAATTGAATGCCCCGCTGAATACCAAGAATTTTTACAAAGTCTTGCACAAGAAATTGCTACCGCATTAGGTGAGTTAGATATTACGATTAAAAAGATAGAACCTTTGTATTATCGTGTTCGCTATACTTTTACTCGTGGCAATAGTGTTGCTACAGTAGATGCTGTTTATAATAAGAAAAAAGAAATTTCTTCCATACAGCCAATAAGAAAAAAAGGTGACGATGGCGATTTTGTTAAGGAAATTGAGCATATAATGAATGCTTGGATTGATTAGAGCTGTTTTGAAAGTAAGATTAAACAATTAACTATAATCATAGGGTAGTGATTATTGTATATGATAGTGAAAGAGATGGTATGTAAATGGAACGACAAGAATCTATAACGAGTGGTGATGTATTTGAGTTGCGCCGAGAAGGTAAGGTTGATCAGGCGTATGCAATGGCTAAGCAATTAATGAAAAATCCTAATCATAGCGTATGGGATAAACGTGCATATGCTTGGTGTTTAATTGATCTAATTAAACGTGCTAATAGCGGAGATAAATCTGCTGAGGGTGAACAATATCGTAATGAATTAAAGCAATTAAACATTCCTGAAACAGAAGACGTTCTTTTTAAGCAAACTCAATATACACTAGCTTTATCTGGGCCTGTAGCAAAAGAGTTAGGGGTTATTAAATCACTCCGAGAAAAGGGCGAGCATCAAACTGCTTTAGAAAAGGTTAAAGCTTTATATGTACAATGCCCAGAAAATGATTCTGTAAAAACTGCTTATGGTTGGTGTATCTACAAACTTTTACAAATAGAAGTAAAAGTAAAAGACCTTAACTTTAAACGTATTAAAGAGTATTTAGATGATATATTCTCGTTAGGACTTCATAATAATATCGGTTTTATGCGGTATGTTTGGGGGACTCTACTTGGTATTAAAACGATTGAAACTCAAATTCATCTGTACCAGTATGCATTGCAGTTAGACTTTTCTACTTTTGAAAAAGAAGATTATAAAGTTAAGAAATATACTGGTAAAGATGGTTTAGTTCATGATTGGCCCTCTCTTGTTATTCGGATACTAAAGAAATCATTAGATAGTCTCAATACAAAAGTTGATAAAGAAGACATCATTAGTATTCGTAATTTAGCTGTAGAACATATGGCTCAACTAGAAGAAGATACTATCTTTTTAAAATGGTCCATTGCAAAGGCTAATTTAATGGTTCATGAATTAGATAAAGCGCAGGCACTAATTGCTGATCTTTTGAAGGCAAAACCTAATGAGTTCTGGCTTTGGAATGGATTGGCCAAAACGGCTAGAAATAATCAGGTCTTTGCTTTAGCTTGTTACTGTAAATCGTTATTGTGTAAAAGTGATTTGAAGTTTAATGGTGAAGCAAAAGCTGGTGTTATTCAATCATTAGTGGAGTTGAAACAATACAGTGAAGCAAGTGCTGAGCTTCGTGAATTAGTTGATTTTAAAACCAATAATGATCAAAAAATTAGTCAACAATTAAATAACTACCTTCGCGCAGAGTGGTATAATCCTGATGCGAAGAAGCTTTCAAAGAATTTTTATAAAGAACATAGTAACGTTGTTGTAGACTTTTTAAGTCAGTCCTTACCTGAAGCTATAGGGGTTGTAAATTATGTTGCTAAAGATCAACATAAAGCATTCATTGTTTTAGAAGGGGATATATTAGTAAACTATCAATATGACGTACAAACCCCTTTACATGAAATGGATGTTGTAGCCGTTAGTTATACCGAATATAAAAACCGAGATGGTGAGATACGATTAAAAGTTGCTTCATGTCATAAAGTAGATCAGGAAGCTCCAACATCACTTCTTAAGATCTTTAAAGAATTTATTAAAGTTATACAATCTGGATTAGCCTTCACAAAAAGTGGCAATATACTTATAGAAAATAAACTTGTTCAACAATCTAATTTAGAGAGTGATGATATTGTTGAAGGCATTGCAGTTCGTTCCTTTAATAAGAAAAAGAACTGTTGGGGCTGGAAAGCAACATCTATTCTATCTGTTGATAGTAGCTATCGTACAATTCTATAAATTAATTTATAATTACGGTACTTAAAATCTTGAATTTGTAGTCTTGCATTTTCGTAGTCAATAAAGGGGCTATAACAGAATATGGTTTTACCGCATTCTGTTATGGCCCCTTTTTGCATCCTAGTTTTCTTGAATAGGGAGACATGAGATTTCATCATATAATAATCTTGTAGCCGATACGAAAAATCTTTGAATCGTAATATTAAAGGTTAGTCCTAGTTTTTATGAATTCATAGGTTAATTAAATTGGGTTATACTTTAGATAGTTAATTTAGTTTTAGCTTTTATTATAGGAGGAATTAATATGTTACCTTTATTTGTAGCAGCAGCGACAGTGTCCGCATGGGAAGGCTTTGCAGCCGGCGTATCCTTAGGTGTAGCAGTATATAAAGCAACAAAGTCGTAAGACCCATTGTTGTATATAATATGAGAAAGGTTGGTGATACGATGTATCCATTCGCAGGATTTGCTGTGGGCTTAGCCCTTTGTGCATTATTAAAAGATGAATAGTATTAGGAGGTGTTCGTATGGCACTATTTGTAGATTTCGGTTTAGTTCATGTGTGTGTTGAGGCGTAATTTTGGTTATTATAATTGAATCTTA
>ERZ772932.903-NODE-903-length-15052-cov-5.212442_pt1 | contig 15052 bp, 10 predicted proteins | sample MGYA00511684_ERZ772932 | MGnify/ENA primary metagenome ERZ772932 (study PRJEB29015, sample SAMEA2738078) | human oral metagenome | biome: human oral; feature: human-associated habitat; material: saliva | place: China | collected 2210 ...
AATCATAATCACCCGCATATGAACTGCCTCCCATTGCTTGGACATAAGAAATGGGGGGCAGTTCAAAGGCGGCTATTTTCTTGTAGAAAATACGTAGGGCGAGAAAGGCTTCTCGCCCCATGAGAGCGGTCTTATAGTAATGGCTGGTCTGTAAAAAATCCTTGGTCGTCAAGAAGATTGGAACCGTCAGCAGCCTCAGTAGCCAGCTGATCGCAGCGCTCATTAAGCGGATGACCTGCGTGACCCTTGACCCACTTAAAGCTCCCCTCATGGTCTTCCATAGCAGCAAGCAGGCGTTTCCAAAGGTCTACGTTTTTGACAGGCTCTTTAGATGCTGTCTTCCAGCCTTTTCTAATCCATCCCGAGACCCATTTTTGATTAAACGCATCAACCACGTACTTTGAATCGGAATAGAGCTCTACCTGGCAGGGACGCTTAAGAGCCTCAAGCGCAACAATAACACCAAGGAGCTCCATGCGGTTATTTGTAGTGGTTTTATAACCCTGGCTGAACTCTTTTGTATGCTGCTGGCCAGAGGGATCGGTGTACAGAAGCACTGCCCCATAGCCACCAGGGCCAGGGTTTCCTCGAGACGCACCGTCTGTATAGACTGTGACGTGCATGTATGAGGTTGTAGCCTCCATACCAAATCTCCTCTAGAACGTGTTGCTTACGTGTTTACTTTGCCTCAGCCCAGTTGGAACCATAACTGACATCGGCAATTAGAGGAACACGCAGGGTAACAACGTCTTCCATGGTCTCTTTTACCAGTTTAGAGACTGTCTCAATCTCTGACTCTGGAACTTCCAAGTCAAGTTCGTCGTGAATCTGAAGAATTAGCTTTGACGTAAGGCCTTCATCACGCAGGCGTTTCTCGACATTAATCATTGCAATTTTGATAATGTCTGCAGCACTTCCCTGCATAGGGTGATTCATAGCAGTGCGCTCACCGAAGGCAATGAGCTGGCGATTTGACTGGTTGAACTCTCTAATGTGGCGCTTGCGGCCGTACATGGTAATCGCATAACCAGTCTCGTGAGCAGTGCGGACGGAATCGTCAAGGTATGCTCGAACACCAGGATATGCATCAAAGTAACGGTCAATCATCTCTTGTGCTTCCTTGCGGGAAATCTTAAGAGACGTTGCCAAACCAAAGGCCTGCTGACCATAGACAATGCCAAAGTTAACTGCCTTAGCACGGCTACGAAGTGCTGGAGTGACCTCTTCAACGGGTACACCAAAGACACGGGCGGCAGTTGCGGCGTGGAAATCAGCGCCAGAGTTAAATGCTGCTACCAGGTGCTCGTCAGCCGAGAGATGCGCAAGCAAGCGAAGCTCGATCTGGGAGTAGTCGCAGGCGAGAAACACACTGCCCTCGGGAACGGTAAAGGCAGTACGGACACGATGTCCCAGTTCAGAGCGGGTAGGAATGTTCTGCAGGTTTGGATCAGAGCTGGAAAGCCTGCCCGTTGCAGCAACGGTCTGGTTGAACGTGGTGTGAATGCGCTTATCGCCACGAATAAGTGCAGGAAGCGCATCGAGATAGGTTGATTTGATCTTGGCGCGCTCACGATACTCAAGAACGTCAGCAACAATCTGGTACTCCTGCGCCAGCTCTCCCAGAACCTTTGCATTGGTGGAGTAAAAACCAGTGCGCGTCTTTTTGAGGCCATAGGTTGGAAGTTTAAGCACGTCAAACAAGATATGAGAAAGCTGGCTTGGAGAATCCAGGTTGAAATCTTCACCTGCGGTCTGGTGAATGCTTGCCACGCGCTGCGCAATATCTTCCGCTAGCTGGGCAGACTGCTGAGCAAGTTTTTGAGGATCAACGTAGAGACCACGACGCTCCATCGCAGCAAGTACAGGCAAAAGCTGCATCTCAAGTGAAGTAAAGAGCTCCAAAGAACCGTCATCTTCAAGCTTTTTAGTCAGTACAGGCACAAGATTTCTTGCAGCTACTGCTCTTAATGCTGCTGCAGGAATATCGTCTGTAGGCTCAGGAAGCTCAGAGCCAAAGTACAGCTCAACCAAGCCATTAATATCAAAACTTGAACGATCAGACTCAAGTAGATACGCAGCAACACCCGTATCAAAGAGTCGGTCAGAATCAATGGTTTCAATATCCATCTTCTGTGGCTCAGACGAATCAACAGGGCTTACCTCGTGCAGCAGCGCCTTGACATCGTCTGCAGCAACACGGGCTTCTCGCAAAATACGCAAAAGTGCTGCGGTGGCGTTTTCTCCCTCAAACTTAAGAAGTGCCTTTTCTGTAGACACCCAAAGTGTGCGAGAAAGGCTAAAGAGTGCTCCAGCGTCCGCCGCAGAATCCTCTGCAACGCCAATCCACTCCTGGTTCTCAAGTGCGGCCGTCAGAGCAGCAGATGCGTCTCCTGCCTGCAAATACTCTGACGGAATAGGAAGCGCAGGTGTAGCAGAGGCGGTTTGTGCAACTGCGCCAGCGGCAGAGCCACCGGCCATGCGAGCAAGCCTTGAGGTCATGCCCGTAAAGCCCAAAGCCGAGAAAGCCTTGACCACGTCATTTGGATCAAACGTTGGGAACTGAGCGTCGTCTAAGTTGATATCAAGCGGCGCATCAGTGCGAATAGTTGCAACCTTACGGGAGAGCAGCGCGTCATCAATATGAGCGCGAAGGTTTTCTCCCACCTTGCCTTTAACCTCGCCAGCGTGGGCAATAACCTCATCAAGCGAGCCATACTCCACAATCAGAGCAGCAGCTTTCTTGGGGCCAATTCCAGGAACACCTGGAATGTTGTCAGAAGAATCTCCCTTAAGGCCATAGAAATCTGGGACAAGCTCTGGCGTAATACCTGCGTAGAGATCTGCCACAGTCTCCGGCGTCATGATTGAGACGTCAGAGACGCCTTTGCGCGTAGAAACAATCTTGACGTTTTCTGTGGAAAGCTGGTACATATCGCGGTCACCCGTGAAGAGTAGCATCTGGTAACCCTCAGCCTCACCACGGCGAGCAAGGGTGCCCAAGATGTCATCGCCCTCCCAGCCTTCAAGCTGGCAGACAGGAACATCCAGCGTTTTGAGCAGCTCTTTGACTACAGGAAACTGCGCGTGCAAAGCAGGGTCCATAGGAGGACGCTGAGCTTTGTACTGAGGCAGCATATCAATGCGAACCTGTGGTTTACCCTTATCAAAGGCACAAATGACGCCATCTGGCGAGAAGGACTCAACAAGCTTGATGAACATGTTGAAGAAGCCAAAGAGCGCTCCGGTTGGCGTTCCATCTGGTGCTGCCATAGGCTGACGGATTGCATGGAACGCTCGATGCATGAGCGAGTTTCCGTCAATAACAGCAATAGTTCTACGTGGCTTACCTGCAACTTCTTCAGGTGACGCAGCATTATTTTGATTTGTAGTATCAACTGGCATAGTAGTATCAGACATACCTGCTCCTCTTAGTTTGTGTGCTTCTATTGTACTAAGACTTCCTCCGCTTATGCGCGCCAGAGCCCACGGAAACAAAGCCCACGTCTCTTCTGGCGACGGCTAAAATTTTTGTAATCGTTATGTTTCTGTTTGCATCCTCGACACTCACACTGTGGCAAACGTGCGAAAATAACAACCAACATAACGTGCCCAGCACGCGAGAAAACAGACTAACTGCCAGCATTTACCCACAAGGAGGGGCTGTGGCTCACGACAAAGTTTCTCAGGAATTTGGCTCACTTCTCTTTACCGACGCAGACATGCAAGAACGCCTGCCAAGGCCAACGTACAAGAAACTTCGTAGTGTCATCCAGGACGGCAAGCCGCTTGACCTCGACATTGCAAACGAGGTTGCGCATGCCATGAAAGAGTGGGCGCTAGAAAAAGGTGCTACTCACTTCACCCACTGGTTCCAGCCTCTCACAGGCATTACTTCCGAGAAGCACGACAGCTTTATGACTCCTCAGGGAAACGGCACTATTTTGATGTCCTTCTCGGGAAAAGAGCTGGTACAGGGCGAACCTGACGCATCAAGCTTCCCTTCTGGCGGTCTGCGTGCCACTTTTGAGGCTCGCGGTTACACGGTTTGGGATCCTGCAAGCCCAACTTTCATCAAAGATGAAGTCCTCTGCATTCCAACAGCATTTATTTCATACACCGGAGAAGCTCTAGACAAGCGTACTCCACTGCTTCGCTCTCAGGTTGCCCTTGAAAAGCAGGCTAAACGCGTGCTCGCTCTCTTTGGACAAGAGCCTTCTCGCGTTGTCACAAACATTGGTCCAGAGCAGGAATACTTCCTTATCAAAGAGGAAGATTTTGAGCAGCGTCCTGACCTTATTCTGTGTGGTCGTACCCTCTTTGGTTGCGAGCCAAGCAAAGGTCAGGAGCTTGACGAGCACTACTTTGGCGCCATTCGTCCAACCGTCAACAACTTCATGAAAGAGCTTGATGACGAGCTCTGGAAGCTGGGCATCCCTGCAAAGACCAAGCACAATGAGGTTGCTCCTTGCCAGCATGAGCTTGCACCCGTCTTTGAGCAAGGTGCACTCGCTATTGACAACAACCTCCTGACCATGGAGAAGCTCAAGCTTCTTGCAACTCATCACGGTCTTGCCTGCCTTGAGCACGAGAAACCCTTTGAGTATGTCAATGGCTCTGGTAAACACGACAACTGGTCGCTTTCTGCAGACAATGAGAACCTACTTGAGCCTGGTGATAAACCTGGCGAGAACCTTCGCTTCTTGGTCTTCCTTGCCTGCCTTGTTGCCGCCGTTGACTCGCATGCAGATCTCCTGCGCATGTCAGTTGCATCTGCTGGAAACGATCACCGTCTTGGCGCAAATGAGGCTCCACCTGCAATTGTTTCAGTCTTCCTAGGTGCTGCGCTTTCTGTAATTGTTGATGACCTCATCACAGGCTCCGATGTCCACGGTGCAAAGCGCACTCGTATGGATTTAGGCGTACCAACACTTCCTGCAGTTCTTAGGGACAACACAGACAGAAACCGTACCAGCCCCTTTGCGTTTACTGGTAACAAGTTTGAGTTCCGCATGTGTGGCAGCCAGCAGAATCTTTCTGACCCTAATGTTATTTTGAACACCATTGTTGCTGAGCAGTGTGACCGCTTTGCAAATGACCTTGAAAACGTTTCTGGGGAGAACTTCACTAAGGAAGCCTTGAACTGGGTTATTGACACCTTTAAGGCTCACGAGCGCATCCTCTTTGAGGGCAATGGCTACTCAGGCGATTGGGAGAAACTTGCTGAGGAGCGCGGCCTTCCAAACCTCCGCACCACTCCTGAGGCACTCCCTGCAATGGTTGCTCCAGAGAACATTGAGCTCTTTGAGCGCTACGGCGTTCTTTCTCAGGCAGAAGCACAGGCTCGCTACATTGCAAAGGCTGAGCAGTACACCAAGGTTCTTAACATCGAGGCTCGTACCATGCTGTATATGACGCGCCACATGTACCTGCCTGCCCTCTTTACCTACTCAAGTGATGTTGCCTCTTCAGTTGCTGCTAAGCAGGCCATTGGCATCAAGAGTGCAGCAGAGACAGAGATTGTCGAGAAACTCACCGCAGGTATTGACGAGATTTACGCAGCTACCAACAGTCTTGATGAGATCAACACCACAGCTCACCAGATGAAAGATCAACCTCAGGAGCAGTGCGAATACTACTGCAATGAGGTTCTTCCTGCTATGGCCCGCCTGCGTAGCGCCGTTGACTCCATGGAGCTCATCTGCGGACATGACTGGTGGCCAGTTCCTAGCTACAACAAGATGCTTTTCTACGTCTAGTGCTTCATAGAGCTTCTTGGCGAGAAAACCGGTCTTCTCGCCACTCCATCTTTAAAGCAAAACGGCTCAGTTACCTGGGCCGTTTTTTGGTGTCCAAATGCTTAACGTTTAGAAAGAGCTATGCGTTGATCAACTTACTGTAGATAGCATGAACGTCTTCAAGCTTGATGAGATTGCCTTCTGCATCGGTTGGAGCTGGAGCTATCTGCATTGATTCACTTACTGCTGTCAAATTCAGACGATCTGCATACCAAGGCGTTGGTGTTCCCTCAATAACTGGCGAGAAGAACGAGTCCATTTCTCCCATGTGTTCAGCAGAATCTCGCTTAGTAATAAATTCCTGCCATAAATACGCTGAATACGTATGTTTTGACCCCTGACATACAAATGACCTTATCGTAGAGAAATAAGAAGTGCCTGGCAGAATAACTGAAAGATTATCAAAATCGTCTTTAGTAATTGCTCTATAAGCAGCGCTCAGCGGACAAACACAAGCCCTGTACCTGCCAAATCCTGTGTCTCTAATAGCTTGATACGTACTCTCAGAAAGTGTGTCAACATTTTCAAACAAACTTTGGATAATTTGAGCGCCTTTATCCAGACCATACTGTCCTAAAAAGAACGATTCAAACTTCTTGCCCGTATACGTAAGTGCGGGGTCAGGAATAACATACCTTCCACGCAGGCCATCTGTAAGAAGATCAGTCCATTCGTGAGGACGCAAAATCTTTTTCTCATTAAGGCGTTCTTGATTTACCAGTAAAACCAATGGATCTGCAGCGTAGGCATACCAGTATCCGTTGGCGTCAAAAAACTCAGGGCGCACGTACTGGTCTGTTGAAGAAACTTCAAACGGTTGACAATATGCGGAAGTCTCAAAATTTTGCATGAGAGCTTCGCTTGCCAAGAAAATGACATCGGGTTTCTCAAAACCCCAATCAGTACCAGATTTGGTATCAGAAGTTTCAGACTCCAAACTCTTACCAGAAGTATATGTTTGCTGAATAAACTCCTGAATTTCTTCCTCCGTTGCCTCACCCACCGTAACAGGCATAGAAAACATTCTTGAATATGTTTCTACCAGGGGCTTTACCGCATCTTTGGAAGTACATAAAAGATTGAGGGAGCCCTCTCGTTGCGCAAGTTGAATAAGCGCTCGAGCATAGCCTGGAACTTTTGAATTAAGCTGTGGAGGAAGAAGCTCCTGCTGAACATAAGAAATTCCTGGACTCAAAACGTTTGCTACCGTAGCTATTACAGGTGCAGCAACCGCCGAGACAGCCAGAATAATAAATGAGGTTCTTGTAACAGAAGTGGCAGTTGGTGGAGTGATCTTCTCATCAGGGTCTTTTGGTCCAAAAGTTTTATGCATCTTCTGGCGCAGACAATCTGGGATAAACTTCACGCTACCTCCTTACCTGCTACATAATCCGTCTGGTCAAACAGATTTTATCCAAAAAAGGCTTTTAGTCCAATCAGGATAAGTACTATACCGCCCACCATCTCGGCACGGTCCCCCAGAAGAGAACCAAGTTTTTTGCCAATGAACAGAGCAATGGTGCAGAGAATTGCAGTAATAATGCCAAAGAGAGCCGAGGCAACCAAAATGTCTACACTATGTGCCCTAAAACTTACCCCAACAGCAAATGCGTCGATTGCTGTAGCAACAGCTTGAAAGAGCAGCTTTCCATAAGAGAGCGTCGTAGCACTTTGCTGGGATTCTTCCTCATCTTCCTCAGAAGCGTCTTCTTTGAGCGCCTTATAGCCGCTGTACAGCATGTTTGAACCGATGAAGCCAAGGATGACTAAAGAGACCATTCCTGCATACTTCTCAATCAATTCTGCTGCAATGCCGCCAACAAAATAACCGGCAAGAGGCATACCAAACTGAAAAAGACCAAAGAAAAGTGGCATGCGCATAAGACGAGAAAACCTATGGTCATCAAAGGCAAAGGTGTTAGAGATGGTGACAGAGAACGCATCTGTTGCAAGCGCCACACCCAGCAGTAAAATTTCCAGTAGACCCATGTGTGAGTTCCTAGGTATCATTAAATCTTGTAACACAAAGATGAAATTTTAACGCCTATGAGCGTTTTTCAGCTACTCTTATACTGAAAAACTACAAGGAGTGTTATGCCTGCTTTAATAACCCACTATCTGTTTGGTGCAGAGGTGGTTAATGATTTGCCCAAAGAGCTCATTGCCACTGAAGCTGAGGTTAATGCATTTTTGCTCGGAAACCAGGGGCCTGATCCCTTCCTTGCACGTCATCTAGCCTGGCCAAACCACTCACTTGCCTGCAATAGGCTGCATCGTCGTATGCACGCAGGCCATATTGTTGACGCATTTTTATCCATTCGCGATGGGGTTTCTCGCCTCCCGCAGAGCGACATGCCAGCTGGCCGCGCGTTTGCACTTGGCCTCTTAGCGCACTACGCGCTAGATAGAATTGTCCATCCGTTTGTGTATTCCCAGCAAGATGCGCTGATTGAGGCGGAACCATCTCTCAAAAATGCCTACAGAGAGCTCCATCCTATTATCGAAACGGATTTGGATTCATATCTTCTTTGGCACATGCGCCACACTACCGTTGAGACGTTTCCACCAGCTGAGGTGCTTGAAGCCATTGAATCCACCAAACACGTTGGTGGCGCGCTTTTCTCGCAAGTAGCGCTTCAGGTCTTTGACCTTAATGTTGGCGTTGGTGAGTACGAGAAAGCCCTCCAGGACTACGCTCGCATTTACCACACGGTAGAGCGCACTGATCCTAAATACACTACCAAGCTTCCTGACGTTTTATACAAGACCGAGAAGTTCATGCGTCCTTCAAACAATTCGTACGTTGCCGCAATGGCTCACCGTATTGTTATGACTGAGGACTTCCCTACCGCTAATCTCAAGCGTCTTCCTTGGAAAGAGCCTTACACAGGAGAAATTAAGACTGAAAGTATTCTTGATCTTATGGATGAAGCTCGTGAGTTCTACAAAGAGCTTGTTCAGGCAACTATCTTAGGTCAAAGAATCACCTTGGAAGAACTGGTCGACGGTATCAATTACATGGGCAAACCCGTTGTAGAAATGGTTGATGACGAGGACTAACTCGCGGCAAAATACAAATGCGTTGAGCATTCAAACACGTAAGAGAAAAGCGGCTACTTGAACTGCGTCCCAAAACTTGGACACGAGAAATGGGAGGCAGTTCAAAACACACCTAAGTCGGATAATCTGTCAAAAAGACGTATACATGACGCAGAAATTACCACAAACATGCAGATTATCGTCATTAGGTGTGTAAAATGCCCGCAATTGAGCAGAATATCTGACTTAGGTGTGTTCCGTAGATACAGAATTTATCGATAGTTAAATTTCTTATATAAGTCTATTCATGTTTAAGCATATTAGATGAAGTTTATGCATAGAGATGCATATCAGGTAGTGCGACCACCTAGCTGCCTAGCTATCTTGATTAGGAACATGTCAATTCTTCAGCAGAACACAAGAAAGCTGCGCTATTTTGTGGGCCAGGCCTAAAAGCCGACGCTAACACGCTGCAGAATCATAATCACCCGCATATGAACTGCCTCCCATTTCTTGGACATAAGAAATGGGAGGCAGTTCACTTAGTAGTCGCCTTTTTGCTAACGCTTATCCACAAACTGATGCATGCTGTAGAAATGCATGCTGAAGAAGCTGGTTTTACAGAAGTGCCTCTTCCCATGCAGGCTCTTTAAATCCAAGAAGAATAGTATTGCCTGCAACAACCAAGGGGCGCTTGACCAGCATACCCGTGGTAGCAAGCAAATTATAGGCGTCACTATCGCTCATACCTGCATCAAGCTGCTCCTTGATGTTATTATCGCGATATACCATACCTGAAGTGTTGAAGAACTTTCTGATAGAAAGACCGCTCAGTTTGTGCCACTCAGCAAGCTCTTCTGCAGTTGGATTTTCTTCTTTAATATCGCGCAGTGTATAAGAAACACCATGATCATCAAGCCATTTGAGGGCTCTCTTACACGTAGTGCAGCGAGAATAACAAAGAACCAAAATGTTTTTATCTGCCATAGCTTTTCCTTTTGGATAGATTATCGATTGCATAAACGCAAACTATTTTGAGTAGAAAGCAATCCTAAAATCAATATTCCTAGGGATATGCCATAGAGCATACCAACAAATAGATCATTAACGTTTGATGCCACACTCAGGATGATTGCTAAAATCAAAAACATCATTCCAAGAGAAACATACTTGTTTTTTATAAGTTTCATTTTGTCGCCTCCTTTTTACTGATAGTAACAAGGTAGTATAAATCACCACTTTGTTACTGAACATGAACATTTATGCAGGTACCTGTCCTGTTTCAAGAATTTGCTGAAGCGCAGCTTCATCAAGTACGGGAACACCTAAGCTTTCAGCCTTTGTAAGCTTAGATCCCGCAGCTTCTCCTGCCACAACAAAGCTTGTCTTTTTAGATACAGAGCCGGAAACCTTTGCTCCCATGGCTTTAAGCTGGGCGCCAGCCTCATCGCGTGTGAAGTGCTCAAGGGTTCCCGTTAAAACAAAGGTAAGTCCAGCAAGCGTCTGAGGAAGCTCGTTTTCTGGCTTCTCTTCCTCGAGCATTACGCCTGCCTGACGAAGACGCTCAATAACGGCAACATTTTCTGGTATCGAGAAGAACTCGTGTACAGACTCTGCAATCTTAGGGCCAATACCTGGGATTTCAGCGATCTTCTCGACAGGGGCTGTAGCAAGTGCCTGGATAGAGCCAAACTCCTGGGCAAGAAGCTCTGCAACGTTAGCACCAACATGCCTCATGCCAATACCAAAGAGCGCGCGTCCAAGACCTCGCGTCTTTGATTCCTCAACCTTTGCCATAACCTTCTTAGCAATAGTGTGACCCACAGGAATACTATCGCCAGAAAGGTGATCTGCAGTATCAGTATCGTAAACACGACCTGTAGGCATGCTTGCCAGCGTTTCTTCAGTGAGTTTGTCGTAGAAATCAGCAACGTCAGAGAGGACACCCTCTTCTACCATACGGTTAATAAGCTCGTCGCCAAGGCCGTCAATATCCATGGCCTTACGGCTACCCCAGTGAATCAGGCGCTCAACTGCCTGAGCAGGGCAATCAATAGAGACGCAGCGGAAAGCTACTTCTCCTTCTTCCTGAATAACAGGGCTGCCACAGCTTGGGCAGGTAGCTGGCATCTGGAACTCAACAGCATCTGCAGGTCGAAGACTCAAAACTGGTCCTACAACCTCTGGAATGACATCTCCTGCCTTGTGGACAATGATGGTATCGCCCTCGCGCACGTTTTTACGACGAATCTCGTCAAGGTTGTGAAGGGTTGCACGTGCAATGGTAGAACCTGCAACAGTAACAGGATCAAACTCAGCAACAGGTGTGAGTACGCCTGTACGACCAACTTGAATACGAATTTCTCGCAAAACGGTCTGCTTTTCCTCTGGTGGGAACTTAAATGCAATAGCCCAACGAGGAGCACGAGAAGTAAATCCTAGAGCTTCCTGGCTGGCAAAAGAGTCAACCTTTACCACCACGCCATCAATGTCGTAGTTAAGGTCTCCTCGCTGCTCAAGAGCTTGCGCACAGAAATCATGAACCTCCTGAGCGCTCAGGCAACGACGGGCATGAGGATTAACATTAAAGCCGCAGCTACGGAGCCAGTTTAAGAACTCCCACTGACTGTGAACATCAAGAGGACCCTCATCGGCTACCGCATAGATAAAGGTCTCAAGGTCTCGATGAGCGGTAATCTTTGGGTCCTTTTGGCGTAAAGATCCAGCAGCTGCATTTCTTGGGTTAGCAAAAGGCTGTTTACCAGCAGCATCTGCATCTTCATTCAAGCGGATGAAGGAATGCTTGGGCATATAGACCTCACCGCGCACCTCAATGCTCTGATTAAGGCCTCTATTCTCAACCTGCTCTAGGCCAGCGAGCGCCAGCTCTCGTGGAACGTCAGAGATAGTCAAAACGTTTGCTGTAACGTTTTCTCCCGTACTACCATCACCTCGTGTAGCAGCACGTACAAACTGTCCGTCACGATACGTGAGTGCAACACCTAAGCCGTCAATCTTTAGCTCACAGGTATATGCCACAGGGTTTGTAGGTGATGCACCAAGAGCCTCATCAGTTCTGGAAAGCCATGCATCCAGCTCTTCTAGGTTCATGGCATCGTCCATGGAATACATGCGAGCGGCATGCTGGACAGGCTCAAACTGCTCGGAGACATAGCCTCCTACGCGCTGGGTATAGCTATCCACAGTTACAAGCTCTGGATATGCTGCCTCAAGCTGCTGAAGCTCAATAAGAAGGCGGTCAAACTCAGCGTCAGTAAGCTCTGGATTATCAAGGGCATAGTAGGCGTATGCCGCATGGTTCAAGATTCTATTGAGTTCTGCCGCACGAGCGACATCTTTTGGCGAAAGTGCTGCCATTACTACTCCAAACATAAAAACGTAGGTGCAAGAAATCTTGCACCTACCAGGTATTTATTTGCGTCCTCTTAAGGTTCTACCAAGGGCCTTAAGGGCTTCTCGCCTTGCGCTGCCATATGGTGCAATGGGGTCAATAATCTTGCGCAGAGGACTTGCATCAGAAAGCGCACGCTCGTGGAACTCTGTGACATCGGCGTCATTTCTAGCGCCTGGCACCATGTCCTGAATAATAACCTCGTAGAACGGAGTGTTACGCGCGTACTTCCAGAAATAGGAAGCCATGTCGCAACTGGCGTTCTGCCAAGGCTTAATAGCACCAGCAAAGTGAACAATCTTTGGGGCACGACGTGCTGCCTGATAGTCATCAAAGACGCTATTTGGTGCCATTGGATAGAGTTTCTCGGCACGTCCAAAAATGTTGTGTGTCACGTTCCAGTCTGCTGGGAGATAAACAACGCGACCCTGGCACTCGCTGTTCAGAATATCTTGATCGTTGTAGATAAAGATTGGATTGGATGCAATGCGCAACCATTCTGGAACAGTGTGATAGCGGCGCAGTTCAGCGGTATTAAAGACCATAACTCCCGCCTGGAAGTACGCATAAGGATTCTTGAGGTTAAGCACGTCAAGGCTGTACTTCATGCGGTCTCCGCCGCGAATGTTGAGGTTTGCCAGATAGTCAATATCAAGCGTTGCCGCAATAAGATTATTGCCCATTCTTACATCATAAAGTTCTGCGACATTACCGTTAACTACAAGGTCAGAGTCAAGATAGACAACCTTATCGTAAGCAGAAAGAATGTCTTGAGCCAAGAAGCGGAAGTACGTTTCAACACTAATATGAGCGTTATTAGTGTCTAGCTTGTAGTCCTTTACCATGCGCCACACGTTATAGAACGTAATACGAGCATTCTTATAACGCGAGAAGTGCTTCTTAACCAGCTCCTGCTTTGATCCGCCAATATTGGTGTTGAGAACGACCACATCGTAGAAACGATTAGGATCGGCGTTTTCAAGCATTGAGCCCATAGCGCAGGTAAGAATTGGAACATAGTTGTTGTCTGCTGCAAAAACAACAGGAACAACGTTCTGGCTTGCAATCTCAGGCTTCTCTTCAAAGAGAGGAATGAACTTCTGGCGAGGCTCTGGATTGGTAAAGTGAACGCACTGGAGCTCTTTTACCTTCCAGTTTTTGCCCTCTGTACGAAGCATATGCATACGCCAGATATTAAAGAGACGCTCAGTCAGATGACCTGGGGTTCTTAGGGCCTCTTTGCTGTACGTAGACATATCAGTGCGAGCAGTCCACTCGTCAACAAGTGGGAATACCCATGCTGCATAGCGATCAAAGAGCTCTTTGCGCATGATGTACATGTTGCAGAAGCATTGTTGATGACCGTTGAGAAAAGCGTTTACATCCTCTGCATACTCTGGGTGACGCTCAATAATAAGCGCAGCCATAGTATCCATATCCTTTGGATGGAGTAGCGGAGCGGAATGGTACTGCTCAAGAGGTGTATTAGCGCTTCCAGGGAATTTGCGAATATCCTTTACCCCAGTAGTAATGAGGTCATAGCCCTCAATGCACTGGGCAATGGTCTGATCATCAAGACCATATTTCTTGATGGCATCCTCATCAATGAAGTCATCCATAACCTCACCAAACGGATTTTCTGGATAAACCGTATCGGTAAAGTTGAAGTAGCGACGATAATGACCAAAGCCAACATAGCGAGCATTGGTGATGTTCTTCCATGCCCAATACTGTGTAGTCATCTCACAGTACATTGGGTTTTTCTCGGTAATGCTATCGCCCTCATCGTCATGGAGCATATACGTAAAGCGATTACTCTTCTGACCTGGTCCTACCTGCATAGGCTGAAGGTAGTTACTCTGAGGAACATCTACGTCTTTATGGGATGTGATAAGAATACGAATAGGCTGTTGCTCATACATCTTTACCATGTGAACTCTTCTCAGATACTCAATATGCTCATCTGCAATTCGCTTCATAGCAACTGCGCGATCAAAGGCTCTTCCTTCATCTTGATTCATCAGATCCACATACTTCTTTGCATAGTTTCTGAAGCGATAGACATCACTGTCTTCTGAAAGCTCAGTACCAGTAGCAATGGCCTCATATGCGCCATCTCGAACAAAGCGATACAGCTCCCGAACAGCAACAGCAGGTCCAAACAGAATTGCAAAAGGCTCAAGGCCAAGTTCTTGATCTTCAGGAGCAAGACGAGACTTCCAGTCTCCAATCAAAAGCTCCATCAACTTGTGCTTCATGCCTTCAAAAGCCCTCAAATAGGCAACATTGTCTGTCTTGCCGATATAAAGTTCTGTCTGATCAATATTGTCTAAGAACTGATAGCAGAACTGTCCAAATTGATCCATGGAAATGCGGGAAGCACCAGTTACGCCAATGCCATAGTGATACAAAAGACCTCTGCAGGACTCAAAGCCGTCGGCAGTCTGAGCCTTATCTGACAGCACAAATACCTCATAGGCATCTTCTGCTCTTACCAGGCGTTCCGAAGTCATCTCTGCGAAGGCTGAACGGAAAAGCTCTCCACGATATAAGCGCTGCGTAGCACGCCAATCAAGCTTCTGTCCATAGCCTTCATCGTAAATGGTTCGAAGAATTTCCTCACCTTGAGTAAAGTGAGATTGCTGGTTTATGAAGCTGCCAAATCCTTCTGCCTCAGCTTCACTTACACCATTTTCTGGAATAACAGTAATGCCCAGGTGGAGAATATCAACAGGATTCTTCTCAATATGAGCAACTACCTGCTCTAAGAAATCAGCGGTAACCTCATCATCACCATCTAAGCAGA
>ERZ772932.904-NODE-904-length-15046-cov-32.251084_pt1 | contig 15046 bp, 15 predicted proteins | sample MGYA00511684_ERZ772932 | MGnify/ENA primary metagenome ERZ772932 (study PRJEB29015, sample SAMEA2738078) | human oral metagenome | biome: human oral; feature: human-associated habitat; material: saliva | place: China | collected 2210 ...
CGTAGGAGATCATCGACATGGCGGGGATGACCGAGAAGCCGGCGATGCGGTCGGGACCGTACTGCTTGATCGTGTGCACGTAGGCGGAGGCGACGATCTCCATCGCCTCTTCCCAGGATACGCGGACCATGCCGCCGCGACCGCGCTGCGACTTGTAGGCGCGTGCCTTCTCCGGATCCTCAACGACCGCGGCCCACGCGTCGACAGGATCGCCGAGGCGCTTCTTGGCATCGCGGAACATGTCGAGGAGGACGCCGCGCACGTAGGGGTACTTGATGCGGGTCGGCGAGTATTCGTACCACGAGAACGCCGCGCCACGCGGGCAGCCGCGGGGTTCGTACTCGGGCATGTCAGCGCCAGTCGACGGGTAGTCAGTCTGCTGGGTTTCCCAGGTGATGACGCCGTCCTTGACGTAGATCTTCCACGAGCAGGAGCCCGTGCAGTTCACGCCGTGGGTGGAGCGCACGATCTTGTCGTAGCTCCAGCGGTCGCGGTAGAAGGAGTCGCCGTCACGGCCGCCCTCGAGGAAGAGCTGGCGCGCGTCGGCGGACGCCTTGCCGCGACGCAGCCACGAGCCGAGCGCAAACAGGGTCGCGCCGGTCGCGGGTTTGACCTCACCGCCGTAGGTCGGGAAGGTCATATCGGAATCGAGATTCGTCATGGGGTGCTCCTAAGAGTCGAGTGACGAGGCAGTGGCAGGTCCGGTCGGCACCGCGCAGTGCCGGGTGGATCAGCCAGGGAACGGGGCGTTCTTGCGCGCGTACATGACCCAGCACAGGACCGAGCACAGGGCGCAGAAGATGGCGCATCCGAGGAAGAAGGCCCAGGCACCGCCGGTGCCGACCGCGGAGAGGGCGACGCCGACCAGGAAGGGGCCGAGGGATGCGATGGCGGAGGTGAAGCCGATGGCACCGCCAGCCTGGCGGGCCGGCATAATCATCGGCATCTGCTTGAAGGTACCGGCGTTACCGAAGCCGGAGAACAGGAACATGGTGAGCATGAGCGCCATGAAGATGTAGAAGTCGGTCCAACCGGTGGGGTTGTACAGAACCCAGGCGATACCGGCCAGCGTGATGGCCATGCCGACACCGGAGATAAAGGTCCAGATGGCGCCGCCCATGCGGTCGCAGAAGATGCCCCAGGACATGCGGATGATCGAGCCAATGAGGGGGCCGAGGAAGGCGAAGGTGGCACCCAGGACCGGCAGAGCAAGGGAGGACTCGCGGCCGAACTGGTTGTTGATGAGCAGGCCGAAGACGGCAGAGAAGCCGGAGAAGAGACCGAAGGTCATGACGTAGAGGATGGTCATGTACCAGGTGTTGGGGTTGGAGAAGATATCGAGCTGCTGCTTGATGTTGGCCTTGACGGGCACGTCGCGCAGCCAGATGAAGGCGAGGATCGCGGCAACAAGGCACCACGGAATGAAGAAGACCGCGGCGTTGTAGACCCAGATGTGCTCACCCGCGTGGTCGCCGCTGGCCTGCGTCTGCGGGGCCAGCCAGGTCATGCCGAAGAGACCAAAGCCCATGAGGATGGGGCCGACCAGCTGGATGACGGACATACCGAGGTTACCGATGCCGCCCTGCAGGCCGAGCGCCGTGCCGGAGAGGCGCTTGGGGAAGAAGTAGCCGGTGGAGGGCATGTAGCCGGAGAACGCACCGCCGCCGATGCCACACATGAAGGCCAGGGTCAGCAGAACCCAGTAAGGGGTCGTGTTGTCCTGGACGACGTAGAACCAGCCGGCCATGGGCAAGATGCACAGCAGGGAGGTGATGCCCACGAGCTTGCGGGTGCCGATGAGCGGGGGCAGGAACATGTAGATGAGGCGCAGGATGCCGGCCGCGAGGCCGGGCAGAGCGGTGAGCCAGTACAGCTGCGACTTGTCCAGATTGAAGCCGAGGAGCGTCAGCTTCGGCGCGATGGCGCTGGGCAGAAACCACACGCAGAAGGCCAGGATCAGCGAGTAGGTCGTGATCCACAGCGTGCGCCATGCGAGCTTCGAGTCCCACGTGGACTCATCGTTGGGGTTCCAGTCAGTGAGCAGGTAGCGGCTCTTCTTAGCCGCAGGTTCGGTCGTGCTCATGGCTCTCCTCATCCGTGAAGGGAAATCCGGGCGCGGGCATGCGCCGGACAATCTTTAACACGGAGGCTACCAAGTGAAATAACAACCATCGCATCATCATTTTGTAACCTGCATCACCCCTGTGAAAACAAGGAAAAGCAGGGTTACCGCGCGGAATCACCGGATCGCCAATACTGCTATTAATCGCTGTTACAAAACATCGGCGTTATCAAATTAGCGGGAGGTTACCCACCAATACGGCTCATGGTGCGCGACGGGCGCGCAAAAGCATCAGTGTTGAGGCCGTGCGCGGCCGGCTTGACCCACATGGCATCGGCCCATCGCGCGGCAATCTGCGCATCGGAGCCACCCCCGCGCAGCAGATCGCGCAGCGATGTTTCCTCCGTAGAAAACAGGCAGGAACGCACCATGCCATCCGACGTCAGGCGCGTACGATCACAGGCATTGCAGAAAGGATCAGACACGGAGGCGATGACGCCGAGCCTCTTGGTCGGATCACCGTCAACAATCCAGCGCCCAGCCGGTGAGTGCGGATCCTCGCGCTGCGCGGGATCCAACGTGTGGCGAGTCCCCATGATGTGCAGAATCTCGTCCGCCGTCAGAATGTTCTGACGATCCCAGGTGTCCACCGGACCAATCGGCATCTGCTCGATCACACGCAGCTCGATGCCCCGATCCAGGCAGTAGTCAACCAGGTCGGGCAGGTCGGCCTCGTTCATGCCACGCAGCACGAGGGTGTTGACCTTGATCGGACTCAGGCCCGCGCGCGCGGCGGCCTCAATGCCCTCCAGGACGTCGCCCAGGCGATCACGCCTCGTAATCGCCGCGTAGTGCTCACGGTCCAGCGAATCCAAGGAAATATTGACGCGGTCCAGACCCGCATCCCTCAATCCCTGGGCGCGCTTAGCCAGGCCCAGCGCATTCGTCGTCAGCGCCAGGTCTGGAGTCTGCCCTTCGTCGGTCCGAAGCTGGGAACACTCCGCGATAATCCCTTCGAGGCCTCGGCGCAACAGCGGTTCGCCGCCCGTGAATCGAACCTGACGGATACCCAGCCGCTCGACGCCGATGCGCACGAGGCGCACAACCTCCGCGTCGGTCAGCGTTTCCTCAGTGGGCAGCCAGTCCAAACCCTCGGGGGGCATGCAGTACGAGCAGCGCAGATTACAGCGATCCGTCAAGGAAACGCGCAGGTCACGGGCCACTCGACCGAAGGTGTCGACGAGCCGCAACGGCGCCTCACATGCGGCCGCATGTGCCACCTGATCGGCGGATACAAACTCGACAGACATGGCGACACCCTACCGCTTTTTACCCGGTCTTCGCCCTTCGAAATAGGTCACGTCGCCCCGAAACTGCCCCTGGCCTCGTCGCCTGAGAGAAAACGAACAGTGGACAGCTCAGACGAAAACGCCGCCGCCGGGATAGCGTGAGTGCACGAGAACCCGAGCGAGGAGCACCATGCGCGCCGTCGTCATGCACGAACCCGGCAACGTCACCGTCGAAGAGACGCCGATGCCCACCATCCTGGAACCCACGGACGCCATCATCAAGCTGGCCGCCACGTGCATCTGCGGATCCGACCTGTGGCCCTACCGCGGTGCCCAACCTGTCCACGAACAGCGCATGGGCCACGAGTACGTCGGCACCGTCGTCGAGGTCGGATCCGCCGTCACCACCGTGCGCCCCGGCGATTTCGTCGTCGGTTCCTTCTGTATCTCCTGCGGCGAATGCCTCATCTGCCGTACCGGCTACCCCTCGCGCTGCGCGACCGCGGCCGCCCAGGGCGACGCCTTCGTCGGCATGCGCGCCGGCGGCACACAGGCCGAGTACGCCCGCATCGCCCTCGCAGACGGCACGCTCGTCAAGACACCCGGCATGCCCACGCGCGAGCAGATCCCCTCACTCCTGGCAGCCTCCGACGTGCTCGGCACCGGCTGGTTCGCCGCCGACGAGGCCGGGGCAGGTCCCGGCTCAACCATCGTCGTCGTGGGTGACGGCGCGGTGGGCCTGGGCGCAATCATCGGTGCCCGCCAGCTGGGTGCCTCCCGCATCATCGCCATGTCGCGCCACGCGAACCGACAGGCGCTGGCCTGCGAGTTCGGTGCGACCGACATCGTGGAGGAACGCGGTGAGGAAGGCATCGCCTGCGTGAAGGCACTGACCGGCGGCTTGGGGGCCGACGGCGTCGTGGAGGCCGTCGGCAATGAGGCGTCGTTCGACCAGGCGCTGGGCTGCGTGCGCCCCGGTGGGCACCTGTCCTTCGTGGGCGTTCCCCACGGCGTCTCCCTCGACATGAGCCGCATGTTCGACGCCGAGGTGCACATGTTCGGCGGACCCGCGCCCGTGCGCAAGTACCTGCCAACCCTCATCAACCTGATCATTCGCGACGTCATCAACCCCGGTGCGGTCTTCGACATGGTCCTGCCCCTCGACCGGGCCGCCGAAGGCTACGCCGCCATGGATGATCGCCGCGCCACGAAGGTCTTGCTGACCATCTGACGCTGCGCGCGTTACGGCCTCGACCGCTACCAGCGACAGCCCGCCCGGCCCACCCGGTCGCCCTACCCACCGGCCCGCAGCGGCCCGCAGCGGCCACCCGCGCCCGTACACTGGTGTTATGCATGATCCGACGCTGTCCACGATGGAGCACCGTGACCTGATTGAGGCGCTGGCGCTCAGCCACGTCCTGCCGCACGACACGCTGCCAGCCGAGGAGTGCCTGGACCGTCGGCTGGCCGTCGACCTCCACTCGCTGATTCCCCTGCCGCCGTTCACGAACTCGGCGATGGACGGCTTCGCCCTGCGCCGTGAGGATCTGGCGGGCGAAGGCCCATGGTCACTGCCGGTCGTGGCTGACATCCCGGCGGGCGATACGCGCGAGCACCGCCTCGAGGCCGGTCAGGCGATGCGTATCATGACGGGCGCTCCCCTCCCCCAGGGCGCGGACACAGTCGTCAAGGTTGAGCACACGGACCACGCGGCCGGGGTTGCTCAGGCCCCCGCTTCCGTGGAGATTCGCGTCGCCCCGAAGCTGGGCGCGAACGTGCGCGTCAAGGGTGAGGCCCTCGAGGCAGGTTCCCTGGTCCTCGAGGCGGGCCGCCTCCTGGATGGGACTGCGCTGGCGGCCGCGATTTCGGTGGGCCACGGGACCCTTACGGTCCTGCCGCGCCCACGTGTCCTCGTGGTGACGACGGGAACGGAGCTCAGGCGTGCAGGCGAGGCACTGGAACGCGGCCAGATCCCCGACTCGAACGGCATTCTGCTGCGTGGCCTCGTGGAGGACGCGGGCGGGCGTGTTGTCGCTCACCTGCGCACGGGTGACACGCCGGAGGAGCTGCGCCGCGCCCTCGACGAGGCGCCCGACGCCGACCTGGTGATCACCGCGGGCGGTATTTCTGCGGGTGCCTACGAGGTGGTGCGCCTGACGCTGGGCACGGACGCGGGCTTCCATCATGTTGCCCAGCAGCCGGGCGGTCCGCAGGGCGTGGGGGCGACGCCGGTGGGCACACGCGGCCGCGAGACTCCGGTTATCTGCCTACCTGGCAATCCGGTGTCGGCGTTCACGACGTTCCACATGTATGTGGCGGGTGCGCTGGCGGTCATGTCGGGCCTCGTGCGCCCCGAGCGCGGGGCGACCGTCCCCTCCGCCGCGATGGCCCGCGCACGCGTGGGGTGGGAGTCGCCGGAGGGCAAGACTCAGTTCATCCCGGTTCGTTTCGTCGACGAGGCCGGTTCCGGGGACGAGGCCGGGTCCCGTTGGGTGGAACCTGTGCACCCCCTGGGGTCGAAGTCGCACCTGGTGGCGTCCCTGGCGCACGCGCAGGGTATTGGCGTGGTAGTCCCGGAGTTCGGCGAGGTCGTGGCTGGCCAAGAGCTGGCCGTCGTCGCGCTGGTGGGTTGACGCGGCAGGCGACGAAGGGGCTACAGTCCCACGACGTGTGTGCCCCGATTGCCCCGCAATCGACGACGCACAACCCGCAATCTACATCTGGTAGTTGTCGTCATTGTGAAAGGAAACCTGTGAAGTTTACGCATTTGAACGACGAGGGTGCCGCCTACATGGTGGACGTGACCGCGAAGACCCCGACGGTGCGCCAGGCGAGCGCCGTGTGCCGCGTGGATTGTTCGCCCGAGGTCATGCAGGCGCTGCGCGACGGTACTGTCCCGAAGGGTGACGTGCTGGCGGTGGCTCGTGTGGCCGGTATTTCCGCGGCGAAGCGCGTCCCGGAGCTGCTACCCCTCGCGCACACGATTGGTGTGCACGGCTGCGCGGTGGACCTGAGCCTGGAGGACGATCACGTGGCGATCCGCGCGACTGTGCGCACGGCGGATCGCACGGGCGTGGAGATGGAGGCGTTGACGTCGGTGACGGTCGCGGCTCTCGCGATCGTGGACATGGTCAAGGGCGTGGACCGCTCCGCCCGCATCGCCGAGGCGAAGATTGTCGCAAAGTCGGGTGGCCGTAGCGGCGACTGGGTGCGCCCGGAGGACTGATCGCTGGGTTCTCACCGACGAGGCGTGGGCCACCCGGGCGTTCGCGCTCGCCGGGCGGTCGCCTCGTGTGAGGGGCGCACGGTGGCGGGGGCCACTGGCGGGCTCACAGCGGCGGGTTCATGGAGCAGCCCGCCCACACAGGCGCGCTCACGCGCGCGGGTGGTCTCCGCCGGCGAGCTGGTCGATGATATGGGCGACGAGAGGCCCAATGATGGCAACGGCGTCGGTGACGCCGCCGCGGGAGCCGGGGGCGTTGACGACGAGCGCACCCTCGTCAGATCGCGCTGTGACGCCGACGAGGCCTCGTGACAGGGCGGCTGAGGCAACGTTTTCTTCGCCGCGGCGTCGGATAGCGTCGACGAGTCCGTCGATGCGGGTGGCCAGGAGAGGCTCGGTGGCCTCGGGGGTGACGTCGCGAGGGGAGAGGCCGGTGCCGCCGGTTGTGAATACGAGGCGTGCGCCGGATGCGGCTGCGGACGTGATCGCGGCGCGGATGGCCTCGACCTCGTCGGGGATGACGGTGACGGAGGCTTCCACGCCGTGCTCCGCGAGAAGGCGTGCGGCGAGGGGGCCGGAGAGGTCTTCAGCAGTGCCCGCGTGGCACCGGTCGGAGACAGTGATGACGCGCGCGGGGATCATGTCAGTGTCGGGCACCGCCGTTGCGGCGTGAGGAGCGGCGCTCGCGGATCCCGGAGGTGATGGCGTCAACGTCGCTGAATTGGCGCGACAAGAACTCGTAGTCGACGCGGGGTGCTTCCTCTGGTTCGAAGGCCTGCGGCAGGGGGCGCTGCGTGCGCGTGGCGCTGCGCTGCTGGGCGCGCTGGGGGAACTGCGGCGGCGCGGGCGGCATGGATTCCGCGACGACCTCGACGACCGGGGATGGGGGTTCGGGCAGGGCCGCGGCGTCGGGTCGCTTGGGCTGGGCGGGCGTGTAGGTCCCGGAGGGCGCAGTCGCGGTAGGGCGCACATGCACGGGGCGGATCTTGGGCACGGACTTGGTGATGGGGCCGCGCGTGGCCTGGGGGGCCACGGCGGGCATGACGGGGGCGGCGCTGCGGTAAGGCGGCTGCGTCGTGGCGGCGGCGGCAGAGGCGGCTGCCGCGGCGGCTGCGGCTGCTACTGCTGCGGAGGCAGCTGCTGCGGCGGCTGCCTCGCCTGCGGCGATGTCGGCGGGAGTGTCGCCGCTGCCGGAAACGCGCTCGGAGAAAGGACGGCCGGCGCGGCGCGGGAACGGTGAAGCCGTGACTGCACGGCGACCGGTGGGCGCGGGGAGAGGGACGACGACGGGCACGCCCGGGTAGACCGTGGCCTGCTTGTCGGAGCTCTCCGGAGACGAGGCCGGGGCAGGCTTGTCGGCGCGCGTACCCCTGGCGCGGGTCGGGGCGGGGACGGACTTGTTGGCACGCGCATCCTCGGCGGGAGGTAGGGCGGGGGCCGGGGCAGGCAGGTCACCGGGCTCGTGGACGGGGGCCTCAACGACGGGCATTTCGTTGGCGGCGCGCTGTCCGAGGAAGAAGGAGCGCAGCTGCATGGCTGCTTCCTGGGCGAGGACGCCGCCAATGACCTCGGTCGGGTGGGGCATACGGGCGTCGTGCAGGACATCGCGCAGGGAGCCGGCGGCACCAGCCTTGGGGTCCCAGGCACCGAAGACGACGCGGTCGACGCGCGAGGCCAGGATGGCACCCGCGCACATCGTGCAGGGTTCGAGAGTAACAATGAGGGTGCAACCAGTCAGGCGCCACGTGCCCAGGGCGCGGGCTGCTTCGCGCAGGGCGACGATCTCGGCGTGGCCCGTGGGATCGTGATGAGCCTCGCGACAGTTCCACCCTCGACCGATGATGTGGCCATCGGCGTCGACGACGACGGCACCGACGGGGACGTCTCCCGTTTCACGGGCGCGATTGGCCAAGAAAAGGGCTTTGCCCATGGCCTCGCGATACTGCTCATTCACTGACACCCTCTTAGCTTACCGGCCAAATCATCATTGAGGTAACCGGAGGTGCGGAGTCTCTGTGAGGCACGATTGGCCTCTGAGTTTGACAGATGGTCAGCACCTGCTGTGCACGGGCAGCCACGGCCTCGTGCCCGAAGCACCGGGGTGCGCACGCCCACGCGTACGAGGTAGCCTATAACCATGCGCCTCCACGTAGCTAATCACCCCCTGATCGCTCACAAGCTCACTGTTCTACGCGATCGCAACACGCCATCGGCGACGTTCCGCCAGCTCGTTGACGAGCTGGTCACTCTGCTTGCCTACGAGGCGACCCGCGAGGTCGCCGTGTCCGATACCCCAATCGAGACCCCCGTTGCGCCGACCACCGGCCTGACGCTGTCCGAGCCGCGCCCGATCGTCGTGCCCGTTCTGCGCGCTGGCCTGGGTATGCTCGAGGGCATGACCCGCCTGCTGCCCACCGCCGAGGTTGGCTTCCTGGGCATGCGTCGCGACGATAACACCCTCGAGATCGAGACCTACGCGAACCGCCTGCCGGACGACCTGTCGGGTCGCCAGTGCTTCGTGCTCGATCCGATGCTGGCCACGGGCCACACGATGGTCGCGGCGACGAACTATCTGTTTGAGCGCGGCGCGAAGGATGTTACCTGCGTGTGCATCCTGGCTGCCCCCGAGGGTGTCGCGACACTCGAGGCCGCGATTGGTGATCGCGTCGACGTCAACGTCGTCGTCGCCGCTGTCGACGAGTGTCTCAACGAGAAGTCTTACATCGTACCCGGCCTGGGCGACGCGGGTGACCGCCTGTACGGCATCGTCGACTGACGAGGCGTGCGTCGACCGCCGTTCAGGTCGATGCGACTCACGAACAACTCCGGGTGGGGGGAGGGACTTGGGTCCCTCCCCCCACCCGCATAATTCCAGGGTATCCCCTCCGGAAATCCGACCAGATTGGCTAGTTTTCGGGTGTTGTAACAGGTGACGGACGACTGTGACCTTGAGCGCTAAGTCACCAAAGCCCTCGAAACTTCAACAATCACGTCGGATGCTTGACACATGGCACTTATTCAGACCAATCCCAAGCGCCGCCGCTACGGCGTCGCAGCGCTCGCAGGTGTTCTCGGCGGCATCGTCTCCGCCATCGTAAAGTTCGGCTGGGAAGTGCCGCTACCTCCGCGCACGCCCGTCCGCAACGCGACTAACCCACCGCAGCAGCTGCTCCAGCAGCTGGGCGTCCCGGAGAGCGTCACCCACCTGTCCTACACCTACAACGGCAACGAGGGACTCCCCTGGGTCTCCTTCATCGTCCACTTCGCCTTCTCCATCGGCTTCGCGGTCATCTACTGCGTGCTGGCCGAACGCTTCCCCCAGATCAAGCTCTGGCAGGGCGCGGCCTTCGGCATTGTCGTCTACGTGGGATTCCACGTCATCCTTATGCCGCTGATGGGCACCGTCCCGGCACCCTGGAACCAGCCCTTCGCGGAGCACTTCTCCGAGTTCTTCGGCCACATCATCTGGCTGTGGGCCATCGAAGTCTTCCGCCGCGACATGCGTAACCGCATCACGCACGAGCCGGACGCCGAGTTCCCGCTCGACACGCGCACCAAGTGAAGTACTTATAACAAATGGGTGGGCCCCGGAACCTCACGGTTCCGGGGCCCACCCATTAAACGCCACGGCCACGCGCGGTATTCGCTGGGCGGTCGACCTGCCGCACGCTCGCCGCTGCGCGCCCCGGCCTCGTTCTCAGAACGCCGGAATAACCGAGCCGTCGGGCCAGGTCTGCTCGATGTACTGCTTGACCTCGGGAGAGTGCAGGAGCTCCTCGAGCTTGGCGATGGCCTCGGCCTTGTTCGACCCGTCCTTCCACACGAGGACGTTCACGGCCGGGTTATCGACGGGAGACTCCACGACGAGCGCGTCGGAGGAGATGGACTTGCCGCCCTCCTGGGCGAAGTTACCGTTGATGACCGCGTAGTCGAAGTCATCGAGCGAACGAACCAGCTGCGGGCCCTCGACCTCACGGAAATCGAAGTTCTTCAGCTTGGTGACGGTGTTGATATTGACGTCACCGTCACCCTCAGGGATGGACACGAGGCCCTGCGTGGCCAGGAGCTGGAGCGCACGCGACTGGTTGGAGGTGTCCGAAATGATGCCGATCGTGCCGCCATCGGGCAGCTCGTCGAGCGACTGGTGCTTGTTGGAGAAGATGCCGAGCGGCTCCAGGTGGATGCCCGCTCCCGCCTCGAAGTCGTAGCCTGCCTGCTTCTCCGCGTTCTCCAGGAAGGGGACGGTCTGGTAGAAGTTAGCGTCAAGCTCGCCGTCGTTGAGGGCCGTATTGGGCTGGACGTAGTCGGTGTACTCGACGACCTCGAGCTTGATGCCCGCATCCGCGGCCAGGTTGTCGTTCACGTAGTTCAGGATCTTCGCGTGCGGCGAGGGGGTCGCGCCGACCTTCAGGGTGTTGACGTCGGAGGGGGTGGAGGAAGTGGAGCCGCCGGAACAGGCCGCCAGGCCCAGGGAGGCAACGGCCGCCAGGGCGAGGGCCGCGACAGAGCGATGACGCATGATGCTTCTCTTTTCTGTGTTCTTCGATGGGATGGGACGAGGCCGGGGTGACCTCAGGTGGATGAGATGGTGCCCGCGGTTTCTCAGCTTCTCAGCGCGCGCGGTGGTCGAGACGACGCGAGATGAGGTCGCCGATCAGCTGGATGACCTGGACGATCACGATGATCGCGACGACGGTTGAGATCATGACGTCGTCCTGCCATCGGTTGTAGCCGTAGTTGATGGCCATCTGGCCCAGGCCGCCGCCGCCGACAGCACCCGCCATCGCGGAGTAGCCGATGAGGGTGATCGCCAGGGTCGTGATCGATTGGACGAGGGCGGGCATGGCCTCGCGGATGAGGACACCCCAGCGGATCTGACGGTTCGAGGCACCCATCATCTGGGCGGCCTCGACTTTGCCGGGGTCAACGGCCAGGAGGTTCGTCTCCACGAGTCGGGCGAAGAAGGGCGCGGAGAGGATGACGAGGGGCACGACGGTGGCCAGCGAGCCCGTGGACTTGCCGACGATCGCCTTCGTGACCGGGATCAGCATGATAATGCCGATGATGAAGGGCAAGGAGCGCACGATGTTGACGACGAAGGACACGGCCTGGTAGACACCCTTATTGGGGGTCAGGCCACCCTTGCCGGTCTGGACCAGGAGGAGGCCCAGCAGCGTGCCGATGATGACCGCGAAGAGCGTGGACAGGCCCGTCATCATGAGGGTTTCAAGGATCGCTGGGACAAACTTTTGGGTCAGTGCCGGGTTGTCAAACCACGTCGGGTCGCCCTTGCCTGTGGGCACGAGCGCCTGCGCGGCGGCCTGCGCGGTCGCACTCGCGAGATGTGCGGTGATCATTGATCCCTCACTTCCGCATGGACGTTGTTCTTACGCAGCTGCTCGATGATCTTGTCAGCGTGGTAGGCGGGGACGGTCAGGGCCAGGCGACCGACCTGCACGGATCCGAGGGATTCGAAGGTTCCCGCGGTCACGTCCGCGCCCATGGACGAGGCTAGGCGCAGCACGGTCGCACCCGTGGGCACGCCCGGGTGCGAGGTGAAGACGACGTCGAGGAGGACGCTGTTCTTCGTGCGACCGTCAAGGGTGGCAGCACCCTCAGCGGTCGACTCCGAATCAACGAGCGGCATGGGAACCAGCTCGCGAGCAAGCGGGGTCTCCGAGTCGGCGACGACCTCTTCGAGGGTGCCGGTCTGCAGGACCTGGCCGTGGCCGAGAAGAGTCACGGAGTCGCAGATCTCTCGCACGACGGACATCTCGTGGGTGATGATGACGACGGTGACGCCGGCGACATCGCGGATCTCGCGCAGCAGCGAGAGGACCTGCGCGGTGGACTCGGTGTCAAGCGCGCTGGTCGGCTCGTCGCACAGGAGCACGGCGGGCTCATCGGCCAGGGCGCGGGCGATGCCGACGCGCTGACGCTGACCGCCGGACAGCTGGGATGGATAGGAGTCGCCGCGGCCCTCAAGGCCGACGAGCGTGAGGAGTTCCTCGACGCGCGCGCGGCGCTGTGCAGCGGGGACGCCCGCCAGCTTGAGGGGGTAGCCGATGTTCTCGGCGGCGGTGCGCGCGTCCAGAAGGTTCGCGGCCTGGAACACCATGCCGATACGGCGACGCGCGGCGCGCAGTGGCTTGCCGGACAGGGCGGCCAGGTCGTGGCCGTCGACGACGATGTGTCCCTCGGTGGGCTTCTCGAGGGCTGTCAAACACCGGATGAGGGTGGACTTGCCCGCGCCGGATCGACCGACGATGCCGTGGATCGAGCCGCGGTCAACGTGCAGGTTCACCCCATCGAGTGCGACGACTTCGCCGCCGTTTTTCACGGGGTAGATCTTGGACACCCCGGTGAGGTCAATCATGAGCTTCTCCGTTACTGGGCCGTTTGGCCCGCACAATCAGCATATGGGGGCGTTGTACAGGCGCGCGCGGCATGTCGTTACAAAACTCCGTATCGTGGTTAAACCCTCACTGATCGGCCCACATAGTGGTTATAGTTACGCAGAAAACTCCCTATCCGGCGCAAGCAATGCCCGCCAGTGCCGCAGCCCACGAGGCCGCCCACGTTCCCAGCGCGAGGGCCAGTGCTCGGCCCCGGAAGCCGTCACCCCACAGGGCAACCGCGTCCAGGAGCGCCGTCGAAAACGTCGTGAAACCACCCAGGAAGCCCGTGGACACAGCGGGCATGAGCGCGCCCGGCACCAACTGGGTGGCCGCGCCGGCCAGGAAGCAACCGATCACGTTCACGATGAAGATGCCGAGCTTCGCGGCCGCCGGTTCACCCCACGACGACAGGGCGCGCTGCACGCCCCGGTCCAGCCAGAAGCGGGCGCACGCACCCACACCGCCCGCCAGGGCCACACCCAGGAAGGTCCCTCCCGTCATGCTCGGCCCTCCTCGTCATTAACGGATGCCGCGGAGACCGTTGAGGCCGCTGACGGTCCGCACAGCCACTCCCCCACGCGTACACCCGCCCACGCGGAAGCTGCACCCAGGCCGAGGAGACCAAGGGACTGAGAGACGGCCTCGACAATTCCGTTGAGTGACGCGTACCCCACCGACGCGACGATGTACGTCCCGTACGTCGTGAACGCGCCCGCAAAACCGGTGCCGATCAGGAGCTTCCACGTCTTGAGTGACGCCGGATCGCCCACGCTGCGCGCCAGGCGTCCCGCCACCCATGCGGCCAGCGCGCCCAGCAGGAACGCTCCCACCACATTGACCGTCAGCGTCGACCACGACAGGAAGAGGCCGCGCACGGGAGACGCCTTCGCGACCTCATCCAGGCCCGCGCGTGCAGCCGTCCCAGCGACCCCGCCCACGAAGACCGCCAACCAGTCGGGCACTCGAAATTTCGTCATGTCCCCCACTGTACGCCCGTCAAGCTACCCGCCCGGGGAGGCGGATCCCGGGAGGCGGCCACGGCCTCGTACACTGGGCGCATGACGAACACCGGACGATTCGCGCCCTCCCCCACGGGCGACTTCCACCTGGGCAACCTGCGCACCGCGATCCTCGCGTGGGCGTGGGCGCGCACGACCGGGCGGCATTTCGTCCTACGCATCGAGGACATCGACCGAGAACGCGCGGGGTCCGCCCAGCGCCAGATCGAGGACCTCCAAGCGATCGGCATCGACTGGGATGGCGAACCCCTCATCCAGACGGCTCGGGCCGACGCGCACGAGGCCGCCCTGGCATCGTTGGCCGCACGCGGCCTCATTTTCGAGTGCTACTGCACCCGCCGCGACATCCGCGAGGCCGCCTCCGCGCCGCACGTGCCACCCGGCCACTACCCGGGGACGTGCCTGTCGTTGAGCGAATCAGAGCGCGACGCGAAGCGCGCGGCACTGGCCGCATTGGGGCGCAAGCCCGCGCTGCGACTGGCCGCCCCCTCACCCGAGTGGACTGTGTTCGACGAGCTGCACGGCTCCTACACCGGACCCGTCGACCACTTCGTCGTGCGCCGCGCGGACGGCGTGCCCGCCTACAACCTGGCGGCCGTCGTCGACGACGCCTACCAGGGCGTCGACCAGGTCGTGCGCGGCTTCGACCTGCTCTCTCAGGCACCCGCGCAGGCCCAGCTCGCGCACCTGCTGGGCGCTCCCGAGCCGACCTACGCGCACGTGCCCCTCGCGCTCGCCCCTTCGGGGGCGCGCCTGGCCAAGCGCGACGGCGCGGTCACTCTCTCGGATTTACGAGGCCTGGGCTGGTCCACCGCGGACGTCGTGGCCTTCATTGGGTCTTCCCTGGGAGTACCCGGGGCGCGTTGCGCCTCCGATATCGCAGATGCACTGGGGATTGAGGGGCTGCGTGCGCTGCCGACCGAGCCGTGGGTCGTGACGCCGCCAAGCGCGTGACGCGTCGCAGCGCGCTACCCCACCGGTCATGGCTATCGCCGCAGTGGTGGCTTATAGGCCAAAACGTGTTGGTTTCGGTTTAGTAGGTTTCGTGCCAGGTT
>ERZ772932.905-NODE-905-length-15044-cov-3.428714_pt1 | contig 15044 bp, 16 predicted proteins | sample MGYA00511684_ERZ772932 | MGnify/ENA primary metagenome ERZ772932 (study PRJEB29015, sample SAMEA2738078) | human oral metagenome | biome: human oral; feature: human-associated habitat; material: saliva | place: China | collected 2210 ...
GAAGGCACACCAAATAGGTATAATCCTCCATCGTAATAACCGACTTATTGGAGCGCAAAGCCTTCCTAAAATACCCCCGCATGTAGCGGAATAGGTGGCTAATCTCGCGCGCCATGGCAGCCTCAAGGAGCACCTCATCTTGCTCTGTTTTGGGGACTTCTTGCCCCCCAGGCAAGCGATCGGCTCGGTAGCGTACTCGCTCACTCAGGAAGGCGGAAAAAGAGGCGAGATCCGTCTCTTCCCCCTCGGGACAGATGGCTCCGTATGCCTCCAGTTCGGGTAAAAGTTGCGCTATCAACTGGTATGAGTTCATGGGATATTGGGATAAAAGAAGAGAATTACTTTTTAGTGGATTTCTTTTTCGACTTCTTCTTATTGGTGGGTTTGCGGTTCGTATCCTTCTTGTCCTTAGCAGGAGTAGAAGGCGTTTTGGGCTGCTCTATCTTTTGTTGGGCTAGATACTCTTGATAGTAAGGCAGAGCCTTGGGTAGGTACTCCCCAATAGCTTTAATACGATTAGCATCGCTGGGGTGGGTACTCAATAGCTCCGAAGTAGAGCCTCCTCCCTGCTGCGCCATTTTCTTCCAAAAGCTGATTGCCTGTTCAGGGTTATAGCCCGCCATAGCCATAAATACGAGTCCTATTTGGTCAGCTTCGTGCTCCTGCTTACGACTATAGGGTAGCGAAACAAGCACTTGCGAACCCAAGCCGTAAGCCTGCTGTATCACGGTATTGGTGATAGCGGAGGTAGAACCAACGGCAGAGACAAGCACACGCCCACCCATCTGACGCAGGATCTCGGTACTGAGTCGCTCATTGCTATGGCGAGCAATAGCGTGACTTACCTCGTGCGACACCACCGTAGCAAGTTCGTCGTCGGTAGCACATAGGGGCAAAATACCGGTATAGATAACAATCTTTCCGCCCGGCATGCAGAAGGCATTGACGCGTCTGTCTGCAATTACCGTAAACTCCCACTTCATCTGCTGGGCAAGGTCGTTAAGGTTATTCTTGCGGAGGTAGCTGGTGGCAGCATCGGCAACGCGCTGGCACACCACCCTCACTCGCTCCACCTGTTTGGGGTCGTCGCTGTGGGGCATCTGCCGCACATACTCGGTATATTGGGCGGCACTCTGTGCTATGATTTGGGATTCCGGAACAAGATTAAGCGACTTTCTCCCCGAGATAGGTACTGTACCGCAAGCCACCCAAAGCAAGGGAAACGCTAGGGATAAGAGAAGTCGAAGCGAAAAAGCGCGCTGATGTAAGTTCATAGTGTTGTCTATTATTTTTGAATGTTTTTGACTGATTCTTTTTTCTCCTCATGGATAAACTCCAGATACTCCACGAGCCTTCTCTCCGCCGCCCCGGTAACCTGGGGGGTATAGAAGTGCTGCCCATGCGCCTCCGAGGGGAGGTACTCTTGTGGCACATAGTGCTTGTCGTAGTCATGAGGATATTTATAACCGACTCCATACCCCAAGTCCCCCATCAGTTGAGTAGGCGCATTGCGGAGGTGGAGCGGTACGGGTAGGTTGCCCGAGTTGCGCACATAGGCAAGGGCGGAATCTATGGCAAGGTAGGCGGAGTTGCTCTTGGGCGATGCAGCCAAATAAACCACCGCCTCGGCGAGTGGGATACGCCCCTCCGGCCAACCGATTAACTCTACAGCTTGAGCCGCAGCATTGGCTATCATAAGGGCATTAGGGTTGGCCAGCCCAATATCTTCGGCAGCAGAAATCACAATCCGACGAGCCACGAAACGGGGATTTTCTCCCCCCTCAATAAGGCGAGCCATCCAGTAGAGCGCCGCATCGGGGTCACTGCCTCGGATACTTTTGATAAAGGCCGAAGCAATGTCGTAGTGCATCTCGCCCCCTTTGTCAAAAGCCATGGGCTGACGCATCATGCTCTCGCGCACCAATTCATCTGTAATAATGAGAGGAGTAGCCGAGGTGGCCCCTGCCAAAATCTCTAGTAGATTGAGGAGCTTGCGAGCGTCGCCCCCGGCATAGGCAAGGAGCTGCTTGTCGCTCTCTATCTTCACCTTACGGGGCACCAAATAAATATCTGTAGAGATGGCCCTCTCGAGCAATTGTCGCAAATCTTCCGGCTCTAGGCTCTGCAATACAAAGACCTGACAACGCGAGAGAAGCGGACGAATCACCTCAAACGAAGGGTTTTCTGTCGTAGCTCCAATGAGTGTGACAATACCGCGCTCTACGGCAGCGAGTAAAGAGTCTTGCTGACTTTTGGAAAATCGATGAATTTCATCGATAAAGAGGAGAGGGCGACTCTTGGCGGCAAAAAAGCCCTGTGTGCTACGCTCTGCCTCCTCCAAAACGCGGCGTACGTCACCCACGCCCGAGCCTACGGCACTCAGTTTGTAAAAAGGCGCCTCTACACTCTGGGCTATCAGCTCCGCAAGGGTTGTTTTGCCCACCCCCGGAGGTCCCCACAAAATCAGAGAGGGCACCTTACCCGATCGGATCATGCGCCCCAGAGGTGCAGTCTCTGCCACAATATGACGCTGCCCCACATACTCCTCTAGAGTAGTAGGTCTCATGCGCTCTGCTAGGGGTTGATAGGTGCTATTGGGGCGATCCATAGAAAGCAAAGGGTCTATTGCACAATACGCTCTTTCCGTACTATTTCCTAGAGCAAAGGTACATATTTCTTTTTCTAATTCTCACGCACAACAAAATCCACAAGGAGCATCGGGCGTAAGCAATGGGCTAGAGCCTCTTGGGAGCTCGGGTAATTCTCTTTTCTTTTGCAGCTGGTTTCCCCCTACAAAACCAGCCTAAAAACTTTTCGTTCCTGCCCGAGAAACTTTTTATTTTCAGCCTACGGCGGAATTTTTTCTAGGCAGCGTTTTCTCCGCATTTCACACCTAGTACAACGCCCTCTCCTCTGTGTCCCTATCTCGCAACTACACCATAGTAGCAAGCCTACCCCATGGGAGCAAACACAAAACGGGTTGGGAAAGTCAGCCGGCATCCCTATCTTTGTAAAAGAATTAGAAATAAAACAACACACCTAATTAGTTCGAACCAACATGAGAAAAGGACATTTTTTATTGAGCTGTTGCGCCTTGTGTCTAGGGTGCATAGTTACTTTTAGCAGCTGTGACTATCGGCTTAAGTACAATCATTACATCTCCGACTTCGTAGATGCAGATACATGCATGTTGACTACAACTCACGCTGATTTGCAGTCTCAGGAGGCTTCTTCGCTTGGATTGAAGATGGAAAGTCCCGGAATTTTTTCTCTCATCTTGCGAGATAGCACAACGCGCTTTACGGACTTCGACGATGGGATAGAGAAAAACCGCATCTTCTTAGCAAAAATAGGAGACGTGAAGTGTCCCATAGCGCGAGGAGATACAACCCCTAGAAGTGTAGTGGGGCAAATCAATACTCCGGAGGAGATCTCGATTACATGTGATCACGATTTTAATGAGCATTTTAAGGCAGGAGACGAGTTGAATAGGATCTTTATTTTCCAATTTCTCGATAATCTCTCGTTTATCAAAAGTGGCTACAACTGGGATTTTTACCAGAAACGCTCCCTCGCTCGTGCCCATATCCCCGAAGAGATAGCAAGGGCTTTAGCCTCCTATCCCGATTGGGATTTTTATACCACGGATATGCCTTTTCAATCATTGATAGGGCAAGAGGTTACCTTCTCGGTAAGGGTCAAATTCAAAGAAGGGAAGAGCCTCTCCACCTCAAACGCGATCAAAATCCCGCCCTTTCCGGCATCCTAACCGCCCCACCCAAAGGGCTATTCTACACGACAACAGCAGAAAATCATAAGAAATTGCAACTAAAAAAAAAAATACCATACATTTGCAATTGAAACATTCAATGCGAGTTTCTAGTTACTGCGGAACTATCTCGTAAAGAACAATAGGTAAACAATGATATTATAGTGATGAAGAAGAAAATTATTTCTATTGTAGGGTTGCTTTTGCTTGCAGTGGCACCAACAAAAATGCTTGCTCAAATTGAAGTAGCCCCCATTGTAGACTTTGGAGGGGTTTCGGGTCCCGGGTTCTCTAAAATGGGGCGAACCTTTGGCATCGGAGCCTCTGTGCGGTACACTTTTTTCCAAGATTCTCCTAGTGTAAGTCTACAAGTCCGTCTTGATGCTCAGTACAGCAACTACTATGCCTCTTCAATTGAACGAAATCTTTTTCAAAACCCGGAATTGGCCGGAAAAAGCCGATTCCGATTCAATTGGCAAGACCATGTCCTTAATGTACCTCTTACCCTAGGGGTGCGCTTCAACTCGTTCCTTGATGGCAATCTTTCGGTGCGTGCCGGAGCTTATTGGACACGCGGATTGAAAGGGAGCATACACCACATAGCAACTCCTGATGAAAACATGACATATCAGGCTATTGATGCTTATAATACAGTAATTATAAAGGTTCCCGGGAAAAACAATAGACTCACGATTGGAGAAAACGAGTCTCGTGTTGGGATTATTGCTGCTGTAGATTATCGAGTTTGGAAGCAATTAGAGCTATCGGCCTCCTACATGAGAGATCTAAATCCTACGTGGGTTCATGGTATTGTTAATGACTCTCAACCTCCCATCAAGCTCAATTTCTTTAAGATCGGAGCTGCTTACTGGTTCTGACTCTGAGACTGAAATAGAAGAATTCATATACGTAAGCCCTTTGAGAGTTTGGCAGACGGACTCTCAAGGGGCTTGCTATTTTGTGGGGGACGATTCCCTCTATTTTTGCCTTCTCCCCCACCCTCTAGAAAGGGCAAGCGCAATGCAAAAGGCATATATTTCCTCATAGAAAATGCAAGCTTTTCATATTTGGCTAATCGGTAACTTCTTCCTATTTTTGTGGGGGATGTGGTGGAAACATCAAAAGAATAAATGAAAAAGATACACGTAAAGCATATAGGGCCAATAAGCGACTCGGGAGTGCTAAATCTCGCCCCAATTACTTTTTTTTGTGGACGGCAAGGAAGTGGAAAAAGTACGTTAGCCAAACTCATCTCTACTTGTTTGTGGCTCGAAAAAGCTCTGGTAAAGGGAAATATAACAATCAAGTATGTGACGAGCTACAGCCGTTTTAAGAAAGAACTATGTGGCTATCATCGTCTCGCCGATTTCTTTTCTCCCGAATCGTATCTGCGCTACGAGAGCGACTTTTTTGTATTTACCTATCAAAAAGGGAAATTTGACGTCCAAGAAAAAGACTTACAACACTTTCTAATGCCCAAAGTGATGTACGTCCCAGCCGAACGCAATTTCATGGTGGCCATCGAACACGCTGAGAAGATCAAAAAGTTACCTCTCTCTCTACAGACGTTACAGGACGAGTATCTACGCGCATTAAATAGGGCGAAGGGTACATTGCCCCTCCATGTAGATGAAGTGAAATTGCAGTACGACAAACTGAATAAAGTAACTTGGGTAGTGGGCGAAGGATACAAAACCAAAGCCTACCAAGCAGCGAGTGGGTTCCAATCAATTGCACCCCTAGTGGTAGTATCGGACTACTTGGCTGGCATGGTCAAAGAAAAGGCGGAGGAACCGATGAGTGCAGAAGATAAAGAGAGGCTCCGCAAGGAAATCCAGAAAATACAATCGAACAGCAAATTCACAGACGAGATAAAAAATCTGCTAATGGAAAGATTGAATAGTCTGCTGAAAATAGATTGTTTTTGGAACATAGTGGAAGAACCCGAACAAAATCTGTATCCTCAGTCCCAACGAACAATCTTAAACGTATTAACACAAAACTTTAACCAGTCTCCACACAACGGACTGATTATCACCACGCACAGCCCCTATATGATAAACTACATCAGCTTGAATATCAAAGCGGGAGCTGTTGCTGATAAATGCCCAAATCGTGCAGAAGCAATCTCTTCTGTTGTCCCAAAAGAGAGTTGGCTCAAGGCTGAGCAAGTAAAGGTGTTTGAGATACAACCTGACGGCTCGGTAATAGAATTGGAAACGTACGAAGGGATGCCGAGTGACAACAATTATTTGAACAATGCCCTTGCAGAAACCAATATTTTATTTGACCAACTACTCGAAATAGAAGATGGCAACTATTAACTTCTTTTCGTGTAGGTATCGTAGGGAACATCCGCGTACAGATGTGCGTTTTGGTATTGTTGACCCAATAAATATAGGCTCAGACGAAAGGGCATACACGACAACAGAGAACGAAGAAATTTGGCATGCCTCTGTAGAAAACAAGTCAGGCAGGAGTTTGATTTTCATGCCTCTTGACCACAATATTGTTTTTCATCCTACACCCGATACAATCTATAGTTTGTGTGATGGAATGCTATATAGTAATAGAAGTGGGGGACTACTAGTATTCGTAGAGCTGAAGGCACAAGATACAGACTGGATACCAAAAGCTATTAAGCAACTGAAATCGACTATAGAATTATTTCGCGCTAACCATAATATGGAGCAATTTTCTCCTAGAGTAGCCCAACAAAAAACATCCTCACTTTCACCACTCTCACAGGGAGGTACAGCAAACCTTTAAAAACAATTACAATTTCAGACTACTCATACAGAACAAGATAGAGATCGAATAAAGAGCACAGAAAAGGCAGAGGTCAGGATAAACTGCTACCTTTGTTACCTAGAAACTCCGATATAGACAATGTCGATAAACAAAGTAATACTCGTTGGTTATGTAGGCAAAGACCCCGAGATTCGCTACCTCAAAGAGCGTTTCTCCGTAGCCAACTTCTCCTTAGCTACCACACACACCGTGGGCAAAACAGCCACCGGAAGCGCACGCGAGGAGCAAACCGAGTGGCATCGCATTGTAGCCTTTGGGGAGCAAGCCGCCTTTGCAGAGCAATGGGTACGCAAAGGCTCTCTCCTTGCCGTGGAGGGTAGGATCAGTTACCGCAACTATACCGATAAGCAGGGTACTATGCACTCCATCACAGAGATTGTAGCGGAGCGTCTCCACTTTGTGGGGAATCCTCCGCGCGAATATTCGCAGGCCCCCAAGTAGCCCCTTTATTCTCTAGCTCAAGATGGATAGCCTTTTCTCCGGTATTATCGTTTATCCCTTTGGCTGGCAGGCCGCTATCACCTTGGGGATTATCCTACTCCTCATCGTCCTATCGGGGTACATGTCTTCTTCCGAAGTTTCGTTTTTCTCGCTATCGCCGCAAGATATTCACCTCATCCGCGAGTCGAAAGCGCCCCACGACCAAAAACTTCTCGCCCTACTTGAGAACTCCGAAAAACTCCTTGCCACCATCCTAATTGGCAATAATATTGTCAACATCGGCATTGTGCTTTCGTCGAACTATCTCGTACACCTTCTCTTCGATTTTGGCATCAACAGCGTACTTAGCTTTGTACTTCAGACCATTGTACTCACCTTTGTACTACTGCTCTTCTGCGAGATTATTCCCAAGGTATATGCCCAGCAGCATCCGCTCACGTTCAGCCGTTTTTCGGCGCATATCATGCAACCTCTAGTAAAGGTGCTCTCCCCATTTACCATACCTCTTGTAAAGACCTCTTCTATACTCGAGCGGAGAGGGAAAAAACACTACGAGCTATCTGTAGACGATCTCTCACGAGCCGTAGAACTTACCGAGGGGAAAAACGAGACGCAAAGCAAACTCATTGGCGAGATTATTAAGTTCCACGACAAGACGGCGGACGAGATTATGGTGCCGCGTGTAGACATGGTAATGATTGACTACCAATGGGATTTTGCTACCACACTGCGCTTTGTGCTGGATGCCGGCTACTCTCGAATCCCCGTTTTCTTGGGAACGCAAGATGTGATCAAAGGGATCCTTTACATCAAAGACTGCCTACCCTACACCACAGCCGGAGCCGACTTCGATTGGCACACCCTGATACGCCCGGCCAACTTTGTACCCGAAAATAAAAAGATAGACGATCTGCTTGAGGAGTTCCGCTCCGAGCATCGGCATATCTCCATTGTCGTAGACGAATATGGAGGCACCTCAGGATTAATTACTCTTGAGGATATTTTGGAAGAAATTGTAGGAGAGATCACCGACGAGTACGACGAAGACGAGCTACCCTACACTCGCCTAGCCGATGGCTCCTTTTTATTTGAGGGTAAAACTCAGATTAACGACTTCTGCCGCTACTTATCCCTAGAAGACTCCCTCTTTGACCCCTTAACCCAAGAGATTGATACCCTAGGCGGTATCTTTTTGGAGCTGAAACAGGAGTTGCCCCGTGTGGGAGCCTTTGTCACCTATCGGGGCTATCGCTTCGAAATTACCAAGGTAGAAAAGCATCGAATCATGCAAATGCGTGTGATTCCACCCGCTACCGCCTCCGCCTCATGATACAACCTCTCGTTGTACATCTTAGTAGGCTCTTAGGGCTATCCTCCGCGCCATCACGCTTTAGTCGTGAGCAACAACGCCAAGCATCCCAACGTCTTCTCCAGCTACTCTACCCCCATAGCAGCCTCGCACATTCGCCAGATGGTGCCCCACAGCTCCGGGGAAGTCAGATTCAACTCTCTCTTAGTCACTCGGGAGATTACCTAGCTCTCCTCATAGCTCCCCCTCGATGGCGTGTGGGCGTTGACCTAGAAACCGATTTTTCACGCCCTCTCCGTCTTGCAGCTCGCTTCTTATCCCAAGAAGAACTCTCGCTGCTCTCCACACTCCCCTCTCATGAGCAATCGCGCTATGCGCTGGCGGCTTGGTGTGCTCGTGAGGCGGTCTACAAAGCCATCCCCAACGCCTCGGTGGACTTTCGCCGGCACTACACCCTCTCTCATTATCCTCATCGCCCTGTTATTTCTTACCATCCCTCGGGCGAGGAGCCGCTCCAAATACCCCTTCACTTCTATCTGCATCAGGAGTATTTGCTCGCCTATTGCGCACTATTCAGAGGGTAATTCGACGTCTAGTCTAGGAGAGAAGATCGCGCATCTCCCGAGTAAATAGGAGCCGCCACGCCCTCATGCAGCAAACGAGGGCTGACCTCTCGCTCCACCGCATCGTAGAGACCACTATTGAGGAACGCTTGTAGCGTTTGAGCGCCCCCCTCCACAAGAAGGGATTGGATCTTGCGAGAGGCGAGCATCTCCAACAGACTTGCAATAAAATGCTCGTTGCGCTCTATGGCAATGCAATTCTCGGGCAGAGGCTGAGAGCGGAACGCTGAGGGAGAGACAATAAACCAGGGCTTGGAGGTACTATTTTGATTGATTTTATAGGCTTGATGGCACAGCACGCCCTCACTATCTAGTACAACGGGCTGGGGAGAGGTACCCCACCAAAAACGATTGGTCAGGGAGGGATTGTCTAGCTCTACGGTGTGCCGCCCTACCAAAATAGCATCGTGGCAATGGCGCAAATAGTGAACATAACGCTGCCTGATAGGAGAGCTAAAGACCTCGGGACGTTGGGAAGCATCCTCTCGTACCCTATCGATAAAGCCATCACGGCTCTGCGCCCATTTGAGCGTGACCCAAGGTCTATTTTTTTCTACGGCTGTGAGGAAAAAGCGATTGAGCCTCCGTGCCTTCTCTTCCAGCACCCCCACTTCTACCTCCACACCCTTGCTGCGAAGGAGGGCAATGCCCCGACCTGCCACCTCTGGGAACGGATCTTGCATAGCCACCACTACGCGAGGTACCCTCTTCTGCAAGACGAGTTCGGCGCAAGGGGGTGTTTTCCCATAGTGCGAGCAGGGCTCAAGACTGACGTATAGAGTACTCTGGACAATCCATTTCTCGTCCTCGGGGCGTACCGATGCAAAGCAATTTACCTCAGCATGAGGCTCTCCGGCTCTGTGGTGATACCCCTCTCCTATAATCCGATCTTGATGCACAAGAACTGCCCCCACAAGGGGATTGGGAGAGGTGTAACCCGTAGCTAGAGCTGCCAAATCGAGGCAGCGTTGCATATAAAGAGTATCGTTTGCAGTCATAATGTAGTGGAGTGAGAGAATAACTTTCGCCCTAGGGGGCAGAGGTAACAGGAGCGATGCGAACAGAGGCTCTCCCACAACTCCAAAGCAGCTTGGCTATGGGCAGCGTGCTCCTGCGGCAACTTGATAGCGGCAAATCTATTGGTAATACTATTTTTCTCAGGCTTTAATTGTGCAGCTCTCGCCCAAGCCTCTTCGAGGGCTTCGGCAGAGGGCTCTACCCCATGGGCGTAGGCATCAAGAAGAGGAAAGGGAATAAGCACATTGAGAAAGAGGGAGTCTATCGTACTTGCAGATAGAGATGCGAGGGCTTTCTCCGATTCAGCTCCAAAAGTATAGTGGAGTTGCCAGTAATCCGAGGGGGGAACATCCAAAAGTTGCTGCAATTCACGGGTATTAGTAATCCTCATCAATTCGCTCTCTAATAGGGGGTATCGGTGACGAAGTGCCGCCATATAGGCCAATCGCCTATGGGGGAAAGCCGAAGGACGAAGACGGAGCAAACGCACCGCCCCTCGGGGGACAGGGGTTAATTGGTACTTAGTACGAAGGAAACGATAACGCTCGGCGAGATCCTCCTGATAGCTATCCATGGGTGTATCCTCTAGCAAGGCAGCTTGACCCAAATAGAGTGCCTCCAACATGGGCAGCCGGTCTGTATGCTTTCGGACGACCCTTAGAGGGAGTGAACGAGCCACCTGCTCGAAGGCCTCATTATTAACGCGGCTCCCCAAGTAGCGCAATAGGAGAAGATGCAACACAGTGCCCAGGTCGCTACCGGACGTTTCGTAGAGGGAAATAAATCGCTGGGCTTTGGCAATAATCCTCTTGGCAAAAAGAGATTGGCTCCAAGAGTGCCACGAGATGGGAAGAGGGTACTCGGCTCGCTCACTGCAGGGTATAGCCCCCTCGTGTTGCAGATAATCCGTTGCACGCTCTAGGTCTATCGGGCGAAGATCCATCACGCAGGTAAAGAGGGGAGCACCCGTTAGTCGGCTATAGATAGGAAGGTCATTCTCCACAACGACGTGCAGGATGGTGCTATCGTAGGCGGGGTCTAAATGATGTTTATGCTTGAGCCATTCCGAGGCCTTTCGGTGCACCTCTACATTGCCCGCCCACACAATGGAGCCTATACGCAACCTAGCATTGAAGAAATCGGGGCCACCATCCCAATTGATCTCCCCGGGGTAAATGACCTCTATGGCACGAGAAGAATCAGACTCGCTCGGCTCTATATGATAAAAATGCAACGAGTGGTAAAAACGCCTTAGCCAAGCAGTTTGCAGTACAACTTCGCCACCATCGCCTTTACCACCCGCCATATTCGGTAAGAAAAAGAGGGAAAGATTTAGATGTATTCTTTGCCAAATTGCAATTCGGCCTCAGCCATCATGCCCTTTACACGTTGCTCTTCGCTTCGCTTGCATATAAGGAGCACATTGTCATGCTCTGCCACAATGCAATCTGAGACGCTCCGCATCACCACAATGCGAGAGGGGTCGGAGAGACTAACCACATTGCCCGAGGCCTCCTGGAATATGCAGCGTGTACCCAAGGCGGCATTGCCGGCCTCATCCTTCTCGGCATGCTCATAAACGGCCCCCCAAGTCCCTAAGTCGGCCCATCCAAAGTCACTAGGCAAAACGAGCACATTTTGCGCCTTTTCCATTACGGCATAGTCTATCGAAATACTAGGGCAACAAGGGAATGCCTCTCGGATAAAAGCGGACTCTCCACTCGTACCATAGACCTCTGCCCCGGCACCCAGCACCTCTGCCACTTCGCCGGCGTGCTCTTCAATTGCCGCGAGGATAGCCGATACATTCCAAGCGAACATACCACTATTCCACAAGAAATCCCCGCTCTTGACAAAGAGTTCTGCCATCTCACGATCGGGCTTTTCGGTAAAGACCTTCACACGCAAGAAGCCACCACTTAGGTCGCCACTCTTCTCCGGATCCATCTGGATGTAACCGTATCCGGTTTCGGGACGGGTGGCCATAATGCCCAACGTCACCAAGCTGTCATGCTCGGCTACGTACTCCAAGGCCTTTGTTGCGAACTCCGCAAAGCGTGCCTCTTGCAGTATTATATGATCGGAGGGGGTGACAAAAATAGATGCATCCGGGCATTTCGAGCGGATGTGATAGGCGGCGTAGGCAATACAAGGCGCCGTATTACGCCGTATGGGTTCTGCTAAGATCTGATCGGGGAGAAGCTCCGGCAACTGCCTAAGCGTCTCCTCTATATATACTTCGTTTGTGACTATCAGGATATTCTCTTTTGGAACGAATTGACTCATCCGTCGGAAGGTCTGCTGCAAGAGAGACTCGCCCGTTCCAAAAAAATCGAGGAATTGCTTTGGTTTGTTTTCACGGCTAACGGGCCAAAAGCGGCTCCCTACACCGCCGCCCATAATAACGCAATAGAATTTGCTGTTCATCGCAACTTACTTTGTCTATTTTATGTAGCACAAAGATAACCCTTATTGCACAACTCAAGTCCGCTTGCACGAAGAATTATTAGGGCATTCCCCACCAAAACTCCGAAAGGCACTCTAAATCCACCCCGAAAGCACGTACTTAGGAAAGACTTCCGGCTCTAAAAAGCTGATGGGCAATACCCAAAAGTCTATCGCGTAACAAACTGAGGTCGATCCCCAAATCCTCCGCAACGACTCGATAAATAGACGCAATGGGGAGAGAAGAATCGTCGGTTTCGAGAAGCAAACGCCCCGCCTTCCAGGCCTCACATAGGGATTCTCTGTTATAGTAGCGGCCAAAAGAGAGCCAGACACCTAGCTGAAGCAATCGTTGTGCTAGGAGAGCTTTTCCTCGAAATCCATGTACAATAAGAGGAACCGTAGGGTGTGATCTGCGAATAAAATACTCTAGCTCTTGCCAACGCTTCACGACATGCAAAACCATAGGTAGCCGATTCTCCTCGGCAATCTGCCACTGAGCCTCTACGAGCTGCTGCTGGTAATCCATCGCGGCTAGGGAGTGGGCGTCCCATCCTGCCTCTCCCACGGCTACAATCCGGCCCTCCCGGGCTAACTTATTCAACTGATCTAATGCGATTTTTACAGTGGGAGAAGAAACTTCCCGAGGCAACGACCAAGGGTGTAGCCCCACAGAGAGATAGGGACAATCGGCCTTAGAGGGCACCTCTTCTCGCAAGAGGTCGCAGCTACAGAGGGAAAAACGCCTCCTTTGATGGGAATGAAAATCCCAGAAATCCATCGAAGAATTTGGTTGTATTAAGACTGAAGAATGTTCCATAGTAGTAGAGAACCCTATTTAAGGTACCGGATCGTACCCACTTCCTCCCCACGGGTTGCACCTCAAGATGCGCCAAATCGTCAACCACACGCCCTTAATAGGGCCATGCTTACGGAGTGCCTCCAAGGCATACTGCGAGCAAGTAGGAGTAAATCGGCAGGAGGGAGGGAACAAGGGAGAGATCGCCCCTCTGTAGAAGTGAATGGGGGCAGAGAGAAGCACTACGACCCAATGCCTGAGTCTCTTTTGTTTTCTTTTTTTACTGCTCATAACGTGCCACCTCTCGCTCTAAGCGGCGCAATGTCTTTTGCATGGCAGCCGTCACTTGAGAGAACGAAGGGAGCTCTTTATCCAGCATTAGCAAAGCAAAATGTATGGTAAGCCCCTTGGCTTCTACCTCATTGTAGAGTTGAGATTTTTGTATGCGATAGGCCTCTCGGACAAGCCGCTTTACCCTATTACGATCGACGGCATGCTTAAAACGCTTCTTGGCAACACTGATCAAGACAGATAGAGCCGGCTTGCCCCCCTCTCCCCTGGGCCCAATACGGTACACAACCCGTAGCGGATAAGCGATAAAGGATCCCGAACTTTTCTCAAAAAGACAACGGATATCGTCGCGAAGGTAGAGCCGCTCGGGTTTGGTCAAGCCCAACGCCTTACTCGGCATGCTCGCTGAGATACTTCTCTAGAGCAACGACCATGCTAGGGCACTCTGGGGTGGGAGCGGTAAAGTCGACACGCATCCCACGCTCCTTTAGGGCCTCTGTGGTGAGGCTACCAAAGGAGCCAATTACCGTATTCCCCTGCTCAAAGTCGGGATAGAGCTCCTTCACAGAGCGAATCCCGTAAGGGCTGAAAAAGAGTATTATATCGTGATCTATAGGGAGAGGCTCCTCGAAGTCTCGAGTGACCGTACGATACATTACCGCACTATGGAAGGTTATTTTCTTCTCGGTAAGCTTATCAAAAAGCTCCTGACCATGATCCTCTGCCACCGGTACAAAGTAGGTCTCTTTGGCATGCTTCCCTATCACCGTGAGCATATCGGCTAGGGAGAAGCTATTGGGAGCATAGAATACTTTGCGTTTACGATACACAATATACTTTTGGAGGTAGAGGGCTACAGCCTCACTCTGGCAAAAGTATTTCATTCCCTCGGGTATGGTGAGCCGAAGTTCCTTAGTCAGTGCAAAAAAATTATCTATTGCGCTCTTCGAAGTAAAGATAATCGCGCTATGCCCCAAAATATCCACGCGCTGGCGACGAAACTCTGCCGCCTCCACGGGTACTACCTTGATGAGCTGACGAAACTCCACTTCGTAGCCGTACTTCTCTGCGATTGAAAAATAAGGAGAGTGCCCAGAGACGGGCATAGGTTGCGAAATCAAGATCTTTTTTGTTGGTGCAGCCATCTCGCTTGTGTCTATTCGTATAGTGAATACTATCCTCGCAACAGTGCCCAAAACAATAGTACGAAGGGCACTATTTCGTGGGCACAAAGGTACAAAGAAAGTAGCATATAAGAAACACCTTGCGCACGTAGCAGCGGCAAAGTACGACGTAATAACAGCAGTCTCCACAGCAAAAAAGCCCCTAGAGAAAGCCATCCACCGAGCATAAAAGTATCTTCGCGAAGCTCTAGTAGAATGGCGATGTAAAGGGGCAAAGACCAAATCCACTCCAAAAGAGCGTAACCACTAGCCCACTCTTCGTAAACTCGTGGCTGGAGATAGACCCAACCTAGGAAGCGATAGAGAACGCACCGCCCCCAAAAGAAAAGAAGGAGAGCCCCCAAAATCCCTAAAT
>ERZ772932.909-NODE-909-length-15024-cov-3.443116_pt1 | contig 15024 bp, 10 predicted proteins | sample MGYA00511684_ERZ772932 | MGnify/ENA primary metagenome ERZ772932 (study PRJEB29015, sample SAMEA2738078) | human oral metagenome | biome: human oral; feature: human-associated habitat; material: saliva | place: China | collected 2210 ...
CGAGGGCGTCTGTCCCTACTTTGTTGTGCTACATTCCACAGAACAAATAACCAGTCTACTTGTTAACCAGTCAACCTGTCAACTCGAAGTAATCATAATTTTGAATTTTGAATGATGATTTTTGAATTGTAGTAATCCTCCTCGTTGATTGAAATGATTGCCTCAATGTAGCGACAGACGCCCTCGTCTGTCCGCATAAGAGGGGTCACTTGTAATGTAAAGTGGATGTTATGGCGGACAGACGAGGGCGTCTGTCCCTACTTTGTTGTGCTACATTCCACAGAACAAATAACCAGTTTACTTGTTAACCAGTCAACTCGTCAATTCGAAATAATCATAATTTTGAATTATGAATTATGAATTTTGAATTATCAAAAGAGCCTTCTTATACCAAAACCTCCGCTACTTTCAGATCGAAAGGGGTAGTGATTTTGATATTCTCACGATTCCCTTCCACCATAGTGACAGCCTGTCCAATGCTTTCAACAACGCTGGCATCATCAGTAAAGCTGGTACTCTCGGGTTGATTATATGCTTTTTTGAGGAGTTGGATATCAAACACTTGTGGAGTCTGAACCACTCTGTAATCACTTCGCAACACATTCCTTCCCTTATCGGAATCGCCCACAAAGCGCAAGGTGTCTGTTACGGGTAATACAGGAATCACTGCCTTCTCTCTCTCTGCAGTATCATAACAACGTGAGATAGCCTCGTTTGAGACGAAAGGACGCACACCATCGTGAATGCCTACAAGCCCTTCTGCATCATTGGGAATCATTGACAAGCCATTACGGCACGACTGGAAGCGACTTGCGCCACCATCCGCAAGCTGGTAATCTTCGGTGAAATGATATTCTTCACAGAGCTGATTCCAATAATCCTGTTGCTCTTTTGGAAGAACAAGGATGACTTTTAAGTGCTCATCATAGGCGTGAAACCTACTGATAGTGTGCATCAGAACAGGCTTACCAGCGATGGGAAGGAATTGTTTCGGCATCTCCGTTCCCATTCGCAAGCCCTTTCCTCCAGCAACGATAATAGCATATCTTGTCATCTTCTGACGATGTTTTAATGCAGAGCAATGAGTTCGTTGATCAACATACCCTCCCTAATTTCGTTCGCTTTCTCTACTGATACGAGTTGTTCTAATAGCTTGAAACCATAAACGAAAGCAGCAGCAGGACCTTTTCCTGTTGTCACATTGCCATCAATAGTGCATAATTCCTTGGTGTATTCTGCACCAGTAAGAAACTTCTCAAAGCCCGGATAGCATGTAGCACGCTTGCCCTTGAGGATTCCCAAAGCACCGAGAACCATCGGACCAGCACAGATTGCGCCCACACGTTTACCACTCTCCACCTGATGAAGCAGTGCTTTTCCAACACGCGCATCGTCCTTCAAGTTCTGTGCACCAGGCATTCCACCTGGTATCAAGAGTATATCTGCATCATCAATAACGCCTAAGTCTTCTATTTGTAAGTCGGCTTTCACCATCACCCCATGCGATGATTCAACGAGCGGGGAGCCCATTATACTCACAGTCTTAACCTCCACGCCACCTCGACGTAGGATATCTACGGGTGCTAATGCCTCTACCTCTTCGAAACCATTAGCCAGAAACTCATACACTTTAGCCATAATTTATTTCGTATTTAAGTCTACAAATCCAATTAAAAACCTTACTTTTGCAGGAGTAAAGTACTTGCAAATATACTAATTATTCGTCGTTTAGTACCGTTTGCAAGGCTAAAAGATATTTAAAAGGTATGTTTTTATGACTGAGAGGAAACTGAGCTTTGCCGTTTTTGGTAGTGCTTCCAGAGCTTTAGAGTCTATTCGGATAAACGAAATGTTGGGCTATTTGGCTCAACACGAGGCTGATATTTATATAGAGCAGGGCTTCTTTCATGCTTTAGAGAATAAACTTCAGGAGGATTTAAAGATAGCTGGTGTGTTTGAGGGGGTGAACTTTGATGTTGATTATGTTATCTCTCTCGGGGGCGATGGGACGTTCTTAAAGGCGGCAAGTAAGGTTGGTCCGAAGCAAATACCTATCATTGGGGTGAACATGGGACGCTTGGGATTCCTTGCAAGTGTGGTTCCTGATGAGGCTCGATCTATCTTAGATGATGTCTTTGCAGGTGATGTTGAGATTGAGGAACGTGCCGTTATGCAATTAGAAGCACTTGGCGAACCATTGGAGGGATGCCCATACGCACTGAATGATATTGCGATCTTGAAACGAGATAACGCTGCGATGATTTCTATTAAGGCAACTGTCAATGGTGAATACCTCACCACTTATCTTGCAGATGGACTTGTTATCAGTACGCCAACAGGCTCAACAGCTTACTCATTGTCCGTCGGTGGACCTATTATAGTCCCTCAATCGGACATCTTTAGCATGACACCTGTTGCGCCACACAGCCTTAATATTCGTCCAATCGTTATCAGCGACAATTCCGAGATAACCTTAGAAGTAGAGAGCCGAAGCCATAACTTCTTGGCAGCAGTTGATGGTCGGTCAGAGAAACTATGTGAGGGTGTGACGCTAAAGATAAGGAAAGCCTCTCATAAGGTGCGTATCGTAAAGCGGAAGGAACAGCATTTCTTCTCCACACTACGCGAGAAGCTCATGTGGGGAGCAGATACTCGTAAGTTTTAGATGAGGCTTGGCTGTAAGAGAATACCACAGCATTTACTCCTGTAAAAACTGATAGATTAATCACAGCAAACGAAAGATAATGTAATGATTGATACGATAAGAAGACTCTTCCAGATACCCAATACACATTATACCACTAAAGAGATATTCAGGTGGCTATGGATCGCTTGGCGTGGAAATCGACGTCAGGCAGTACTCAATGCGTTGATTGGTCTACTCAGTGTGGGCGTTTCTTTGGCTACAGTATGGGCTGTCCAAAATGCCATTGATGTTGCTTCACATGTCAAGCCGGGCAGCATTTACGTCGCAGTTAGCATTATGGGAGCCTTGATACTATGCGATTTTGGATTGAACATCGCCTCTGTCTGGGTGCGTAACCTGCTGGGAATAAAGGCGCAGAATAGGATGCAACAGAACATGTTAGACCGTATCTTGCATTCAGAGTGGCATGGTCGGGAGCGTCACCACAGTGGGGATGTGTTGAACCGGTTGGAGTTTGACGTTGCTAATGTCGTCACTTTCCTCACCGAAACGATCCCTAGTTCCATCTCAACATTGGCTATGTTCCTCGGAGCTTTCTGTTACCTCTTAACGATGGATTGGCGACTTGCTCTCTTGATTGTCGTCATCATACCATTGTTTGTATTGGTTAGTAAGGTCTATGTTCGTCAAATGAGACGACTCACAAGGGAGGTTCGTAACTCTGATTCCAAGGTACAAAGTGTACTCCAAGAGACCATTCAACACCGCATGTTGATTAAGACTCTTGAGAGCGACGAGATGATAGTTGGCAAGCTAGAAGGTACACAGAAAGAACTGCGACAAAAGGTTATTAGCAAGACAAAGTTCTCTGTCTTCTCTAACTTAGTATTGAACTTTGGCTTCGCATTTGGGTATCTTGTCGCCTTCACATGGGCGGCTATTCGCATGTCACTTCATACATTGTCATTTGGCGGAATGACGGCTTTCTTGCAGTTAGTGAATAAGATTCAAAGCCCTGCCCGACAACTAACAAAGCTTGTCCCAGCCTTTGTCTCTGTCTTTACAGCAGCCGAACGACTGATGGAACTAGAGGAGAATCCACTCGAAGAACAGGGCGATCCGATAGAGTTATCATCGCCTTGTGGCATCCGATTGAAGGGTATTAACTATCGTTACGAGGATGGTGATCGAGAGATACTAAGGGACTTGAACTTCGATTTCTACCCTTGTTCGTGTACCGCCATATTAGGTGAAACGGGAGCAGGAAAGACTACTCTCATCAGAATGTTACTAGCATTATTGAAGCCAACAAAGGGCAAGGTCGAGATTTATAATGCGCAGGAAAGTAGAGAGCTATCCCCTCTCATGCGTACAAACTTCGTCTATGTACCACAGGGAAACACGCTCTTGAGTGGTACAATACGTGAGAACCTCCTACTTGGAAAGGTAGATGCTACGCAAGAAGAGATGGAAGAAGTGTTATGCAAGAGTTGTGCTGATTTCGTGTTCCACTTGCCTCTTGGACTTGATACTCCATGCTCCGAGCAAGGCGGCGGATTGAGTGAAGGACAGGCACAACGCATTGCCATTGCCCGTTCCCTACTGCGTAATCGAAGTATAATGATATTCGATGAAGCCACTTCGGCACTAGACCCTGAGACTGAAAAGAAGCTCCTCAAGAACATACTCTCTACACATGATAAGACGGTGATATTCATCACGCACCGTCCAGCAGTTGTGGAGTATTGCGACCAAACACTGACAATTGAAAAAATACAATAGGTCTTGTGTTATTGAAAATAAGATAGTATATTTGCAACATAACCAACAGAACTAATACAAATAAGGTGAAGTAAGAAAACAGCAAGTAGATAAGTAACGATATGAAAAAGATTTTCCTAACAGCTGCATGTGCGCTCTTTATGGCGGTTCCAGCTGCTCTCGCACAAACAAATGATACCATTCAAGCCGCAATAGACTTGGATGCAAAGTATGCAACTAACATGTTGAAGCCAGGTACGAAAGCCCCAGAGTTTACCTTGAGAACCTATGATGGTAGGGATATCAAGCTGAGCCAGTACCGAGGAAGTTATGTTGTTTTAGACTTCTGGGCGAGTTGGTGCCCTGATTGTCGGCGTGATATTCCAGCCATGAAAGCACTCTATGAGCAGTTCCGTGACTATGGTGTGCAATTCGTTGGTATCTCTTTTGATACCGACCGAGAGGCTTGGGCAAAGACATACTGGAATCGTTATCAGATGAATTGGACGCAGGTGAGCGAACTGAAGAAGTTTAGGAAGAATACAGTTATCGACAAGTTATATAAGATTGATTGGATTCCTTCGATGTACCTCATCGACCCTAACGGCAAAGTAGTTATGGGAACGGTAGAGATCAACAAGTTAAAAGCAAAGTTAGAGTCCATCGACTTGCAACCAAAAGTTAGTAAGGCGGATGTTCTCCCGACGTTTGAAGGAGGGCAGGAAGCCATCGCCAACTATTTTGCACGTAATCAGCACCACAACATTCAGGCTATTCGCTCGAAGGTACATGCCGAAATGACCGTCTTATTTAACGTCGAAATGGATGGTTCTGTGACGGGTGCTCGTGTCGTAGATGTTAAGAATGTGCAGGGCACAAGCAAGCATTTTATGAAGTTGGATGCGGCTAAGCAGAAGCGAGTACTTGCTAATTGCGTAGAGTTCTATAAGGAACAAGCGGTTCGATTAACCAATCGCATGGTGGGATGGAAGCCCGCTATGCAGAACGACCGCCCAATACAAGCACGTGTAACAGTGCCTATCATCTTTCAACCCTAACAGCTTTTCAATTAAAGATACAAGCCTCACCCCAAACCCTTCTCCTACAGAGAGGGGCTTTTTTTACCCTTATCTCACCAGTTAAAAGACGTAGAGTAAGGATTAATAAAAATCATTTTCTATTCTTACTAATACTCATCTCGTATCTTCTTAACCACAATCTTGGTCTTTAAAAGAGCCTTTTTGGAATCTTCCTGAAGTCTTACAGAAATATTACAAACGGCTTGTAATACTATTACAGAAGCCTTGGAGAAGTATTACAGAAGCCTTGTAATAATCCTGGAGAGCATGAAGTGCCTCAAAGATTGTCGTGAACCCTGATGGAGCTATCGGTTAATAGCAACTTAAAAGACGATTATTTGGAGGCAAACACATTATTGTGTATCTTTGCAACAGGCATATAAAGGAATAGTTATGGATGGTAATTACACATTAAATAGTGGGCGGATTCCGTATTGGAATATCCTTAAAAACCTAAGTGATAACGTTAAGTTGGAACTGATTTCTTTGTTAAGTGACTCGTTACTTCATAGGGAAGTAAAGGCGAAGGATGAGCATTGGGCAGACCAGTTTGCTGGTCTTTGGCGTGATGATAGGACTACAGAAAGCATTATAAAGGACATCCGGACGAGTAGAACTAAGAATAGAGTGATAGAATCATTATAATCTCCTATTAGATAATTATCATTTTTTTGCTTATTAGAACAGATGAGGAAGCCCGTTTATTTATGTATTGTAATAGCCTTGATAGCCATTAGCTGTTCCAAAGGAAACCGAGTGTTGACGGCGAAGAATACGTCAGAAGCGTATGACTCAGTCGTTATTGAGTCACTTCCGGGCTTTGTTTCCAATCCTAAATACATTACTTGGATAGTAGATAAACAGGGTCGTTCGTGTAAGTATATACAGCATAATGTATCGGGAGAGGGCAAGGTGAAAAACACAACAGACATAGTTCAGGTTAGTGACGAGCGCAGTTTTCGAGTCAAAGAACTCGTGGATGACATATACGTCGCAGGCTCTGCTAAGGATGTGATAGCCGTTAAGAATAACGATTTTTGTACTGATAAAGGGAGCTTATTTGTGACTATCTATTATCCAGGAAAGCATATTCGTTATGAGTACGAATGGGGTAAGACGGGTGTAAAATACTCCCCCGAGTTCAAAGAATTAGTACAGTTAATAGGTCTGCAAAAGTTTGAGTAGAACAAAGAAAATAAATAAACAAACAGCAAGAAGAGCTTGATTGCTTTCTTGCTGTTTGTTGTTTATGGGCTTAGAAACTGAGTATCATCGTCTGACGATGCCCTAGTGGGATGTCCTTTGTGAGGTCGATTGTCTTGCCATTTGTGATGTCTGTAGCTGTAGTATGTTGACCAATCACCTCTGCATAACGTGCTACCTCCACCTTATTATCAGCCTTTTTGCCATTGAGAATGGTGAGAACAGTCTTGCCATCAAGCTGTCTTGCGAGCACATAAACACCATGCCAAGGGATGAATTGGGTTTGTTTTCCCTTGCTAATCACCTCATTGTTTTGTCGCCAATGTAGTATTCTTGAAGTCCAATCGAACATGGCGTTCTCTGCAGTTGTGCGCCCTTCACGTGTGAACTTATCGACTTTATCACCTGGAAAACCACCTGGGAAGTCCTTACGAACATTGCCATCTGAGATCTCCTTCGTACCATTCATGAGTACTTCCGTACCATAGTAAAGTTGTGGAATACGGTTCATTGTGAGCAACAAAGCGTAAGCCTGCTTCAGAGCCGTTGTGTCCTTGCCATTGCCAAGGAACCTGTCTGTATCGTGATTCTCGATGAATGCCATCACAGAAGATGGGTTTGTATAGAGGTAATCATAGCACAATGAGTTGTAAATACGGTTCAGTCCCTTCCACCAATCATCGGTTTCTTCGTTCTTCGCAAGCGTTAGCTTATCAAAGAAAGAGAAGTCCATCACCGTCTTCAGATAGCTGTTAATATCAGAGAGCTTGCTATCCTTCTGCCAAGCAGCTGTGTAAGCAGGTTCTGTAACCCATATTTCTCCAACGGTATTGAAGTTTGGGTATTCCGCATCCAATGCCTTCATCCATTCAGCCATAGCCTTTCGATCAGCGTAAGGATAGGTATCCATTCGTATTCCATCTATACCCACTGTCTCTATCCACCACATTGAGTTCTGTATAAGATACTTGATAACGTGAGGGTTACGTTGGTTCAAATCGGGCATGGAAGCGACGAACCAGCCATCAACAGTCTCCCTCATGTCCACCTTACTAGCGTATGGATCGAGCACAGGAGTTAACTTATAGCTTGTTTGCAAACCATAGTTTGGATAATTAAACCAGTCCTTTGAGGGCATATCTCGGTTCCATGTGTGATAGTCACCACAATGGTTAAAGATCATATCCATGACTACTTTCAGTCCTTTCTGATGACATTCAGCAATGAGTTTCTTGTACTCATCATTTGTACCAAAGCGTGGATCCACCTTATAATAATCGGTTGTTGCATAGCCATGATACGTACTATTCTTCCCGTTATCGGCTGGTCTATCGTTCTCCAAAACGGGTGTGAACCATAGAGCTGTTACCCCTAAACGAGTGAAATAATCGAGATGCTGACGTATACCTTCTAGGTCTCCTCCATGTCTAAGGCTCGGTTCGTTGCGGTTGCATAGTTGGTCTTGCATACCCTTAACAACGTCATTCTTCGGGTTACCATTTGCGAATCTGTCAGGCATGAGCATATAGAGAACATCCGAGTTATCGAATCCCTTGTGGTCAGCACCAGCCATAGAACGAGCCAAAAGTTGGTACTTTCGTTTGATAACTTTACCATCCTTGCCCTTAAACGATAGCGTCATCTCACCCGGTTTAGCGTCTTTTAGATTGAGATAAACCAGTAAGTAATTAGGCGAATCAAGCCTAACAAGTGAGTCAATGCGCACGTTCTGATAATCAGTCGATACGTCAGAGAACTTGATACCCTTACCATAAACCATCAACTGAAGTGTTGGATCTTTCATACCGACAAACCAATTCTCTGGTTCAATGCGTGTGATATCCACTTTCGATACCGATTGACTTTTAGGGACGGATGCACTGTTATGGGCAGTCATAGTTGTTGGAACGATGAATAAAGATAATAAGAATAAGCTGCTCCATAGCCTTCTTGCAGAACAAAGAGCTGCTTTGTTGATTGTTTGTTTTAGGTTCATTGTTATTCGGAAAGCTCCCCAATCCATTGGAAGGATGGGGAGACTTGTTGAAAAGTTATACTTTTACTTCTTCTTACTAGCCTCTTTTTGCTATCTATTTAACCCTTGTAAGGAAGGGAGGAGACATGTTTAATCATGTAAGATCAATGCCGATTGCGCATCAACCATTACTTCTCCGCCTTCCATCTGACCAAGTCCTGCTTCGCTGATATCGCCATTTGCACATACTATCGTGTAGTTCCCCTTAGGGATATTGACGGTTCTTAGACTTGAATTAGCATTGAGTATGACGTAAATATTGTTCCACTTATCACCACCGGCATGGTCTTTCAGACGGAAAGCAACCAAGCAGTCCTGTACTGGAAGGAACTCCAAATGCTTGCGAACAAGGTCTGCATTGCCTAAACGGAAGGCTGGGTGGTTCTTACGAAGACGGATGAGACGACTGTAATATTGGAACACTTGTGGGTAAGCAGTTAGGTTGTTCCAATCCAAATGATTGATACTGTCAGGTGAATTAAACGAATTGTGAACCCCCTTCTTATCGCGTAACATCTCCTCACCAGATAGCATGAAAGGTACGCCTTGAGATGTGAATACAGCCGTTTGAGCCAATTCGTCCAATCTAATTAACGCATCCTTATCATATACCACTTCGGGTATTGAGGCCTTTAAACGGTCTACTAAGCACAAGTCATCATGGCAACTTACATAAGAGATCATCTGTGTTGGCTCTATTGCGTATGGTTTCTTTGAATAGTTCACCTTGTTGTAATCAACCTGCGGGTGGGCAATCATACCTGCAATACCAGCCTTTATGCTCTCCTCCAAACCTTTCACACCACCCAAGAAGCCAGCTTGGTGATCATCAGAGAATGGTCCACGCAAAGCGTCACGGATGTCATCAGAGAATGCTGCAATGCCTGGCATTTGTGGAATAGCAGCCTTCATCGCCAGCTTATCATGCGGATAAGCACAAGTTCCAGCGCTCCATCCTTCGCCATAAACGAATATCTCGGGGTCAATAGCATTGAGTTCACGACGGATATCATTCATAGTTTGAATGTCATGAACGCCCATGAGGTCTACACGGAAGCCGTCGATGTGATACTCTTTGACCCAGTATTTCATTGACTCAAGCATAAACTCGTGCATAAGCGACTTCTCACTTGCAGTCTCGTTACCACAACCTGAACCATCCGAAGGCGTTCCGTCAGCCTTATAACGATAGTAGGCTTTAGGGAAGGTACGCTCGAAGTTGCTGTTAGCAAGGTCGTAAGTGTGATTATAAACAACGTCAAGTATCACCCTAATACCGGCTTTGTGCAATGCTTGTACCATCTGTTTGAACTCCATGATACGACGAGTTGGCAGACTGGCATCGTATGAGTAACTCCCTTCGGGGACGTTATAATTCAACGGATCATAGCCCCAGTTGTATTGAGGAACATCTGGTTTCGACTCGTCAATAGAGGCAAAGTCGAAGGAAGGAAGAATGTGAATAGCATTCACACCCAACTTCTTTAGATAGTCAATAGCCTTCTGCTCCGTCAGAGCAAGGTACTTCCCTTTGTTTACAAGACCAGATGACTTATCTATAGAAAAGTCCCGATGATGTAGCTCATATATAATAAGATCGGCAGGACTCTTCGTCGGAACGCGTCTATCAGAGTCCCATCCAACAGGGTTAGTGTCCCTCATGTCCACTACAGCTCCACGACTACCATTGCATCCAACAGCCTTTGCGAACACACCAGGAGTTTCTCCCTTTCCAATATCAAAAGTATAGAATTTCCCTTTTAAGTCGCCTTTCACTACCGCTGACCATGTATTATCACCACTCTGCGTGAGCTTCAACTTCTTATAAGCCTTACCACCAAGTCCCTCATCATATAGCCTTAGTACAGGTTTTGATGGTGCATTGAGACGGAAGGTTGTAGCCGATGGTGTGTAAGACACCTCATCGAATCTCTCTTGCGCAGCTGCACCTTGTGAGAGCATTAAGGCTGCGATAGAAGCAGTCAAATAATACTTTATCTTCATTGTTATGTTAGTCTTCTTAATGAATAGTTATAGATGGTTTTATTGATAATAGGCGATTATAACCACTTGTCAAAGCATCATAATCGCCTAATAGAATTATCTTCCAGCTTGGTTAATCAAGTCAATTACTTGTCCATTAAAGTCCTTGTTCTTCATTAACTCTTCGATACTTACATGCATACGATAGCGCCAGTAGTGCTTAGGATTAGCCGGAATGTTAATGCGTTCAGCGTCAGGATCAGCCAACCGGAGCGTTTCATCAATACTCATCCAGTCTTGAATACCTAAGATGCAGAGCATACTTGGTGATGTCAAATGGCGACTAACGATGTCACGAGCAAGCCATCCAGGTAATGGGTGAGGTGCTGGTCCACCACGATGAAGCATACTATTGAAGTAATCCTGCGCCCTTGCCCAGTCTTCATCCCACCATTGTCGAAGTGTAGCCATGTCATGTGTGGAGATAGTACTTACACTTCTGTATGGGTTCTGACCCAAGTGTCCGAATCGAACATGCGGGTCTTTCGGCATACTCTGTATCTCCAAACTAAGGATACGAAGCTCATTCATTACCCAGGCAACGCAATCAGGCACCATACCTAAGTCTTCGGCACATACCAACATACGTGTTGCATTCACCAACTTAGGCAACTTCTTCATTGCTTCCTGATACCAGAACTGGTTATTGCGACGATAATAATAATCATTATAAAGCCTATTGAATACGGCTTTATCACTATCGTAAAGGCTCTCGTAGATGAATGCGAACTGCACACTAATGCGTGGATGGAAGCGGTTAGGATCCTTATGATCGCGCACAAAGAGCACATCGCTAATCAGAGAATACAGACCGTCACGTATCCAAACATCAGTATCTGAGGTCTTACCAGCAAATGCCTTTTCTACCTTACGTTGCGTATCGAAAGCCGGACGCATCTTGTATCTGTCGCCCCAAATATGCTCAACATACTTTTGACGAACCTCATCTGCATGCTCTCTAAACACACGATCTAGAATCCAATCAGTGATGAATGGCTCGGTAAATAACTCCTCTTGCCAGTGTAAACCATAGCCTTCAATCTCCTCACGACTCATGCCGAGCGATGGAGCAAACTGTCCTAACAAACCATGAACAGCACTTATTGGAATCTCCCATATACGGAAGAAGCCTAAGACATGATCGATTCGGTAGGCATCAAAATACTTCGACATATTCTGGAAGCGACGTATCCACCACTTGCAACCATCGCTTATCATCTCCTCCCAGTTGTATGTTGGAAAGCCCCAATTCTGCCCATTTACAGAGAAATCATCAGGTGGCGCGCCTGCCTGACCATTAAAGTTGAAGTATCGAGGTTGCGCCCACACGTCACATCCGTAACGGTTTACTCCGATAGGAATATCGCCTTTCAGGATCACTTTATGCGCCTGTGCATACTCGTGGACAGCCTTTAGTTGACTGCTAAGGATATACTGCACGTAATAGAAGAAAGCGACCTCCTTGTATGCTTTCTCCTTTGGTGACGATAGCTGTTTACGCTCTGCTTCATCCCATTGGTTATGATCCGACCAACGTGAGAAGTCAGCTGTTCCATTCTTATCACGCATGTAGCAATATTGAGCATACGGTACTAACCAGCTCTCTGTTTCGATGAAGAAGGCTTTAAAAGCATCACTCGTGAGCACCTTCTGACCCTCTTGTTCGAATAGTAAACGTAGATATTCTGTCTTCGCATCATTGACTCTTTCATAGTCAATCTGCGGTAAGGCGTTAAGTTCTTTACGCAAGGCTTCGAACTTATCACGCTGCTCTTTATCCTTTAAAGCAGGTAAGGCGTTGAGATCAACATACTGCGGATGAAGTGCAAAGATGGATATACAGCTATAAGGATAGGAATCCGTCCATGTGTGAGTGATGGTTGTATCGTTGATTGGAAGAATCTGTAGCGCACGTTGTTGCGTCAGACTTACCCAGTCAATCATCTTCTTTAGGTCGCCAAAGTCGCCTATTCCGAAGCTAGACTCCGAACGGAGAGAGAAGACAGGGACTAATGTTCCGGCTATGCGAACGGCTGGAAGAGGGAAAAAAGCCTCATCTAACTCATAGACCATGACGTCACCTTCATCCATAGGGGGCAACTCCACGATACGATTATCGCTGTATTCCCATACGATAGCATCGTTATCTGCTTTGTTCTTAATGAAGAACTTCACTTCTAAACGGCTGCTTGCCAACTTTGCACCATCAATAGTTACCATCCACTCATTGATGTTGTGCTGCGTCATCTTCAGTGCTTTCTTTTCATTCCAAGCACCTAATGCAGGTTCTGCACCGATGAGATAGAGTTGATCATCAGATTTTAACTGTGGCGCACGCACCTTGAGTGTGACCGATTTGTTGAAGTTGTTGAGTTTAACCTTCTCTTGTTTCTTACCAACAACACAATCAGCAATAGCAGAAGAGTATAGATATGAATCCTCGGGAATATCACTCCAGTGGTCATAAACACAATCGTTTAAACCGCGTTCAGCATCGAAGTTCAATCGATGACACATGACGCTCCATTCCTTTCGCTCCTCGTTATCGCCACGAAGAACACTATAGAAGTAATCAATCTGCGTCCCCGGCTTCACGTCCTTACGCACTTCTACGCTCCAGTGATAGCCGTCTAAGGTGTGCATCCTGTACTGTGAGGTCTCATTCACCCCGTTATGTCTCCCTGTAATTATGCTCAAGACAAGTTCTTGACCATAGTAGGTTTGATAGTTTATGTTAAACTGTATGTTCATAGAGTTGGGTAGTTATTTTTCGTCAAAGTTAATAATAATAATGTGAATAAGCAATAGCTCTTTGCATGATTTATATCAATTTGTGCGTAATCGTTTGCATTCTGCATACGAGGAAATGCCTAAGTTAATCAGAAGTAATAATAATCTTGAATTGAGAAGGTGCTTTCTTTGATTTAAAGAGGGCGTTTCCTTGATGTGAAGAGAGGCTCTCTTTGAGGTGAAGAAACGCCCTCTTTGTTTGTAAACGATACTATCAACTCCCCTTTTCATTCGGAGAGAGGTTAGGGGTGAGGCTGTTTTTGGCTTGTTGTGAGGCGTTTACTAAGGTCTTTTCCTATGCTTTCTGTCTTAAAGGAATGTTATTGTGGAAACGGAGGTAAGGGCTAATACAAAGTAAAAAGGCATATCGGAACGCTTTCCGATACACCTTTTTGATTTAGAGAGAGTTATAAAAAAGTAATGTATTTGTTATTCACTTGCACGATGCTCTTTGATGACTGTCACCGAGAGAGCACCTAAGACTAAGGCAACTCCTGCTACAATCATCATGTGACTCTGCTCAGAGCCAACCATGTGAAGCAATAAGCCGCCCACTGCGGCAGCGATGATTTGAGGAATGCAAATCGTTCCGTTAAACAGACCTAAGTATGCGCCCATGTGTCCATAACCCTCCAGTGCGTTTGTAACAAAGGTGAATGGCATAGCAAGCATTGCTGCCCACGCACATCCGATGAGGATGAATGGGATGAACATAACGTACTGGTTGTGTATATAAGCAGCCATGACGAAACCGATACCACCGAGTATGAGCGATAAAGCATACGCCAATTTGCGGTTCTTGAATTGTGGGAGTACAGTTGCCCAAACGACTGATCCAATGGCTTGGATCGCGAAGAGGATGCCCACCCAATTGCCTGCTTCCTGATAGCCAGCCGTTGTTGTGGCATCATGTGCAAGCATATCGACGTTCCAGCAGTTTGCTGCTATAGTGCCATTGGTGTATGTCCACATGTACATAAAGGCGAACCAACAGAAGAATTGAACCAATCCAACCTTCCAAAAGGTGGCTGGTGCGTTCTTTAATAAGGTTATCCAGCCCGCTTTCTGTTCGTTTTCTGGATTCTTCAAACTATGATATTCGGCATATTCCTTTGGTGGCATCTCCTTGACTTTGGCTGTTGTATAGATGACACAAAGGATGAGTATGGCTGCACCAATATAGAAAGAGTAAACAACGGAATCGGGGATTACACCCAAAGGAGCCTGATTTGAGATACCAAGGAATGTGAATAAGAAAGGGAAAACATAGCCAGCTATGGAGCCAGCGTTGCATAAGAAAGATTGAATAGAATAGGCGAGTGTCTTTTGCTTCTCGTTTACCATGTCACCAACAAGCATCTTGAAAGGTTGCATTGCCATGTTGATACTTGTGTCAAGGAACATCAATGAGAGTAGACCAAAGACCATTGCAGTGGATACCGCCATACCCAATGAGCCTGCATTAG
>ERZ772932.917-NODE-917-length-14961-cov-3.532202_pt1 | contig 14961 bp, 13 predicted proteins | sample MGYA00511684_ERZ772932 | MGnify/ENA primary metagenome ERZ772932 (study PRJEB29015, sample SAMEA2738078) | human oral metagenome | biome: human oral; feature: human-associated habitat; material: saliva | place: China | collected 2210 ...
CCATATCCTTCTTCGCGCGGGCTGCGCCGAGATAGGGCGTAACGACGTCGACCAATTGCTCCACGCGCTCAATCGGCGCGGCGGCGCGGGCCTTGATGATGGCTGCGGCCAAGCGGCGCCCATTGTTGAGTTCGCCGTAGAGATAAAACAGGTTTGCCAACTGCTCTTCGCTGTACGTATTGACGACGCCGGCCGCTGAGGTGTGCGCGCGTTTGTTCATCCGCATATCCAGCGCCCCTTCAAAGCGAAAGGAGAACCCCCTGTCGGCCGCATCGAAGTGGTGACTGGAAACGCCTAAGTCGGCCAAAATGCCGTCGACCTGCGCATAGCCGTAATAGTGCAGCCAGTTTGGCAGATAGCGAAAATTGCTTTGCACGAAGGTCAGTCGGTCTTCACCGGCCGGAATATTGCGCTGCGCATCGGCATCTTGGTCAAAAGCCAGCAAGCGCCCGTTAGGGCCCAATCGGCGCAAGATCTCCCGACTATGACCGCCCCCGCCGAAGGTGCAATCGACGTAGCAGCCATCCGGCCGAACGTTTAATCCGTCCACTGTGGTTTGCAGCAGTACGGGAATGTGGTAATCGGGAGCAGCGTCAGTCATCTCTGAAGATTTTTCTATCGTCTAACCAAACAGCAAAAGTAGAGATTATTCTGCACATTTGCCTTTTTTAAGGCAGGAAATCTTATAAAGCGGTTTCGTTTTGCGTCGCCGCGTGCGGCAGTTGGTCCGGAAGCCCATCGCGAAGGTCTGTTTTTGCTCCTGTAAGGCTCATTTTTGAGGCGCTATATATAATAATGTGTAGTCGGTGGTCAAAATCGGATGTCGGCGGGCCTATTACCGAACTCTTTTTATCGAGTTTTGAGTGGCTTTATCAGTGTCGACTATGCGGCCGAGGCTTTTTTGCACGTCCTTGTGCAAGACTTTATTCGCTGAAGCGTAAGGGGAGCGTGGATCAAACTTGACCTGCTACCTTTTTCATCACGACAACAAAGGTTTGCGCTCACGATAAAAAGACCTTGCGCTCGTGAGAAAAAACCTTTGCGCTCACGATGAAAAGCATCGGAGCCCCAACTTCGCCGGAACGAAATGGATAGCCTCGCTTTACGTGATCGACATTTGGTGCGTTGCCATTGCGAGCGAAGTTTGCGCTGCGGCCAGTCGGGTAGCAACGGGTGGGGTGGCGGCGTTCGGCAATCGTCCATCATCGAAAGCTGTGCGATGTGCGTGATGGTGCAAAGCAGCGTAATGCCCTAAAATGGGAAATCGCAATTTTTTTAGGTGAGAATAGGTCGGCAAAAGTCAAATATACTATATTTGCAACCCGGAATAAGCAAAAATAATCTGTACGCGGCTCGGCCGGAATTATGACAGTCGTTGTTTTTACATTGTTGGTATTGCTCGCTGCTTACTGCGCAGGCTTGCTGGGTTCGCTTACCGGACTCGGCGGTGGGGTTGTGGTCATTCCTTTTCTTACGCTTGGGTTTGGCATCGACTTCCATTATGCCGTCGGAGCGGCACTGGTTAGCACGATAGCCACAAGTTCCGGCTCCGGAAGTGCGTATGTCAAGGAAGGTATTACCAACGTGCGCCTCGGTATGTTTCTCGAAGTGGCGACCACGGTAGGCGCCGTCACGGGCGCTTTTGTCGCCGTCTGGCTCAATAGCTCGGTTATTGCCATCATCTTTGGCTTTGTACTCATCTTGACGGTCGTGATGCAGCAGCGGCGCAAGCTGGACCACGAGGGCGTGGTCGGTTCGGAAACCGCACGGCGCTTAAAGCTCTTCGGAGCTTGGCCGCAGCGCGACGGAACGCTGAAGCATTATGAATTGCGCAACGTTGGGGGCGGACTAAGCGTAATGTACGTTGCCGGCATCTTGTCGGGCGTGCTCGGCATTGGATCGGGCGTCTTGAAAGTCATAGCGATGGATGGCATTATGAAAGTGCCGTTTAAGGTGAGTACGACGACGAGCAATTTTATGATGGGCGTTACGGCCTGCGCTTCGGCCGTTGTCTACGTGCAGCGCGGCATCATTCTTCCGTCTGTGGCCTTCCCGACGCTGATCGGCGTCTTACTCGGTGCACTGACGGGCGCGCGACTCCTGCAAAGTATGAACGTAAAACGCTTGCGGCAGATTTTCTTCTTCGCCATTCTACTCGTGGCGCTCAATATGCTATACAACGGATTCGCCGGTAGGTTCTAAGCGGTCGGTCCGTACACATTATATATATGTATCACGTCTCTTGCAAGAGCAATAAGCCTTCGGAACAATGAGGCAACCGACATCAACCGAAAAAGCGCGCTCCGCAGCGCCCCAAGACAAGCCCAGCACGAAAGATGCGGCGGGCGAGACTTCCGGCGACGGCACTTCGCGCGATCTTTCGTTGCTCGTGGCGCGCACGCTTCGAATCGGCGTGGCGCTGGCCGGACTGATCGCCCTTGCGGGCGGGATCGGCTATTTGTGGCGTCACGGCTCGGAAACGCTGCCCGACCTCTCTCGTTTTAGTTACAATGCCTTGCCGGAAAATGCGGAAGCCTACACGACGCTTGGCGGCATTTTAGGCAGCGTAGGGCAAATGAATCCCATCGGGTGGATACAGCTCGGCGTCTTGGTTTTGATCCTTACGCCTTTCTTGCGCGTCGTCATTTCTTTTTTTGACTTCCTCAAGCAGCGCGATTGGCTGTATGCCGGCATTACGGCTTTTGTTTTGGGCGTGATTATCCTCAACTCGTTAAACCCTCTGCATTGATTCTTATAAACAAACAAATTCTAATGAATATAGCAACAACGTTCCTCGGCTGAAGGGCAACGAAAGAAATCTGCCATGTCGTCTTGCTAAAAACGCTTTCAATCAAAGGCTGATCGGCTAAAATCTCAACGTGTAAACCAAGCCCATAAAGCGCCCAAAATGGGCATTTTAGCGTTTTTTATCCTCCCCAAATCGCGGCGAGCGATTGTGGAAGTAGAAAAAAAGTGAGAAAAATGGAATGAAAAGTTTGCGTTTACTGAAAATATCCGTACATTTGCCAATAGCTAATATTCCGAAAATGCGAAAAAGCCTCGCAATAGGCCTTAGAAACCCCTCTCTCCGAGGTCTGGAATTAGCAAAAATAAGGAGGGAGAAGATCGGACGAGAACATAGCAAAATAACCGCTTTTACTGCGTCTGCCTCTCTTCACGAAAAACGCACGATGATTGAATATATGTTTAATTTAACGGTTATATTATGAACAAGAAGTTAGTGCTTTTGTCTGCGTGTCTGCTTTCAGCAGGCTCTATTTATGCGCAGCAACACGTAACCGGCCGGGTAGTCGACGAACATGGCTCACCCGTGAGCGGTGCTGTCGTACGTGTGCAAGGGACTAAGCTCATGACGCAAACCGATGACAACGGTAATTTTACGTTCTCGAGCTTGCCCGCCACGGCTAAGTACATTAACATCACCAACGTGGGTATGAACCCCGAGACTGTGAGCATCACGGGCAATATGCAAGTGACGATGAAAGAGTCTGGTGATAGCAACCTGACTGAAGCAGTCGTTGTAGGTTACGGTACGGCAAAGAAATTGGGTACAGTCGTTGGTACTGTGTCTAAAGTCTCTGCCGACAAAATTGAAAACAAACCGGTAACTACCGCCCTCGACGCTTTGCAGGGTAAAGTAGCCGGTGTGCAGATCTCGAACAATACGGGTGACGTTGGTAACATCAACGGTACAAGTACGAAGGTTCGTGGTACAGGTTCACTCAATGGTGGTAACACGCCGCTCTACGTGGTTGATGGTATGCCGGTAGGTGCTTCTGTGTTCTACATGTTGAACCCGAACGATATCGAAAGCTACACGGTTTTGCGTGACGCTTCGGCTACGTCTATCTACGGTTCTCGTGCTGCTAATGGTGTAATCTTCGTGACGACGAAGAAAGGTCACCGCAATGAAAAGGCTGTTATCAAAATCGGCCAGAGCATCGGTTGGAGCCAATTGGCTCGCCGCATTGGTAACCCGATGAGCTCTAACGAATTGTTGGAATACGAGTTGCAGAACGGTATCATTAACGGTGCGCAATATGCTGCTTACAAGGCTTCAGGCGTGAATACTGACTGGCAGAAGTACTACTTCAATGATAACGCTCCGATGTATAATACGAACTTCAGCGTTGCCGGTGGTAGCGAACGTACGACGTATTATACTTCTGCGTCTTATATGAAGAAAAACGGTTTGACGCCTTCTTCTCGCTTCAAACGCTATACGGTTCGTTTTAACTTGGATTCTCGCGCAACGGATTGGTTCCACTATGGCGTGAACCTCGGTTTGAACTACGATGAGCGTACTGCCGATAGAATGTTTGGCGCTCTCTATGCCGGTAATAATGGCGCATTCTCTACGGTAACCAACAAGCCTTACATCAATCCTTATGATAAAAATGGTCGTAAGTTGGATATCATTCCTGTAATGAATGCTTATAACAATGAGCTTTGGACCAAACTTAACCCATCAACAACGAACGATGCGCGCCTTACGGGTACGGCTTTCATCGAATTGACGCCGGTTAAGGGCTTGACGCTTCGCTCTCAATTGGGTGTTGATGCTGCTGATACGCGCTCGACGGTTATCGGCTATCCCAGCGCTCCTTGGAATGATACGAAGGATGGCGGTTTGAGAAATGAATATTTCAGCCGTATGTCAAGCTTCACGATTACCAATACTGCCGAATATAAGATGGAACTCAACCAAGATCATCAGTTGACATTCCTCCTCGGTCAAGAAGGTATCAAATCACAAGACTCCGGCTTCAACTCTTACACGAAGGGTCAGTCTGACGATCGCTTGATCGAGCTTGGCCACGGTACGAAAGCTGAATTGCCCAACTTGGAAGGTCTCGCCACGGTTGAATATCTATCATTCTTCGGTCGTGTAGACTACGCATTAATGAACAAGTACTTCTTCGACGTAACAGTACGTAACGACCGCAGCTCTCGCTTCGGTGCGAACAACCGCTCTGCAATGTTTGCTTCCGGTGGTTTCATGTGGAATATGAAGCGCGAAGACTTCTTGAAAGACATCGAATGGCTTACTGACCTCAAGTTTAAGGCCAGCATGGGTTCTACGGGTAACTCTCAAGGTATCGGCTACTATGACGCATTGACGAAGACAGGTCAGGTATTATACAATGGTTCTAACGGTTGGGGCCTCGCTACACCGGAGAACAAGAACCTCGGTTGGGAAACACAAATTCAAACGACGATCGGCTTCTCTACGCGCCTCTTCGATCGCTTGAATCTTGAAGTAAACTACTACAACCGTCGCACGAAAGACATGTTGATGGATACGCCGTTGCCTTACACGACCGGTTTCAGCAGCCAAACGTTGAACATCGGTTCTATGGTTAACAACGGTATAGAGATCCAATTCGACGTTGACGCTGTACGCAACTGGAATGATCTGAACGTTAACGTTTATGGTAACTTTACGTACAACGCTGATAAGATCACGAAGCTCTTCTACGGCATCGACGAGTGGAAACTTCCGAGTAGCACGCTTGTATATAAGGTAGGCCAGAGCGTTACATACCTTTTGCCGGTACGTGTAGGTGTTAATCCTGCTAATGGTAACATCGTTTGGTCTAAGCCGGGCGGTGGTACAACGGAAACTTACTCTGAAGATCTTTACCAAGATACAGGCAAGCGTCTCTACGCTCCGATCAATGGTGGTTTCGGTCTAAATGCTTCTTGGAAAGGCTTGACTTTGAATGCTGACTTCGCATTCACGTTGGGTAAATGGATGGTAGACAACATTCAGTTCTTTACATTCAACCACAACTTTACGCAAAACAACCACGACCGCGCGCTTGTTAATGCTTGGAAGAAGCCGGGTGACATCACGGACGTTCCGCGTTTTGGCGTAGCAAACCGCTTCGATACTTCTTTATTACACAACTCTTCTTTCCTCCGCCTCAAGAACTTGTCGCTCTCTTATGACCTTCCGAAGTCTTGGATGGAGGCTACTAAGGTGATTCGCAATGTTCGCCTCTCTGCAACGGCTCGTAACCTCTTGACCTTCACGAAGTGGAAGGGCGCAGATCCTGAGTTCGGCGGCAACATCTCTAAGGCTACATTCCCGAATACGCGCGAATTCTTCTTGGGCATTGAAGTAACATTCTAATCGTTTAGACAAATAGAATTATGAAAAAGACTTTTTTCAAATCGCTGATGATCGCTGCACTCATCGTGCCGACCTTCACCGCGTGCGAATTAGACCAATATCCCACGACTTCTATTCCGGGTGAAAAATCTTGGGAGAAGCCAAGTGATGCTACTAACTTCCACAAGGGCCTCTACTCTACATTGCGTAGCCTTGCAGGGACCGGTTATTTGTGGGGCGACATTTTGATGGACTACTTCCAGCCAACCATCAGCTATGGTAACCGTGGTGGCTTGCTCTACACTTGGACTTACAGTGCGAATGACGTGGGTGGGCCTTGGTCAAGCGGCTATAGTGCGATCTCTGATTGCAATTACTACTTGACGAACGTTGATAAGATTGATTATAGCAAGAGCACGGATCGTGCTACTGACTCTATCTTGTTAAGACAATATAAAGGTGAAGCATACTTTATCCGCGCCATGGCTTATTCTAACATTGTTAGCTACTATTGCCGCACTTATGATGCAGGTACGGCAGCTACGACGCGCGGACTTCCGCTCTTGACGAAGGTAGACGTGAGCGCAAAGCCCAGAAGTGCTAACTTGAAGGCTACGTATGAGTTCATCCTCAACGACCTCAAAATGGCTGACGATCTGCTTCAAGCGGATGGTCCGGACGAAGATGCGGCTGTAGGTGTGCTGATCAATAAAACAATGACGAAAGCGCTTCGCGCTCGTGTGTTACTCAATATGGGCGACTATACGAACGCTTTGGCCGAAGCAGAGGCTTTGATCAATAGTGGTCACTTCGCCTTGGCTAATAGCGCTAACGCATTGAAAGATATGTGGATCAATGACCAAGGGTCTGAGTTTATCTACGTGCCGGCCGGAACGCCCGACGAGCGTTATGAATATGGCACATCTGTAAATGGTAACAACTTCCACGCTTACAGTACAGCTGCAGGAGCATTTACCCCCGACTGGATTCCTTCTAAGGAAACGGTTGATATGTATTCTACTAACGACTGGCGTACGAAGTTCTACTTAGATCCGAAGGATGTGAAGTGTCAAGATCAAAAGGCGTCTCATGTAGCTCTTTTCAACAAATTCTTGAACAACCCCAACTTGGGAAAGAAGGGTGATAGCAAGTATGCTCAATACAGCCTTCCGAAATTGTTCCGTATTGCAGAGACGTACCTGATTGCAGCTGAGGCAGCTTATCGCCTCAATAACGCAGCAAAGGCACAACAATATCTCAACGCTTTGCGCACGAAGCGCGGCTTGCTCGCAACGTCAGAGACGGGTGAGAGCTTGGCAAAGGAGATCAGAATGGAATGGAAGCGCGAGTTCATGGGTGAAGGTATGTACTTCCACGTACTCAAGCGTTGGGGCCTTGGTTTCCAACGTGACGCTGCAACGCAAACGGGAGCTGCGAATATTGTTTATTCAGCTAACGCTTCTGCCAACATCGGTTTGACGGTCGAACCTACTTTCCACAACAACTGGACGTTTGACATCCCGACGCAAGAGAAGGAGATGAACCCGAATGTTGAGTTGTTCGATTAAGACGACGTAAGCAGAAATAAGTTCATTCCTCGATAAGGGCGAGCAGAAGGCCGCTGCAAACTTGCAGTTGGTGGCGGCCTTCTACTTACAATTACAATACGAAAGGAAAAAAAACAGAGACACAATGAAAAAGTTTATTTTATCATTAGCTGCATTAGTGGTTACCGGCCTTGGCTTGACCTCTTGCAACAATGACTTCGAAAATACGAAAGTGAGCTATCCGGCACAGATGCCTTATGGCTATTATCAATCGCAGTATACGCCGGAGGGAAACTCTGAATACGCGCTCACTTATACGACAACTTCGACCGGCCAGCCCATTCTTGTTGTAAAGATGCGTGGTAAATCTACCGGCGCCGACAGCGGAGTTTATCGCAACATTATTGCAACGACTGACGTAAAATACGATCCTGCTACCGGTATCTTGAGTGCTTCTTCTGAAGGCTCTCTTTACGACTTCCCGGTACTTGCTTACGCTGCATTCCAAAAAGATAACAACAAGGTTACTCTTAACGTGTTGAAGGCAGCAGATAGCACGCGTCAAGTGGTTTCTACTTTAGTGAAGAGTCAACCCTCTGACATCTATGGCACTTGGACCGCTAACATCAATGGCGTACAAACTACTTTGGTACTCAACGATAAAGGTAAAAGCACATCAACCCCTGAGGGTGGCGCGAAGACAACCATCACGCATCAGTTTGCTAATGGCGCGGGTGTGATCACCTTCGCTGACGGCACGCAAGGTTCTGTGAGCTACAATGCCAACGGCCAGCTCGTTATGACTATCAATGGTCAGCAGGTGATTTTGGATCCTGCACAGAGCAAGGCAGAACCTGAGATCATGATTCCTATCTATGAAGGTGTTTACACGTCAGGTTTGTTCGGTTCTCTTGGAAATTGTACGCTATATCAGAGCAATAAGGACAAGTCTAAGTATCAGATCAAGCCGTTTGTTCAAAACCCTGACGGTATGTACTTTACTTATAATAAGTCTACCGGCGTGATCGTGATTAAAGATCAGGACACTATGTACGACTTCACTCAAAATGGGAAGCCTTATGGTCATGTATTCGTCAGCGACGCAGTGACCAAAGGTGCAAATGGTGCAGTGCCCAGTTCTTACGATGCTACCGGCAAGGTGTTTACCTTTAACGTTGTTTACTTCGTGAAGGATGGTAACTTCCCGCCTCAGACGGATACTTTCGTTTTGCAGAATGAGATCCCTCAAGACGAAGCACCTGCTATGATTCGCAAGACGCCTAAGTTCGAATTGAAGAACGTTCAATTGTTCAAGAATAAATAATCGACCTTCGATTTAGACCTATAATTTGCAGCTTCGCCCTATTCCGGCGAGGCTGCTTTTTTTTGTGTTTTATCACGACGCTCCATAAGCACCCTTTTAAATGTAAACCCATTCATTCTTCCTTCAACCCTGCTCTTCGCGGTGTCATAAGCCATGCACTGTGCCCTCTTACCTTCCATCAATCGATGAGTCCCTATGTTTCGCATCGCTTATTTTAATTCTTTATACCTCCCGTCTTTTATTCGACTACACTGCGGCTACTTGAAGAAAGAAGGCTCATCGTTAAAAGTCCCACCTAAGGGAATTTTAATTCCCCTTATGAGAATTTTATTTCCCACCTAAGGGAATTTCAACGGTCACCTATCATTGAATTTCTTTGCTCAACGATAGTCGGCTTTTGTAACCTTCTGCCCTCTGGTGTGCTACATTTAGCTTGCCTCTTGTCCGCAGATTACGTAAAACACACGCTGTGCTTTCAAGCGTGTTTGCTAAAGTTGGCCACTTGTGCAGACTATAAGCCACATCTTGCAAGACAAACCGCGCGCTTTCTTTGGTCTTCTGCCGACTTTCACCTATCTTTGCTCCGCTCATAGGGCTGATTCTCTGCCGTAAAACAGATAACATTCCTTGGAAAGGGTAGAGCGTAGGCCAAATATTGGTTCTAACCGATTGTGTATCGTAAACTATGACGAAAAGACTGGCAACTTATCTTTTGCTGTGCTTATGCTTGCTGTGCGAGGCTGCTTTCGCCCAAAATGGTAAACGCTTTACGCTTGTTATCGACCCCGGCCATGGCGGTAAAGATACAGGTGCGCCCGGCGCATACTCCGTAGAAAAGAATATCAACTTGAAAGTGGCGCTGGCTTTCGGTCAGCTCGTGGAGCGCAACTGTCCCGACGTGAAAGTCATCTATACGCGCACAACGGATATATTTATCCCTTTGCAGACCCGAGCCGACATCGCCAACAACGCTAAAGCCGATCTTTTTATCTCTATTCATACCAATGCTGTCGATGGCAATCGTTCGGCCTATGGTAGCGAAACGTATACGCTCGGTATGGCGCGTGCAGAAGCCAATCTCGACGTTGCGAAGCGCGAAAATAGTGTGATTACTTACGAAAAAGATTATCGCCAACGCTATGAAGGCTTCGATCCGCGCAAGAGTGAGAGTTATGTGATCTTCGAATTGATGCAAGATCGCTATATGCAGCAGAGCGTTGATTTAGCCCAAGCTATTCAGCGCCAGTACGTTCGCAATAATCGCAGAGATAAGGGTGTGCATCAAGCCGGATTCTTAGTCTTACGTAAGACGTCTATGCCTGCCGTACTCACAGAGTTGGGCTTTATCACGACGCCCGACGAAGAGGCTTACCTCAATTCCGATCGTGGCGTTATCACGCTGGCCACTTGCATTTACAATGGTTTCCTTCAATATCGCAAGACGTATGATCGCACGGCCGTAGGCTTGCCGCAACCGATTTTTACTTCTTCTGACGATTCGACGGTAGCAGAAGAGGACAAAAATACGCCACCTGCTGAAGTAGTACCTGTGCCAACGACGACGCCACGACCCACACGTCCGGCCGAGCGGGTAGTTGTCGTTGATCCGCCTGCGTCCAATACAGCGGCTCAAAAGCCTGCTACTCAAACACAAAAGAAGGAGCAGACGGCCGCACAGGCTAAGTCGAAGCCCTCAAAAGCCGCACCGGCTACGGCCAAAGACAAAGCCAAAGCAGATAAAGCGACAGCTGCACAAAAGTCGGCCGGAAGCGACAAAGAAAATCAGAAAGGAGCCAAAGGTCTGCATTATCGCATACAGATAGCGGTCAATTCAGATCGACTCTCTTCGAGCGACAAGCAATTTCGAGGTCTGAGTCATCTTTATATCTTTAAGGAGGGTGGACGCTTTAAGTATGTCACGGGTATTTATGCTACAAAGGCAGAGGCGCAGGCCGCCCTCAAAGAAGTCAAAAAGTCGTTTACTGACGCCTTTATCGTCAAGTTTAATGGAGATACCCACGTACCCTGATCAGAGGAGAGGTAAATCCGCAATAGAGTCATTTACGTAAACCCAAGCATCAACCAGTAGCCCTTCGATCAGCTGCAGAATAAGATCGAGGCGTACATATTAACAACGAACTTATGAAAATATTTACTAGGGAAGTTAAGATCGCACTCTCAGCCATTGTGGCCATTGTGCTCATCTATTTGCTCATCAATTTTTTGAAGGGTGTCAATGTCTTCAAGTCGAGTAACACCTATTACGTGCGCTTTGATAACATTGCGGGCTTGGCGGTCTCCAATGCCGTGTACGCCAATGGCTATCCCGTCGGCATTGTGCGGGGCATTCAGTACGACTATGGCAATCATGAGCGCGTTGTTGTAGCGATTGAGTTGGATAAAGAAATGCATATGCCTCGAGGAACGAAGGCCGAATTGGTCACCTCCTTGATGGGCGGTGTGACGATGTCTTTGATTTTAGGGCCGAATCCCACCGACAACTTGACGCAGGGTGATACCATTAGCGGCGGTCTGCACGAAGGCGCGGTCGAAAAAGTGGAGGCGCTGATGCCGACGATCATGGATATGTTGCCAAAGTTGGATTCGATTGTGACGAATATGGCGCGCCTCTCAGCAGACCCTGCTTTGGCACAAACGCTACGCAATACGGCGGAGATTACGAACAATCTTCGACGGACGTCGGCCAAACTTGATGCTATGGTCGGCCGAGACTTGCCGCAAATGATGCAAAATTTGAATAAGACGAGTAGTAACGTCGAGCGCTTGAGCAATAATCTGGCGGCAATCAACCTACAAGAGACGATGAACGAGGTCAATGCTTCGTTGGCAGAGGTAAAACGTTTCTCGGCTAATATCAATGCGATGACTAACGACTTGAATAGCAAATTGAATAGTCGGGATAATACCTTCGGCCTATTGCTGAATGATCGTAAACTTTATGACAATCTAAATCATACGGTAAGTAGTGCAGATTCTTTGTTGATCAACGTCAAGGCACATCCGAAGCGCTACGTTCATTTCTCCATCTTTGGGAAAAAGGACAAGTAGTCCTTTTTCTTTCAACGATTTAACCGCCTACTTTATCCGCGACGCTCGTGGGGATGGAGTAGGCGGTTTAGTGGATAACTGCTCAACCGGATTTTCGACCCTAACAGGCCGCCTTACAATGCGCTATCAGAAAGTAATTTATTTATACCCGCATCTTCCGAGCATACGATAGCACATGCCTTTATAACGAAGAGAAATAGGAATGAAATGCCCCTTGGAAGAAACCGAATCTCTAATAGTTTGAAATGAATGAAGCTATAGAAAACATTATTGTCGCATTGCCCCCACATAAACAACTATTGTTTGGCATCTGTTGCCTTAAAAGGATAGAGAATCATCTTTATAAGTTTCTCGAAGACAGAAGTGAGAAATCTGCTTCTATTGCAGTAAGTGCACTGACTGATGTGTTGTTCCTTGGCTGCCTATTGAATAATTTCGCCTCTATCGGGACGATGTTTACCGAAGAAGAACAGACCTTTATCGACTCTCTGATACCCGATACCGACGTCGACAGAAGCAAGGGAGCTGTGTTTGCGCAAAACGCAGCAATAGCATTGGCTTATTGTATTCACTTTGCAAAAGAGCATAATAGTGATTTTATCAACTATTGCGGGCTTAAACTGCTCGAAACCGTTGATGTTATGGGATTTGATACAAAGGAGAAAGGACAATCAGACCGGCTCGTTTGGCAAGAAATAGCGGTGCAACAGAAAATAGTAAAGTTGGTAGATGCTATGAGTGACAACTTCGATGAAGCCGACTTAGAGGCACTGAAAGAAACCATAAGGCTGTTGGCAGTTGGCTAACATCTTGAACGAACGGAGAATAAACTTATGTAAAGCAATTTTTATGCTGTCGGAAAAAATAAAGAACTACTTGATAGAATCGCGTTTGTATGATGACACGGCAGATGAAGCCTATCAAAAGGTAATGTCAAACTTAGGGATTGACCTTGAAGCCCCTTTTGCGCAGTTTAATCTTTATACGAATGCCGTAACGTTTACGGGCAATCGTGCCGAGTTATGCAAGTTGCTTATAAATGAACCTAAATTGTAAGGCAGTCGACTTCTTTATTAGTTGTTGACTGCTTTTTTTGGACATTACCATTTCAGAAACTTTGTCAGTGGTAATCATCGCTGTATGTATTTTGTAGGTTAAAAAATAATAGTGAGATTACCAACTTTTCATGGAACGTTCTTATCCCGAACTGGCGTAAGATTTACAAAAAAATGATGAGGATGTTTGATATTATGAATCCTTATTTCTATCTTTACACATCAATGTAGAGAACAAACGCTTTATTGTTGTTTGTATAAATAGTACATTAATTGTTAATCCTAAAAACCGAAGAAATGAAAAGATCATTTACACAAGTCATCAAAAATGCAAAACAGTTGATTTGCACAGTTATCCTTACTACAATATTTCTAACTATCCATGGTGTTACAATCGAGGCTTCCAACGTCATTAAGATGACAACATTGCGCAGCCCTAAAGAACAGATTAAACTCGTAATAAATGGAAGTGGAGAGTACAAGGTAGAGGGAGCAATGCCGGCTACAATTGGCAATGGAGAAGCGATACTCACCTTAACGTCACAAAATGTGAACATAACAGGCGACATAACAAAATTCGATTGCTCGGATAATGACCTTAATTCACTTGATGTGAGCGGATGTATCACTCTCACTGAACTACTATGCTATGAAAATTCCTTAACTGAACTTCTGCTTGACAAAAACAGTAATCTTGTGAATCTATCATGCGATTACAATTCTATAGAATCACTTGATTTAAGCCATAATCCTCTACTTAAAGATCTCCTGTGCCCGTACAATCGCATTAAGCATCTTGATTTAAGAAATAATAAACAACTCACTTCTCTCTATTGCTTCAGTAATCAGATTGAGGATATACAATTGGCTGATGAGAATGCCATTGAAGAAATTCTATGTAGCGGCAACGAGTTACGCAGTTTGAATTTGCAAGGATGCAAGAATCTTCAATTGCTGGAATGTTACTACAACAATATAGAATCACTTAACCTTGCGACGAATTCAAAACTTACCAAATTATCGGCTAAGAATAATCTGTTGAAGACATTAGACTTGTCAAATAACGTGAAACTTACCGTACTATCTTGTGCCAATAATAAGCTTACATCCATCTCCCTTCCAGAAAACTCTACGTTACTGTCTGTAACCTGCTTTAATAATCAGCTAAAAGGCGACGCTATGAAAAACCTTATGAACCGTCTGCCCGATATAAATGGGAAAAGTATTACAGGTGAAGGCGGTGGAGAAATCATGATTGTCAATACATCTGTCGAGGACAAAAATGTATGCTATAAAAGTGATGTGAAAATTGCTACAGACAAAGGATGGAAAGTGATGGACTTTAATGGTGACTATACCGAACGGCAAGCGTATGTTGGTGAAGATGACCCTGTCTCGGGTGTGAATGGCGTTAAGCAAGAGCCCTTAAGGGTTTCAATTAGAAACGGAAAGGTTGCGATTATCGGCAGTTTCAAGTGTGCACAGCTTTACAATGCCAACGGGCAACTGCTTCTTACCACAACCGACCATGAATTGGACACCGGTTGTTTGACGCCCAGTGCATATATACTGAAAATCGACGGCAACAACCAAATGAAATCAATGAAGTTCCTCATCAAGTAAAACCACCTCTCAACCAAATGAAAGATGTTGTATCACACGATTATTATGATACAGCAGTCCGTTCACTTGGACGTGTCGGACTTGCCGATGAAGAAGAGGTGTTATCAGCAATCGCAACCAGCTCATCTTGGGACCATCGGGCAGTAGCATGAGTTTCTGTTCTATTTTCTTTGTGTTTCGATTTCACCTAACTTCTAAGTTTGCAAT
>ERZ772932.924-NODE-924-length-14913-cov-10.719410_pt1 | contig 14913 bp, 10 predicted proteins | sample MGYA00511684_ERZ772932 | MGnify/ENA primary metagenome ERZ772932 (study PRJEB29015, sample SAMEA2738078) | human oral metagenome | biome: human oral; feature: human-associated habitat; material: saliva | place: China | collected 2210 ...
CTCATGTTCAACGCCCTTCGTCACTCGCTCAGCGGATCGGCGCCGGCCGGCCGCGAGACGCCGGTCCTGCCCGCCCCCGGAGAGCACCCAGTGCTGGGGACGCCCCTGGACGGGCCGTGGCCCGAAGGCAGTCGGGTCATCTACCTGGCGGCCGGCTGCTTCTGGGGCGTGGAGCGGATCCTGTGGCGCCAGGACGGCGTCGTCTCGACGTCGGTGGGCTACATGGGCGGCCAGACGCCCAACCCCACGTACCAGGAGGTGTGCACCGGGGCGACCGGTCACGCCGAGACGGTGCGCGTCGTCTACGACCCTGCCGTGTGCGGCGAGGGCGGGGAGACCCTGCTCAAGACTTTCTGGGAGAACCACGACTCCACGCACCTGAACCGCCACGGCAACGACGTCGGCACCCAGTACCGCTCGGCGGTGTGGACGACGACACCCGCCCAGCGCGAGGCGGCTGTGCGGATCCGCGAGGCCTTCCAGGGCGAGCTGACGCGCCTGGGCCTGGGAACCTGCGTCACCACCATCGAGGACGCCGCGGACGCGCCGGCTCAGTTCGGCGGCCCCTACTACCTGGCCGAGGACTACCACCAGGCCTACCTGCACAAGAACCCCAGCGGCTACTGCAACCACGGTCCCAACGGGGTGACCTGCCCGGTCGGCATCACGGACCTGCCCGCCCAGACCGACATCCTGGCCCCCGGCGACGCACCGGCCTGAGGACACCACCCCAGCCATTGACGGGTCAATCACCAGCGTTCTCACACGTTGTCTTGAGATGCTGACCGCTGGCCGCCGGCCAGCACTCCCAGCTGCGAGCGCCCGCGACTTCCTGACCTGTTTCCCTGCGCACCACAGGAGGCTCAACCCCTATGAGCAGCCAGCAGACTCGCACCCCGTCGGACCGGTCTCCGGCGGGGGCGGAGCCGGAGACCCACTGGTCTGAGGACACAGACTTCCAGTGGCGCGCCGCAACCGAGCTGCTCATCGCCATGGGGGTCCCACGCTCCACCGCCCGCCTCACCGGCGACCTGCGCACCTCCATCGCGCACCTGGAGGAGGTCGACGCGCACCTGCCCCGCGACGGCAAGCCCCTGCCGGAAACGGACCGCCTCACCCGCAACAACGCCGTCGACAACGTCGCCCGCGCCATCCTGCCGCTGGCACACGCCACCCTGGAGCGGATCCGGGCCGAGGAGCTGCGCACCGAGGTCGTCGGTGTCGACTACGACGCCCTGTGCGACGCCGTCGAGCAGCTCGAGGCCACCTACCGCGCCGGCTGGTGGCGTGCGGCCGAGAGGGAGGGCGCCGACTTCTTCCTGCGCGAGGTCGAGGCCCTCAACCGCCTCAACGTTCCATCGGTACGGGCCAACTGGCGCGACGCCGGCAAGATCGCGGGCATCCTGCGCAAGATGCCCGTCTCCACGCTGCGTCGAGTGGCCCGCACGAGCAACCCCATGGCGCTGCGGCTCATGGTGCTGTTCAACCTCCAGGCCGGCTACCGAGACGGCCGCTTCGACAAGACCATCTCCATCCCCCGCCTCATCCACACCCGCACCAGCGAGTACCGCGCCGAGTACCGAACCGGCTCAGCCGCCTAGCGCGAGCCGCTTCGCCACCACCTGCCCACACACTTCGACAGAAACTTCAGAATCGACGCGGCTCCGGGTCGATTCTGAAGATTCTGTCGAAGTGAGGGAGGGGCGAGAGGGGCTCACCAGCGTCGGCCAGTGGGCCTGACCCCGGCAGCGGACAGCCGCCGCAGCATCTGCGCCCCGGCGTCGCCCCAGGCCTGCGCCCATGTCCAGCGGGCCACCGTCAGGCCCGAGGCCCGCAGCGCGTCCTCCCGGAGCTTCTCACGCCACACGACATCCTCCGGGTCCTGCCCGAAGGAGGCCGACCGGTACTTGACCCGACCATCGAACTCCCCGGCCACCCCATGATCCGGCCAGTAAAAGTCCAGGATGTAGAGCTCCGACCCGACCCGCACACTCACCTGCAGCTCCGGCCTGGGAAGCCGGTGCTCCCACATACGCACGCGCGACATCGACTCGCCCGGCGACTCGGAGCGGCCGTCGGCCAGGCGCACGGCCTGCCGAGCACGAGGGCCGCCACCTGCCGTCTCGGGCAGACGCGCCAGCGCCTCCTCCAGGGTCTCCGCGGAGCACAGTCCGTTGTGCAGGGCCCCATCCATGGCGGCGACCCCCGCCATGAGGCCGTTCCACCGAGCCAGGTCAATGAGCGCGTCCGGCAGCGCGACGGCGAGATGCCCGCCCACTCTGACGACCTCAGTGCCGGGGCGCCGCACGTGGCGCCTCAGCAAAGAGGTCCGCACCCGGCCGGGGCGCTCGCCCGCGACCTCCACCCGGCGCAGAACCGTCCCCACCAGTGGCAGCCCGTAGGCGGCGACGGCGGAGGCGCCCACCAGCACCAGCTCGTCGCCGTACTTCCGGTGCGCCGCCTCGAGCAGCAGCTCGTAGCGCTCCATCCACGCAGCCTCCTGCCAGGCCGCACGGGGCGCGTAAACGCCGGCGGCGACGCGCAGCCAGTCGTGGCTGAGGTCCGGACGCGTGCAGGCGGCTCCGTCGAGCCCGGTCTCGTTCCACATCAGCGGGCGCAGGGCCCCGCCGTCGGACAGGGGCGGGGAGGAGATCGCGGTGGTCATGCCCCCATGCTGCCCGCAACGCCCCGGCCCTCACTCGGCGCGCCCACTGTCCTGTGGAAACAGCGTGCCGACGACGCCGTTGTGGACACCGGGATCGCCGATCACTTCGACCGAATCTTCAAAAACGACGCGGCTCCGGGTCGATTCTGAAGATTTTGTCGAAGTGTGCGTGCGGGTGGGAGGCCGGCGGTCAGGGGGCGTCTCGTCAGTCCTCGCCTCCCCGGCCGGCCAGCTCGAGCTTGCGGTAGCGGCTGACGGCCGCGGCGACGTCGACCATGCGGGGGCGCACGAGGAAGGCGGGCCGCTCTCGCTCGTCGGTCAGGGCGTCCAGGCCCTCCTCATCAAGCAGGGCCTCGAGGTCGTCCAGGCACTCGCGCAACGGGGAGGCCCCGTCGAAGCGCTGCTCCAGCAGGGCGCGCAGGGCGTAGGCGATGGCCTCGGCCTGCCCCGCGTCGGTGACGCCGCCGACGTCGGAGATGTCGATGTCCTCCCGGTCCAGGACCAGGGTGAAGGTGCCGTGGGCGCGGGTACGCACCGGCCCCCGGCGGGTGCGCGGCGGGGCGGGCTCGGGGACGCGCTGCCGGGGCTCGGCGAAGTCCTCCAGGCCGGTCAGGGACCGGGGCTGGTCGGCGACGACCCGGCGGGCCTGCTCGGTGACGTCGCGCAGGTGGTAGGCGTCCATGAGCAGGACCCGGTCGGCCACGTCCAGGTAGTCCCCGGAGCCGCCCATGACCATGACCGTGGAGATGCCCCGCCGGCGGAACAGCGCGGTGATGCGGTCCACCAGGGGCGTGATGGGCTCGCGCTCGGCGGCCACCAGCTCACGCATGCGCGAGTCGCGGATGAGCAGGTTCGTGGCGGAGGTGTCCTCGTCCAGCAGCAGCGTCGTGGAGCCGGCCTCGACGGCCTCGATGATGGAGGCGGCCTGGGAGGTGGATCCCGAGGCGTTGCGGGTGGTGAAGGAGGCGGTGTCGCGCCCGGCCGGCAGGTGGGAGATGAAGGGGGTCAGGTCGACGCCGGTCACGGCGCGCCCGTCGGCGGCCCGCACCTTGACGGCGTCGGGGACCGTGGCGACGAGCTCGCGCCCGTCCCCGGGCACGTGCGGGTAGACGCCGCGCTCGATGGCGCTCAGCAGCGTGGACTTGCCGTGGTAGCCGCCTCCGACGATGACGTTGACGCCCGCCTCGACGACGGTGCCGCGCACCGTCCCAGCGTGCGGGAGCTCCACCGTGGCGGCCATGGACTCGGGGGCCTGGAGGGGAACACCGCCGTCCAGGGGATCATCGCTCACCCCGGAGCGGCGCGGCAGGACGGAGCCATCGGCGAGGAAGGCCACCCAGCCGTTGCGGGCCACCGTCGCGGTCAGGGCCCGGTGGTCCTCGAGAGTGGCGACGTGGCGCACGAGCCGGTCGCCCCGCTCGCCGGTGAGGTCCATGGCCTCCTCCAGCTCGCGCACGAGGTCGCGCCCCACGATCCGAGAGGCCTCATGGCCCTGGATGGAGCGGCCCTGGGCGGGCAGGGCCAGGCGGGCGCGGACCTCCAGCACCCAGCCGGCCCCCTCCTTCTTCTCGTCGGGGCGCACGATGATGCTGGAGCGCTGCAGGATCTCCTGGCCCGGGGAGGCGATGGACAGCGCCGTGCCGCGGAAGCCCGCGCGCAGCTCGCGGGTGAGGAAGTCGCCCACGGCCAGGCGGCGGTCTGCGTCGGCCAGCAGGTCGGCCTCGTCGAGCAGCTCCAGGCCGTGCAGGTCGGTGGGCACGTCCACGTGGATGCGCGTGGGCGGGGCGTAGGGGTCGGACTGGACGCGGTCGATGTGCAGGAACCAGCCGGCGGGCGCCCGGTAGCGTCCGACGATCGCCTTGTAGGCGGCGTAGGAGCGTCCGTCCAGGGCGTGGAGGTGGCCGACGAGGTCTGCCAGGAGACCGTCGCGGGGTTCGTCGTCATAGACGCGGCGCGAGCGGCCGCGCTCGCCATCCCGGTAGCCGCGGTCTCCTCCGCGGTCACCACCGGAGCCTCCCCGGTAACCCCGGTCTCCTCCGCGGTCACCGCCGGAGCCGCCCCGGTAACCCCGGTCTCCTCCACGGCCGCCTCCCGAGCCTCCTCGGTAGCCCGAGCCGCCCCGATGACCGCGGTCACCTCGGTAACCGCGGTCGCCGCCTCGGCCCCCTCCGCCACCGGAGCCTCCCCGATAACCGCGGTCGCCGTATCCGCCCCTGTCGTCCCGGCCGGAACCGTCTCGCTCGCTGCGCTCAGTCATGGGGGAAACCCTACCCACCCGCCGAAGCGCGTCCCGGCACCCCGGCACGAACGACGTCGCCGCCGGGGCACCCGCAGGTACCGCCGACGGCGACGTGAAGGACCGGCGTCCTCCGGCTCAGCCGACCGGCCGAGCTCGGAGTCCTCAGCGCAGGGAGGCCAGTGCGTCGGAGTGGGCGACGACGTCGCGCACCATGGCCGGGACCTCGGCGTCGTGGAAGGCGGCCGGCGAGAAGGCGCCGTCGGCGAAGTCGGTGTTGAGCGACAGGAACACGTTGGAGGCCACGACGGTGGCGCCCATGCCCTGGAGGATCTGCTGGAGGTGGCTGACGGCGCGGATGCCGACGCTGTAGGAGTAGCCGACCACGCCCACGCCCTTGTTGGCCACGGCTCCGGGCTGGAGGAAGTCGATGGCGTTCTTCAGCGCGCCGGGGATGGAGAAGTTGTACTCGGGGGTGACGAAGATCAGCGCGTCGAAGGACTTCAGGGCCTCATCGAAGGCGGCGCCGGCCGGGTCGCTGGGAACGGCCATGCGCGGGGGGATCTCCTCGGCGAACAGGGGCAGGTTGAAGGAGGCGATGTCGACGATCTCTGCCTCAACGCCCTCGATCTCATTGGCCTGGTCGACCACCCACTGGGCGATGGTGCCACCCACGCGGTTGGGGCGGACGGAACCGACGACGACGGCAAGACGGGTCATGTTTCTCTCCTGGTCGAGATGAGCCGGGGCGGGGTCAGCGTCAGGCGAAGACTCCGATGGCGCACCCGGCCGCGACAATTGATTTACCAACAACCTTATGGGAGTTTCGACAGAACGAACTCCTCCTTATTGCATGATACCGGCCACAACGCGCCCTCCCCGCCCTTCCGGTGAGGGCGCATGGAGCCGCGAACTCGTCACGGACTATCGCGCCAGGAAGAAGCGGAAGGCGGGGTCGGCGGTCTCCTCGTTGTAGGAGTAGCCGAGGCGGTCCATGTGCTCGGTCAGCTCGACGTCGTCGGGCCCGGCCGCGAAGGCGCACAGGATGCGGCCGTAGTCGGCGCCGTCGGTGCGGTAGTGGAACAGGGTGATGTTCCAGCGGGTGCCCAGCACCTGAAGGAAGTGAGCCAGAGCCCCGGGCGACTCGGGGAAGAGGAAGGAGAAGAGCCGCTCGGGCACGCCCGGGGTGGCGCGCCCGCCGATCATGGAGCGCACGTGGACCTTGGCGAGCTCGTCGTCGGTGAGGTCGATGACGTCGTAGCCGGCCTCCTCCAGGTCCGCCACGATCTCGGCGCGCTCCTGGCGCCGGGCGATACGCACACCCACGAAGATGCGGGCGGGGTCGGTCTCGGCACGGGCCGCTGAGAGCCGGTAGTTGAACTCAGTGACCGATCGGGCCCCCAGGACCGAGGCGAAGCGCAGGAAGGAGCCCTGCTCCTCGGGGATGGTGACCCCGAGGATGGCCTCGCGCTGCTCACCGATCTCGCTGCGCTCGGAGATGTAGCGCAGCTGGTGGAAGTTGAGGTTGGCGCCGGACAGGATGAAGGCGAGGCGCTCGCCGGACAGGTGGTGCTCGGCGACGTAGCGCTTGAGCCCCGCCAGGGCCAGGGCACCGGAGGGCTCGGAGATGGCGCGCACGTCGTCGAAGATGTCGCGCACGGCGGCGGAGGTCTCGTCGGAGGAGACGGTGACGACGTCGTCGAGCAGGGCCCGGCACATGCGGAAGGTCTCCTCTCCGATACGGCGCACGGCCACCCCTTCGGCGAACAGGCCCACGTGGTGCAGGGTGATGGGCTCCCCGCCCAGCAGGGCGGCCTTGAGGCAGGCCGACTCCTCGTGCTCGACGCCGATGACCTTGATCCCGGGCATGAGCTGCTTGATGAGGACGGCGACACCGGCGGCCAGCCCGCCGCCGCCCACGGGCACGAAAACGCGGTCGAGGTGGGCGTCCTGCTGGATGAGCTCCAGGCCGATGGTGCCTTGGCCGGCGATGACGCGGGGGTCGTCGAAGGGGGCGATGTAGGACAGGCCCTCGACCTCGGCCAGGCGGGTGGCCTCGGCCTTGGCGGCGTCGAAGTTGTCCCCGTGGAGGCGGACCTCGCCGCCCAGGGCACGAACGGCGTCGACCTTGATCTGGGGGGTGACGGTGGGCATGACGATAATGGCGCTCATCCCCAGCAGGGCGGCGGAGCGGGCCACGCCCTGGGCGTGGTTGCCGGCCGAGGCGGTGACGACGCCGCGCTCGCGCTCGGCCGGGCTCAGGGAGCGCATGGCGTTGTAGGCGCCGCGGATCTTGAAGGAGTGGACGGTCTGGAGGTCCTCGCGCTTGACCTCGACGGTATTGCCCAGGCGGGCCGACAGGGCCGGCATCTCCTGCAGGGGCGTGTGCTCGGCCGCCTCGTAGACGGGGGCCTTGAGGATCTCCCGCAGGTAGCGGGCGCTGTCCCAGGCCGGAGTTCCGTTGCTGCTGACGCTGTCGAGCTCATTCACGAGTGACAGCGTAACGGGCAAGACGCCGATCACGATGAAGGGCTCCGAATGTCCAAAACGGATACAAAGGAGCCTGCGGCTCGATCGGGTGGCTGATAGAACCTTGGAATCATGCGGTTCTTGTCTAACGCCGTGGCCCCGTTTCGGGCCTTTGTATCCGTTTTGGACATTCTCAGGCCGATCGCCTCACGAACCGGATCGGCGAAGCCGTCAGGCCACCTTGCTCAGCACGCCGGCGCACCCGAGGCGCCAAGTCCCGCCGACGCACAACTGGACGCAGGACCGGAAGGAGGCTCTCGCCAGCACAGGCGACCAACACTTCCCATACCTGCCTATAGCTGGAAACATTCATACCTATGAGAGTCCGCAGAGCGAGCAGGTCATCAGTGCACCGGAGCCGGCGGGAATAATTCGGCTGGACCGCAAGGTTGGTATGCACACCCTACGGAAAGGAGCCGCCATGTCGCTCCAGCTCTTCGAGCTCGTCCCCACCACCCCCTCGCGCGAGGCCGCCGAGGCCCTCATCGCACAGGTCTCCCAGGCCGTTGAGGCCGCCGGCGCCTCCGTCCTGGAGTCGCAGGTCACCGCCAGTCACGAGCGCATCTTCACCATCGTCGAGCTCACCTCCGACGACGTCGCCGGCCTGACCGAGGCCGTCCGGTCCGCTGCGGCCGACGCCGAGGTCACCGGCCCCGACGAGGTCCGCCTCGTGGGCGCCGAGCTGGAGGACGTGCGCGCCCTGGCCCGCAAGGCCGACTACCTCGTGGAGTGGGACATCCCCGAGGAGATCTCCATGGAGACCTACCTGGCGCGCAAGAAGGCCAACTCCCCCAAGTACGCCCAGGTGCCGGAGGTGAGCTTCCTGCGCACCTACGTGCGCGAGGACACGGTCAAGTGCCTGTGCTTCTACGACGCCCCCGATGAGGAGGCCGTGGTGCGCGCCCGCGAGGCCGTCTCCACCCCGATCGACCGCCTCCACGCCCTGGAGGGCTGAGGTCCCGATCCGCCGACGAGGTGGGCGCCACCCCATTGCGCGGTTGGCGCCCGCCTCGTTGTCTGTGCCCGACGGCGCAGCCCCTCGCGCCCGGCCTGGGCCCGGCCGGAGCCGGGCCACTGCCACCGGGCCTCAGCGGCCTCAGCGGCCTCAGCGGCTCCGGCGGTCCCCGCGGTCTCAGCGCCGCATGCTGCGGGAGGCGGCGACCGATGTGATCGACAGGACCACGAGGGCGGCGGCGGGCGTGGCCACGGCCCAGGGGGCCCGTTCGATGTAGGGCAGCGCGTCGGACAGGACCAGCCCCCACTCCGGTGCGGGACTCTGGGCCCCCAGGCCGAGGAACCCCAGGGCCGCCAGGGCCAGGGCCTTGCCGGGCAGTCTCAGGGCCGCGTGGCGCGCCAGGGGGCCGACGACGGCGGGCAGGACCCGGGTCAGGGTGATCCGCACGCGCCCCTCCCCCAGGACCGGGGCGAGCAGGACGTCGGGGCGCTGCCGGTTCTCGGCGACGAGCCCGGCAGCGTGTGAGGCCAGGGGCGCCCAGCCGACGCCGGCCACGGCGATGGCGGCGCCCGTGGCGCTGGGCCCGGAGACGCCGGCAACGATGAGCCCGGCCAGGATCGGCGGGGCGGCGTTGGCGACCTCGATGAACCCCGTGGCCGCCCGCGGCGCCAGCCCCACCAGGATGGCGATGACGAAGCAGACCACCGTGACGATGACGGCGCCGCTCACCGTGGACACGGCCCCGTGAGCCACCCGTGCCAGCACGTCGCGCCCGAGCGAGTCGGCGCCCAGTGGGAGGGCAGCACTGGGCTGCGCGAGCTTGTCCGCGACGACGGCGTAGGGGTCGCGCCGAATCCCGACGGCCACCATGAGGGCCAGCAGGGCGGCACCGCTGACGGCGATGACGCGGGCGGCCCGCCCCGGGTGCTCCACCGGGGGCGGTGCCGTGAGTCCGCCCGCCCCGGCGGCCCGCCCCATGAGGAGGCGTCGGGCCGCCCCGGCGATGACGCCGGTGGCCAGCGCCAGGGCGAGCAGCAGCAGGATCTGGGCCTGGAGGGCCGGCACGTCCTGGGCGGAGGCGGCGTCCAGGAGCTCGCGCCCCAGCCCGGGGATGGCGAAGATCTTCTCCACGGCGACCGCGCCGCCGGTCAGGGCGACGACGACAAGCGCCACCTGCCCGGTCAGTGGCGCCAGGGCACGCCTCAGGACGGCTCCGGCCAGGGTTCGGCCGCGGATGCCGGCGGTGGACCAGGTGGCCACCCACCGTTCGGAGAAGGTGGCGGTGACGGCGTCGGAGACGAGTCCGCCGAGGTAGCCGCCGGTGGGCAGGCCCAGGCTGAGGGCCGGCATGATGACCTTCTCGGGGCTGCCCCACCCGAAGGGCGGCAGGATCCTGAGGTAGACGGCCAGGACGAGCATGAGGATCGGGGCCAGGAGGTACTCGGGCAGGGAGATGAGGATCGCGGAGGCGCCGCCGCCGCGGGGCCGGGGGCGCCCTCGCAGCCCGTCGCGAAGGGCGGGCAGGACCAGGGCGGCGGCCACGATGACTCCAACGCCGAGCGCGGCGGCCATGAGGCTCAGGGAGACTCCGAAGGCGTCCACGGCATCGGGGCCGACGTCGGCTCCGGAGACCCAGGAGCGACCCAGGTCGCCGCGGGCCACCCCGGCCAGCCAGTGCCCGATGACGTGGAGGGGGCCGCCGTCGATCCCGATGCTCTTGCGGATGGAGTCCAGGACCTCCGGCGTGGGCTCCCGGTCGGAGGAGGTGGCACGCAGGATCGTCAGGGCCGGGTCCTTGCCCGAGAGCCAGGGCAGCATGCCCACCAGGCCGACGAGGCAGGCCAGGGCGAGCAGGCGCGAGATGCCGGTGACGAGGTCGCCCGTGCGCAGGCGCCCGGCGAGCCGGGAGAGCACGCCGCTCACTTCTTCACGGTCGTGGCCGAGGTGATGAGGGCGCGCTCGCCCGGGTCGCGCTGGGCGCCAGTCACGCCGGAGGCCTCACCCTGGATGAGGCGCTCGTGGGCGAGCGGGATGGCGGCGCCGGAGGCGAGGATGGCCTGCTCGGCGGCCATGATGGCCTTGCGGCGCTCGTCGCCGGGCTCCGCGGCCGCGGCCTTGGAGATGGCAGCATCGACCTTCTCATCGTGCAGGCCGCTCATGGCGTAGGAGCCGGAGGAGGAGAAGTCGGCGGTCATGTAGGCGACGGCGTCACCGGAGTCCAGGACGGTGGAGCGCGACACGAGGACGGCGTGGAACTTGCCGGCCAGGGCCTCGGACTCGATCTGGTTGTACTCGCGCACGTCCTGGGTGACCTTGAAGCCGGCGGCCTCGAGCTGCTGGGCCAGGAGGGGGACCATCTCTCCGAGCTCGGGGCGGTCGGTGTAGGAGGCCAGGGTGATGGCGGTGCCGGCGGGGACGGTCCCGGCGGCGGTGGCGCCGGGGACCTTGCCGGTGGCGGCCGCACCCGAGGCTCCGGGGTAGGTCTCCTTCTTCCAGGCGCGCAGCTCGGCGGCCCAGGGCACGGCCGGTCCCAGGAGTCCGACGGGAGAGTCCGCGTGGCCCTCGAAGACGGTCTTGATGAGGGCGGCGGGGTCGACGGCGTTGCGGGCGGCGGCGCGCAGGGCGGGGTCGGCGAAGGGGCCGGAGCGGGTGTTGAGGTAGAGGGTGGAGGTGCGCGGGGTGGACACCTCGTGGAGAAGGTTCTTGTCGATGTTGCCGACCTGGGCGACGGGGACGGCCTCGACGATGTCGGCGGTGTCGGTGCGCAGGGCGTTGGCGCGGGCGGCGCCGTCGGGAACGTAGGTGACGTCGATGCCGGGGGCGGTGGCCTTCGTGCCCCAGTACTTGTCGTTGCGTTCCAGGGTGGCGCCGGAGGAGCCGTTGGCCTGCTTGAGGATGAAGGCGCCGGTACCGTGGCCGACGGGGTCGATGACGCCGTCAGCGGAGCTCGGGTAGGCGGCCGGGGAGAGGATGACGAGCTGGGGACTGGAGAGGCGCTGCGGCATGAGGGGGTCGGGGGCCGCGGTGGTCAGGAGGAGGTCCTTGCCGTCGGCCTTCGCGGTGAGCTTGACTCCGTCCAGGACGCGCGGCGGCTTGGCGGCGGTGGCGGCGAAGGTGAGGGCGGCGGCCGCGTTCTCGGCGCTCAGGGCGGTGCCGTCGTGGAAGGTGACGCCCTCGCGCAGGGTGAGGCGCCAGGTGGTCTCACCCTCGCGCTTCCAGGCGGTGGCGAGCAGCTCCTGGGCGTCGCCGTCGGCGTTGAGCGTGGTGAGGCTCTCGGCGCAGGACCACCGGGTGAGCTTGAGGCCGTCGTTGGTGAGCGGGTTGAGCTTGCTCTCGGGGGCGTGGAACATGGCCAGGCGGATGCGGCCGTCGCCCGAGGAGCTGCGCGAGCAGGAGGCGATGGCGGCGGCGCCGGCTCCGACGCCGAGGGCGGCGAGGACCTGGCGGCGGGTGACGGCGGGGCGGGGCAAGGACATGGAAGCTCCTTCGGGCCTGTGTCGGGGTGTCAGCTGGCGGGGTGTCATCGGTCGGGAGGTCGTCAGTCGGTGGTGGTCGGCAGGGTGGGGACGGCATCGCGCAGGGCGCGGGTGGCCGGGTGGGTGGGCTTAGTGAGGAGGCGGCGCATGGGGGCGTCCTCGACGATGACACCGTCGTCCATGACCAGGGCCCGCTGGCAGACGCGGGCGACAGCGGCCAGGTCGTGCGACACCACCAGCAGGGCCGGGGCGGGCACGGCGCCAGACACAGCAGGGGCGGGCACGGCGCCGGAACCAGCTGGGGCGGGCACGGCGCCGGAACCAGCCGGGGCGGGCACGGCGCCGGAACCAGCCGGGGCGGGCTCCGGCTCGCCACTCGCGCCGGACTTGGCGGGGGGCTCCTGCTCATCGCTGGTGGCGGCGTCGGGGTCGGCCTCGATGGCCGCAAGCAGGTCGAGGGTCTGGCGGCGCAGGGCGGGGTCGAGCCCGGAGACCGGCTCGTCGAGCAGGAGGTAGCGCGGGGACAGGGCCAGAGCCCGGGCGATGGAGACCCGCTGCGCCTGGCCGCCGGAGATCTCGTGGGGCCGGCTCTCCCATATCTTGCGGCGAATCTCGAGGCTCTCCAGCACCCGCCGGGCCCGACTGGTGGCCTCCTCACGGTCGCGCACCACCCCCAGGGTGCGCAGCGGGGTGGCCACCTGCGCCAGCACTGAGCGGCGCGGGTGGAGGGTGGCGGCGGCGTCCTGGGGCACGTACTGCACCGCCCGCCGGAAGGCCCGCAGCGCTCGGGCTCCGCCTCGGCGCACGGGTTCGCCGTCGAGCAGGATCTCGCCGGCGTCTTCCGACCCCGGGGAGTCGAGCAGCAGCAGGGCGCGCAGCAGCGTCGTCTTGCCGCATCCTGAGCGTCCGATGAGGGCCACGTTCTCCCCCGGCTCCAGGCGCAGGTCCACGCCGCGCAGCACCTCTCGCCGCTCGCCGCCCGCCCCCGGGTGGGAGCGCCTGAGGCCACGGGTCTCAAGTCCGCTCATGCGGCGGCTCCCGCTGCGGCCAGGGCCCCGTCGATGGTTTCCTCGGCGCCGGCCTCGCACATGGCGGCCGTGACCGGGTGCTCGGGGCGGGTCAGGACGGAGCGGGTCTGCCCCGACTCGATGATGGCGCCGTCGTGGAGGACGGCGATGTTCTCGCAGATGGCGGCGGCGGGCAGGTCGTGGGTGATGAGGAGCAGGGCGGGGGCCTGGGGCAGGCTGGTCAGGGAGCTCAGGAGCCCGAGGATCTCGGCGCGGGCGACGACGTCGAGGGCGGTGGTGGGCTCGTCGGCGATGATGAGGGCGGGTTCGGCGGCCAGGGCCAGGGCCAGGCTGACGCGTTGGCGCTGGCCTCCGGAGAGGCGCCCGGGGACGCGGTCAGCGAAGGACTCATCGAGCCCGACGGCGTAGAGGTAGTCGGTGGCTCGCTCATCTGCCTCGTCCCGGCTGCGTCCGGCGGCCTGGGAGGCCAGGGCGATCTGGCGGCCGACCGCGATGAGCGGGTGCAGGGCGGTGGAGTGGTCCTGCGGGACCAGCGCGATGCGGCTGCCCCGGGGGCGCCGGGCGGCGGGCAGCCCCAGGAGGTTGACGCCACTTGCCCTGTCCGCCTGGTCGGAGCTCGCGCGCGGGTCGCTGCCTGCGTCGGCGGCGTCGGGCTCAACGGTCAGGGAGCCGGCGACCTCCAGGGAGGCCGGGAGGGTACCCGCGAGCGCGGCGCAGGTGAGGGACTTGCCGGCCCCGGAGGCGCCGACCAGGGCGGTCCGGCTTGCGGGGGCCAGGCGGAGGGCGACGCCGTTGACCAGCGTCGTGCTGCCGGATCGCACCACCAGCGATCTGAGAACGATTGTCACACGCAAACCCTAGGTGCAAGTGACAACGATTTTCAAATATGCAGTTGGTCAACCCTGGTCGTCCCTGACGGCCGCTGAGAGCTACTTGATGCCGAGGCGCTTGAGGTCGCGCACGGCGCCCAGGTCGGCGCTGGTGGCGAGCATCGCGTAGGCGCGCAGCGCCGCGGAGACCTTGCGGGGGCGGTCCACGTGCGGGGTCCAGGCGGCCTCGCCGCGGGCCTCCTCCTCGGCGCGGCGGCGCTCGATCTCCTCATCGCTCAGGCGCACGGAGATGGCGCGGCGCGGGATGTCGATGTCGATGATGTCGCCGCTGCGCACCAGGCCGATGAGTCCGCCGGCTGCGGCCTCCGGGGAGACGTGGCCGATGCTGAGCCCGGAGGTGCCCCCGGAGAAGCGCCCGTCGGTGAGCAGGGCGCACTCCTTGCCCAGGTGCATGGACTTGATGTAGGTGGTCGGGTAGAGCATCTCCTGCATGCCGGGGCCGCCGCGCGGTCCCTCGTGGCTGATGATGACGACGTCGCCGGAGGTCACCTGCTTGCCGAGGATCCCGGCGACGGCGTCCTCCTGGGACTCGAAGACGACGGCGGGCCCGGAGAAGGTCAGGATCGACTCGTCCACGCCGGCGGTCTTGACGATGCAGCCCTTCTCGGCGATGTTGCCGAAGAGGACGGCCAGGCCGCCGTCGGCGGAGTAGGCGTGCTCGATGTCGCGGATGCAGCCGGCGGCGCGGTCGGTGTCGAGGGACTCCCAGCGAGAGGCCTGGGAGAACATCTCGGTGGTGCGCACGCCGGCGGGGGCGGCGAGGTAGCCGGTGCGGATCTCCTCGCTGACCTGGGAGCCGGGGACGCCGTCGGGGCCGGGGCGGGCGATGTCGTAGGCGGCGAGCTCCTCGCCCAGGGTGGTGCCCAGGACGTTGGAGGTGGTGGTCTCCAGCAGGCCGCCGCGGTCGAGCTCGCCGAGGATGCCGATGATGCCGCCGGCGCGGTGGACGTCCTCGATGTGGTAAAGGTTCGTCGAGGGCGCGACCTTGGCCAGGTGGGGGACCTTGCGCGAGAGGCGGTCGATGTCGGCCATGGTGAAGTCGACCTCGGCCTCCTGGGCGGCGGCCAGCAGGTGCAGGACGGTGTTGGTGGAGCCGCCCATGGCGATGTCCAGGCTCATGGCGTTCTCGAAGGC
>ERZ772932.929-NODE-929-length-14888-cov-3.330075_pt1 | contig 14888 bp, 10 predicted proteins | sample MGYA00511684_ERZ772932 | MGnify/ENA primary metagenome ERZ772932 (study PRJEB29015, sample SAMEA2738078) | human oral metagenome | biome: human oral; feature: human-associated habitat; material: saliva | place: China | collected 2210 ...
GTCTTCATACGTTTAATCTTGAGGGAACAACGATATACACCTCTTGCGATCAGATCCTTAACATAAGAATCCATCTTCGCTACCATGATATGTTCCTTATGTGCCATTTCACCAATTACTTCAGCAATGGCAGGCATCTCTTTTGTAATTGTATTCCAATTGCCAAAATACTGTATAAGATTCTTATTATCTTCATAGGAAATTATACTTAACTCTCCTCGATTTGGATTCCAAGCTTCTATATCATATCCAAACGAAGGAACTATTTCATATTTATCTTGTTCACTAATCGGTCTATTTGAATCGACACTTTGAAAACCACAATTCGGACATGTTTTAGCTTTATCTGATATTTTTGTCCCACATTCTGGACATAATATTCTACTCATTTACTCACGACCTTTCTTTTTCATTATATAATGTGTTCTTTAGGCCATTAAATAACATCATTGTTATCAACATAGTTATCTGTTTGACCAAGAATGCTCCATACAATCGTATTCGAACTTTGTGACTTCTCAACATTTTGCAACGAAGAATACGACTTAATATACTTTCTTACTTTTTTATCTGTTATATCTCCCCATTCGGGAATCTCCATCTTTGTAAGTGTATCATTAACATCTTGCTTGCTCTCGCTTGACTCATGTATCTATTTTGTTGTCTACGCAAACCGTATCCTAACAAACATGAAGTTCAATTTCATTTTTTAAGACTTTTTTGATATCAAAATCACTATTTTCAACAAAGACGAAATGCTTGAAAAAGTGCTTAAAATCAAGGATTTTTACCCTTTGCTTCGTTGTAGTACTACTATGCACTCCACGTGTGCTGATAGTGCCTACCTATACTATCTAACGAAATGTGATTGGTCAATTTTAGAATAATACTATGGAGTTGAATTATTTATCTTTATTTAATGCTTTTAATAGCAGTCGCTCTGTTCTTGAAGAATAAAGGTATTTTCTTAACGAATCGCTTACTCTCTTTAACCTGTATAGCAACTCCAATTTGTTATAAATAGACCAAGATAAACAATATTGTTCCTCTCTCCTCCTCTTCTCAATTAGCTCTTGAGTAAAGTCATACGGAAAAGTATAACGATTATCCAAATTAGAACTCATCCCTTTTTTTGTATAGAAAGATCTCTCGATTTTCTCTTCTTCATTCAATAAAGGAACATCAAAAAAATAAAGATACCAGATATCAAATCGTTTAACTGAGAATATTCGTGTATATTTCCTTAATCTATCACTAGATAATTTACTCATAATTTCTCGAAACTCAGTCAAATCTGTTACCTCAACAAATCTAAATGTCTCAATCTCTCCAGGTATATAATACTGCTTCCCTACTAATAGTATATAGTTAGGAATCTCCTTTTTTAAAAATATCTCAACAATTGAATCTTGACATTTAATTACATAATTGAAATTATCAGATAATTCGTAAATATGATTATCAATCCAAATTAATAATTTTTCGTACAATAAGACAACTTCTTCAAAATATTGACTGTTTTCCTTATAAATTATTTTTCGAACATCACGTTTTTGACTATAGAAATAGAAGAAAAAGAGAGCTGGTAATATCGTCATCAAAGCTACAAGGGCTGGTAAACTTGAAAAGATATCACCAATATTTACTTTTATTTGTAAAATACCTCTTAGAAATTCGTTAAGCTTATGCAAATAATAGGCAACATTTGCTTTCAATATCCCCAAAGAGAAACAAGCAGACAAAAATGCCAAGAACATAGGTGTACTTATTATAAGTCTAAATATTTTAAGTGATAGCTGAGTCAAGGAGAGTTTAGATATCCCTATCCAAACTGAATTTTTTTCACGGCTACCATAAGCTATCCAACCTACACGTAAAAATCGACTTAGTCTTAACAAATAATAATTTACTCTAATTGTGTAAAGTGCAATACTCACCTTTTTCGTTCTTATCGCCCATTGCCCTAGTTCGCTCAAACAACCACTTACTCCATTAGATAACTTAATAATTACTAAATCATATATCACTAATATATAGAGTATTTCTAACCAAAATATAATAGTTAATGCAAATAGATTCCCTTTCGAGACTTCTAAATTAGTAGAAACAACAAAATTCACTATAACTTGCCTAAAAAATATTAATAATACTATCGCTATAAGCGACAAGATAATTTTATATATTTTATTAAACCTCATACCTTCAACTCTCTCATAAATTTATTTTAATCTTTCAGCCTCAAGATTCTCTATAATTTCTTCCCAATAATTATACTCATCACAGATATACAACAGTTTATTAAATAGCTACAAAAAATCTGTTTCGTCGATTTTTTCCCAACGGCCGTATCCCACCATATGTGTATTAGGTTCATCTAGTGCAAACCTTTTGTATCTTTAAAAAAATTAAATAACCAATGCATTAGCCCAATAACTCTAAATGACTTATCGATAAATATAGCATCACTTTCTTCAACATCTTTATACCAAACTGGTATTTTCTTCCTTGAAGAAATCATTTCTGAAATTCTATTTAATACGTCATCAATTGCCAAACTACCCAGAGTGTATGCTGCATAGTAGTTTTGATTAAAGTAGAAATTTACCATTGATTATACTAAGGGACCCGAGTAACACGACGTATTTTGTAAGGCAATAATAAAATCCTCATTGTTTAGTTTATCCCTAAGAAACTCAATCCATCCGTCCATCCAAAACAGCTTACTTATATAGGTTATTATACCACTAAAACCACAAAAAGACTGCAACCTCTCAGTCACAGTCTCTTACAGCTCTACTTCAGTCCATCTAAAAATTGAAGGCAATATTTCCTAATACTCACTATAACATTGCTAGATTTTCTGCAAGAATATGAACTACTATTCTATTTCTGCTTCGCTACTTCGTAGCTCGTACAAGCAGTGTTACGCACTACCCGGTTCGCTGTCTCCAATCGCAATGTCGCTTTGCTCCCAGCTCTTGGACAGCTATCGCGTGGGCAGTGTCATCTTTTGGGTTTCGGCCTTTAGCACTTAACCAAAAGGACTACAGCCTCCAAGTGCTCCGTCAACGGAAAATTATCAATCGGCACAATACGCTCACAGTGGTAGTTCCAACGCTTTAAGAGTTGCAAATCCCGCGCGAGAGTCTCCGGATTGCAGGAGACATAGACAATGCGCTTCGGCTTCACCTTGCAGGCGCTCTCAAGGAAGCGCTCGGTGCTGCCGCTTCGCGGCGGGTCCATGATGACTGCATCGAGTTTCTCACCGCTCTCTGCGACACGCAGCAAAAAATCACTCGCATCGTCTGCAAAGAAACGTATGTTCTCGATGCCGTTTCGCTTCGCGTTTGCGATTGCGTCCCGCACGGCCGCCTTGTTGAGTTCCACGCCGATTACCTGTCCCGCGCTGCGGGAAGCCGCCATGCCTATGGTTCCTACACCGCAGTAGGCATCCAGTACCGTGTCGTTCGGCGTGAGCTGCGCAAGCGAGAGCGCAGTCTCGTAGAGCTTCTCCGTCATCTTCGCATTCACCTGATAAAAGGAGGCCGGAGATAGGCGGAACGTAAGCCCCATGAGTTCATCTTCAATATAGCCCTTGCCGTAGAGGACCTTATCGCGCTCGCCGAGCACCATGCTGGTCTTCTGCGGGTTGATGTTCTGGATGACGGTCGTAATCTCGGGACACTGCTTTCTTAGCGCCCCCACAAAGTTCTTGCTCCCCGGAAATATGGGCGTTCCGGTTACAATCACCACCATGATCTGCCCTGTCGCCTCGGAGGTGCGCACCAGCACATGCCGCAGGGTCCCGATTCTTAAGTCCTCGTCATAGGCCTTCAAGCGGAAGGAGACCGCCAAATCGCGGATGATGTGGATGATGCGGTCCGCCGTTCGGTTCTGGATACGGCAGTGGTCGATCGAAACAACCCTGTGACTGTCCCGCTCGTACACACCGACCACAAGCTTCTTATTCTGAAAGCCGAAGCTCGCCGTCACCTTGTTCCGGTAGTGCAAAGGCTCCGCTGCCGCTACAATGGGCTCGACCTTACAAAACTTGCCGAGCAGTTTCTCTGCCTGTCTCTGCTTTTTCCTAAGCTGTTCTTCGTAGGGTAGGCCGCTAAAGGAACAGCCACCGCAGCGCTTCTCATGGGGACAGCGCGCTGTGTCGGAGACAGCGCGAAGCGGCGCAGCCGGTTTCGCTGCGCCGCTTTTTTTCAAAAGCGCCTTCTTTTCTAGATTACTGTGCCGCTCAGTGCTTTTTCTCGCGGCGGATTTTTCTTGTCTCATGAATGAGCCATTCTCTCTCTTCTTCCGGAAGCAGCGGCGCAATGGTCTTGCGAACGCGCTTCTGATACTTGTTAAAGCGGCGGATATCGTCCTTCGACATGACACTGAGATCCAGAGCATCCGGATCGAGCGGTGCCCAGGTCAGGTTCTCGAAGCAGTTGAAGCCCTCGTGTTCCGTATCCTTCACGCAAATCAGCATGTTCTCGATGCGGATGCCGTAAGCGCCGTCAATGTAGACACCCGGCTCGTCACTCGTCACCATGCCCGGCCGGAAGGTAACCTCTCTTCTGCGGTCCGGATGCGGCCACGGGCGAACCGAGACCGGAAGCTCGTGGACATTGTTCACGAAGCCGACGCCGTGGCCGGTACCGTGACCGTAGTCTCTGCCGAACTTCCACATTGCCTGACGCGCATAGGTATCAAGCAGCGGAGCGGTCGCATAGTACGGGAATACCGCAAACATGAGATTCAGCATACCGATGACAGCAAGCGTGTAGTCGCGGCTCTGCTCCGGCGTGATATCGCCGAGCGCAAGCGTTCTCGTGACATCCGTCGTGCCGTCCAGATAGTGTGCGCCGGAGTCCACAAGGAAAAGTCCCTCGGGCTTTACGACATCACTCTGCTCCTTAGAGGGCATGTAGTGTGCCATTGCCGCATTTGCCTGGTAAGCCGGGATGGTAGAGAAGCTCAGGGTCACATACTTCGGATCCGCTGCGCGGAACGAATTCAGCTTCTCGCCGAGATCGTACTCGGTGTAAGTATCCGCCTTGCCCTCCTTGATGGTCTTCTTGAGCCAGTAGAGGAAGCGGGTCAGATGCACGCCGTCACGCACATGGCAATCGCGGAAGCCCTTGAGCTCGGTATCGTTCTTGATGATCTTCATCAGGGAGATCGGGCTCAGCTCGTCCACAATCGTGTTCTTGTCAACGACCGCATTGTAAACCGCGAAGTTCAAATCGCGGAGATCGGTCAAGACGCGCTCATCCTTTAATTTGCCGACAGCCGCAATAAAGTCGTCATAGGAGCCGACCGCAATGCCCTGCTCCTCCAGATGCTTCTTTGCCTCATCGGTAAGTGCGTTCTCCTGGCAGAAGAGCTTTGCGGAGCGAGCCTTCACCATCAGATAAGACAGGAAGACCGGGTTGCAGGAGATATCTGCGCCGTGCAAGTTCGTGACCCAGGAAATCTCATCCAGTCTGCCGGTCAGGAAGACAGAAGCGTCGAGCTTCTTCATCTCCGCCTGCACGCGGTCAATCTTGCTCTTCGCCTCTTCGCCGGTGTACTTCAGCTCATGTACCCAGATCGGCTCATGGCTTCTCTCCGGGCGATCCTTCCAGATATCATCGACAAGGTCGATGTCGGTAATCAGCTTGCCCTTCTTCTTCGCGACAAACTCCTTCAGCTCCTTACCCGTATTCGTTCCGAGCAGCGGCGCATAGAATGCAAGGGTGCCGCCCTCCGGGAAATGATTCTCCAAGTATTCGACAATGGTCGGCGTACCGGGAACGCCTGCCTTCATCAGCTCAACGCCGCTGTCCTTCAGCTCGATGTTCGCCTGTACGAAGAAACGGCTGTCCGTCCAGAGGAATGCTTCTTTCTCGAGCACCACCAGGGTGCAGGAATCTCCCGTGAACCCACTGATTTTGCGAACGCTCTGATCTCTGGCACTGATTTCCTCACTGCCGTGTGCATCGGAATACGGCTGATAATACACCGTGATTCCACGCTTCTTCATCGCCTCGCGAAGCTGCTTCAGTTCTTCTCTCATATCGGCCTCCTTGTGATTTTCCTGCGCACTCACACCAGCTGAAAGTGTCTGCAGGCATTCCAAATACCATCTTGATCGATCGGGCTTGTAATGTAATCCGCAATCTCCTTGAGTTCCTCCTTGGCATTGCCCATCGCAATGCCGACCCCCGCTTCTTCCAGCATCTCGCTGTCGTTGTAGGAGTCGCCGAAGGCATAGACATCGCTCATCTCCAAGCCGTAATACGCGCAGAGTTTCTTTAGCCCCTCTGCCTTGCTGATGCCTTTTTCAATGATGTCGGCGCCGTAGTTCACGGAGAACATGCGGAGCTGTAGCTCCGGAAAGGCCTGCTCCATGGCTTTTGCCTCTTCCTCCGTGCCGATAAAGTTGACTGTGCGGATATTCCGGGTAAGGAGTGCTCTCGCATCCTTAAACTGCCGTCCGCACTGCCCCCAGCGCTTCATCTCCGCCTCGCGGATGCGCTCCGGGTTCAGGTAATAGTCCTCATCCTCTATGGTCACGCCGAAGCCTATGCCGGTCCGCTCTGCATAGTCCATCATCCGCTTCAGGAGACCGCGGTCGATGTAATGCTCAAACAGCACTTTATCACCGACAACGACCTTTGCGCCGTTCTGCTCGACGCGCGCCGCGGCGTTGACCAAGTCAAGATACGGCCTGGAATAATGGGTCGACATATCCCGCCCGGTCGCAAGCACAATGATGTGCCCCCGCTCTCTGAGCGCCCGAAGCGCGCGCTCGGCGCTCTCGGGTATGCTTAGCGTCTGATGATCGTAGAGTGTCTTGTCAAAGTCAAAGGCAATCAGCTTTTTCATAGAAAATAATCCTTTATCGCGCTGACACATGTGCAATTATACCATGTGTTCTTACAAAAAAACAGAGCGGCATCCACACGATTAGCTATTGCAAATAAAGATAACGGTGCAGATGCTGTGACCGTGTAACAAAAAAACAGGAGATTTCGCAATCTCCTGTTTCATTCAAATCGGGGCGACAGGATTTGAACCTGCGACCTCACGGCCCCCAGCCGTGCGCTCTAGCCAAACTGAGCCACGCCCCGCAGCACGGCTTTCATTATAGCCAGAGCTTGCTGAAAAAGCAAGCTTTTTCTGCGGGGCGTGTGCAGACAGATTACGGCTGAAGCACCGTGTAGCCCGGCACCTCATAATAACCTGCCGGATCCGCATCCTGACCGAACCAGACATGCGCATACTTGCCGTCGATGCCGACACCCATGGTCTTTAAATCCGACCACATGCCCTGGGTCGTCATGACATCATTGTGCCCCTGAGACCCCTTCCAGGAATCCAGTGCCACATCGGGTGTCATCGAGAGACTGTACCGAGACGAAATCTCAAAGCCGCTGCCCGGATAAGAGGTAAGCTCGCTCGGCTTGCTCCACATATTCGCCGCATACTGATGGTCGGAAGTGTAAACCACCGGTGTCCAGCTGCCGTAGGAAGACCAGCTGTGCAGGTTGCCCTGTATGCCTCTTACATCCACCTGGTTTTCCGGCGTGTGCGCATTGGAATCCGCAACGTGGGTTCTCGCAACTGTGGTCAGAGACTTTGAGAGCGAAAGCTTCGGAAGACCAAGGCTCTCACGGTAGGCGTTGATGTCGTAGTAGAGCTTTGCCTCCTTTTCGCTGAGCCCTAAGGCCATCAGCGCGGAGATGACTCTGCCCTCCTCACCGGAAAGCTGCGTTCCCGCGGCTCCTGCCGTATTCGCACTGTTGCCGGCATTGCCCGTGTTCGCCGCAGTTCCGGTATTCGCGGTATTTCCCGCCGCCGTGCCGCCGTAGGAAAGACCGGAACCGCCGCTGCCGCCGCGAGAACCGCCGCCTCCGCCGCCGCCTCTTCTGCCGCGGCTGCTTCCGCCGCCTCCTCCACCGCCGCTTCTTCTCTTTCCGGCCGTGCTGCTCTTACTCACATGAAGAGAAGCTCTCTTCCCCTCAATCCACTTTCCCGTCTCGTCGACATAGTAGCCGTCGGGGGTCACGGTGCTCACCAACATGGCGCCGTCGGCACCGACATAGTAGTTTCCGATCCAGCGGCTCTCTGCCATGTAGCCGATGCCGTCAAAGTAATACCACTTATTGTTGATGAGTTTCCACGTAGCGGTCGGATAGGAACCGTTTGCCTCCTCATACCACCAACCTCTGTCATTGCGCTTCCACTGCGCCGTTGCCGCCATCGACGGAATCACGAGGCAGGCGGAAATCGCCGCGACCGATGCGGCACACACAAACTTCCGTAGCAATTTCATAAGCACCCCCAAAATAGAAAACTGTGGTTTCAATACCCTTAACTCTTACTTTACCATCCTACCGACAACAGGTTCAAGCCTTTCGCTTGTTTTCCGATTTATTTTCGGACATTCTTTGTTTTTCTCCCGACTCGGCCTATAAAATCCTAGTTCAAGCGATGATATCTCCATATTTTGCGCTTCGTTTCATTTTGTTTCGGACTCTTGCATTCCTTTTCGATGCTATTTTCGATTCTTTACCGTTTCTGTTTTCGATTCCCCCTCTTTTTGTCCGAGCGGGTGACAAAACGAACTGAATTGAAAAAAAAGAGCCGCTCCCCCCGTGAGAAGGTTGCGACTCTTTGTGTTTTACAGGTGAATAAATTCGATGAGCAAAAGCCACGCGAGTCCGTAGTAGGTCACAACGCCGACCAAGTCGGTGATGGTTGTGATCAGGGGACCGGAAGCCGCTGCGGGGTCGATGTGAATGTGCTTGAAGAAGATCGGAACCGCAGTACCGACCAAGCTCGAAATCAACATTGCGACAACCAGAGATACACCGATGCAGCCCGAGATTGCGAACGCATAGTGAACCGGCATGCCCTTGAAAACGGTGACATAGAGACCCACGCCGACAAAGGCGAGGAGGCCCAAAATGATGCCGTTCAAAGTACCGACATTGACTTCCTTGGTGAGAAGCTTTAACTTCTGCTTCGGGGTGAGCTGATCGTCCATGAGAGCACGAATCGTGACTGCGAGGGACTGGGTACCTACGTTACCTGCCATGTCGAGAATCAGCGACTGGAAGGCCATGACAATCGTGAGCTGCGCGACAACGCCCTCAAAGAGGCCTACCACGCTCGAGACAACCATGCCGAGACCGAGGAGCAGAATCAGCCAGGGGAGACGCTTCTTGATACTCATGCGGAGCGGCTCGTTCAAATCCTCCTCGGCGGAGAGACCTGCCAACTTCGCGTAGTCCTCTCCCATCTCATCGCCGACCACTTCCGCGATTTCCTGCGAGGTGATGGCACCGAGGATATGGTTATCGGAAGAAAGAACCGGAATACTTTCCTCGGAATAATCGCGGATAATCCAGAGGCAGTCCTCAATGCGCTCATCGGCGTAAACATAGGGGAACTGCGTCATAATAATGTCCGAGAGCTCGGTGTCTCTGCGGGCAATGATCAAATCCTTTAAATTGATGGCACCGTAAAAGACGCCCTGCGGATCCAAAACATAGATTACGGAGATGTTGTCGTGCTCCTCCGCCTGCTCGACGAGGGATTTCATACCCTCCCGAACGGTCATATTGCTGTACAGCCAGACAAAGTTCGTCGTCATGCGGCTTGCGATCAAATCCTCGTCGAAGGAAGCAAGGCTCTGCAGCTTTGCTCTGGACTCCGGATCCATGAGTTCAAGCCACTCCTTCTTCTTTACGGAATCGCTCTCCTTCATCAAGTCGACGGCAACGTCCGGCTCCATTCTGGTCAGGACACTCGCCGCACGGTGCAGGCTCATCTCCCCCAGATACTTATCGGCGTAATCGCTGTGCTCTAACACTTCCGCGAGCGCTTCATCGCTCTGCAGACGATAAAAACGCTCTCTCTCTTCTAAGGTAATCTCATCCAGCGCCGCGGCCAGATCGCTCGCATGGTATTCATCGAGCTCATCTCGCATAATCTTCGGGGACTTTCTTCCGCGGAGAATTTCCAGAATTTCCTGCTGGAGTTCTTCACGGTTCTTCATGCCCTTTTCTCCCATACTCTCTCCTCTCTCTTCACCTGAACCGACAAGGCAGTTCGCCGACGGGTTGCGCACTGACAGCTAAACCGGAGGCGCGGCGAACAGGAGAGAGCGGCACAAAGCCCCTCACTACTTTCGGAATTCCAAAAGGTTCCCGGGCTGCCTGTGAGCGCAAAGCCCGTGAAACCCCCTGTTCGCAGCGGTTCTACTTCGCCCTCCACCATCACTGTCACTCATCCCGGTCACCTCCTTCTTCTATGTAAATGTATACCATTGAAACTATAACATTCCGCCTTTTTGATTTCAAGGAAAAGCTGTGTTCAAAAAAGACAGTTTTGTACGGAAAAAGCCACTTCCGCTGTATCTTTACCGTAGTTCTTATGTTATGATGCTCTACATGATAAACAAGGGGGGCGTCACTATGGAACTCGACAAAAAACATTCGGAACATAAGGCTCTGCTCTCGCAGCTTCTCGGTGCCACCGTCGGCGCACTGATTTATGCGGCTGCGACCAACTGGTTTATTGTTCCTGCCAAGCTCTACTCCGGCGGTCTCTTCGGTGTATGCCAGCTGATTCGTACCGGTTTGGTCTCACTCTTACACCTCAACACCGGAAGTTTTGATATCGCCGGTATCATTTACTACTGCGTCAACTTTCCGGTGCTCTTGATTTCGATGCGCGCCATCGGCAAAAAATTCTTTTGGAAAACGCTGTTTACAACCACGCTGATTTCGTTCTTCCTCTCCGTGATCCCCGTGGTACACGTGATGGATGATATGCTCTCCACCTGCATTGTCGGCGGTCTGGTCTCCGGCTTCGGCCTCGGTATTATGCTTCGAAACGGCGCATCCGCGGGCGGCATGGATGTCATTGCGCTGTTGCTCATCAAGTGGAAAAAGGATTTCAGCGTCGCAAAGGTCGGTATCGGCGTAAACGTTGTGCTCTACGGCATCTGCCTCTTCCTCTTCAACGCGCAGACCGTTATCTATTCTCTGATTTGCACGGCTGTCTGCACGGTCGCCGAAGACAGAATGCACACCCAGAACATCAACGTTCTGGTCACGATTATCACAAAGAGCAAGGACAACTCGCTCGAAGCCGCGATTCTGAAGCAGCTCGGCCGCGGTGTCACGACCTGGGGCGCGCACGGCGCTTACACGAACGAAGAGACCCGCGTTCTCTTCTGTGCGGTCTCGAAGTACGAGGTGCGACAGCTCAAGTCTGTCATCTACGCAATCGATCCGCAGGCCTTTGTCGTCATCAATGAGAAGGTGAGCATCGAGGGACACTTTGTAAAGCGTCTCGCGTAAGTTGTTCGGAAACACGAAAGCGAGTCATGTCAATGCATGACTCGCTTTTCTATGCGTCAGGTTTACTTTTTCAAGACTAAGCGGACAAAAGAGTTGTCGGCGCTGTTAACTCAAAAAAGAGCCGTGCCGACGCACAGCTCTTTCTGTTTACTTCATTTATCCCGCGCCTTTGCCGCGCTTCTCTCTCAGCCCGCGGCACTCTTCTGCTCGAGGCGGCGACGTATCGAAAGCATCTTCTCGTCGGTATCCGCGATGATATCCGCGCAGGCGCGGAGTTCCTCCGAGATTTCCTCGGCATCGGGAATTTCCTTCTTGTACTTGAGTTCGTGGTCCAGACTCGCCCAGAAATCCATGGCGATTGTGCGTATCTGTATTTCCACCCGGATAAAGCTCTTCTGCTCGGAGAAATAGACCGGGACTTCCGCAATGATATGGTAGGAGCGGTAGCCGTTGTCCTTCGGATTCTTGATGTAATCCTTAATCTGAAGAACGCGCACATCGTCCTGGCGCATCATCATCCCCGCAATCGCATAGATATCGTCCACAAAGGAACAGATGACACGTACACCGGCAATGTCGTCCAGATTGTCCTGCATGGCCTGCAGGGTCAGCGGATAGCCCTTGCGCTTTAATTTCTCGACAATGCTCCGCGGCTGCTTGACCCGCGACTTGATCATCTCAATGGGATTTCTTTGATTTCGCACCGAAAGCTCATCGTTTAAAACTTCCAGCTTGGTCTTAACTTCCCGTATGGCACAACTGTACATCATCATGGCATCCTGAAACTGCTGCGCCCATGCGACCATGCTCTCCGGAACCTGGAATTCGCCCGGGGCACGGAGTATGGATTGCTCAAGTTCGCTGTTCGGATTGCCGCCTCTTGTCATCACTCTGCCTTCTTATCTCCCGTCACTGCGGCAACCGCTTCGTCAAGCCACGGTGCCGTGAGGGTTTCAACCTTACCCGCATCGACCGCCGCGGCAATTGCGGAGTCAATCGGTGCCTTTGCAAGCACTTTAAGTCCGTTACCGGCCGCAACTTCATCGATGTGGCTCTCACCGAAGACCGCATGGGGCTTCCCGCAGTCCGGGCAATTGTAGTAACTCAGATTCTCAACGAGGCCGAGAATCGGAACATCCATCTGACGCGCCATGTTGACGGCCTTTTCAACGATCATCGACACCAGTTCCTGCGGGCTTGTCACCACAACTATCCCCTCGACCGGCAGCGACTGGAACACCGTGAGCGGCACATCGCCGGTGCCCGGCGGCATGTCGACAAAGAGATAATCGACATCTCCCCAGTAAACATCGGTCCAGAACTGCTTCACCACACTCGCAATCATGGGACCGCGCCAAATGAGCGGCTCCGTGTCATCGTCGAGCAACAAATTCGAGCTCACAATCTTGATGCCGCTCTCGGTCTCGGCCGGCACCATCAGATTCTCACGGGAATGCAGGCTCTGTCCGTCCACGCCGAAGGCCTTCGGAATCGAGGGGCCGGTAATATCCGCATCGAGTATACCGACGCGATAGCCCGCCGCACTGACGCGGGAAGCGAGCAGGCTTGTGACGAGCGACTTACCGACGCCGCCCTTGCCGCTCATAATCGCAATCACATGGCAGATATTGCTGTTTTCGTTGCTCGGAATCTGAAAATTCGGCTTCGGCGGCTCCGGCATACCGCCGTGATTACAGTTACATGCTTCAGACATAATTCACCTCTCGGGAGCCCTGGCTCCGCTTTGTTTCTAAATTTAAGACGAGTTCAGTCTACAACATTCCAAAGCAATCCGCAAGCAGTGGCAAGTCTGCCCTCCTTTGTGGTATACTGTCCGCGAAGAAGTTCCAGATGATTTTGCGGCGCAATACTTAGTCACTGCAAACTGTCAGAAAAGGAGAAGTTATGCATCAGGCAATTCAGATGAGCGATACGCTCTGGTATCTCGGATCCAGCGACCGTAGACTCGCTAAGTTTGAGAACTGCCACCCGGTTCCGCTCGGCATTTCCTACAATTCTTACTTGGTTATGGACGAGAAGACCGTCCTGCTCGATACCGTAGATCACGCAATTTGCGGGGTATTCCTCGAAAACATCAAGGCTGTGCTGAACGGCCGTCCGCTCGACTACATCATCGTAAACCACATGGAGCCGGATCACTGCGCTACGCTCGCCGAAGTGCTGCTCCGCTACCCGGAGGCTACGGTTGTGGGCAGTGCAAAGACCCATGCGATGATCAAGCAGTTCTTCGGAGATCTCAATCTGCAGGGCAAGGTCATGCAGGTCAAGGAGAATGATACGCTCTCGACCGGTCGCCACAACTTCCGCTTCATCCTGGCGCCCATGGTGCACTGGCCGGAAGTCACCGTCACCTATGACGAGACCGATAAAATTCTCTTCTCTGCGGATGCCTTCGGCACCTTCGGTGCGCTCTCCGGCAACCTGTATGCGGATCAGCTGAATTTCGGCGACTTTGAACTCTCCGAGATGCGCCGCTACTACTCGAACATTGTCGGCAAATACGGCGTGCAGGTGCAGGCGCTCTTAAACAAGGCGGCGGGCCTCGACATTCAGATGATTTGCCCCTTGCACGGTCCCGTGTGGCGCGTCGCAAACAAGATTCAGTGGCTCATTGAGAAGTACTCCCGCTGGGCAACCTACCGCCCCGAAGACAACGAAGTGGTTATCTTCTACGCTTCGATTTACGGCGGCACCGAGAATGCCGCGGAGGTGCTTGCAAACGCCCTCGGCGAGCGTAAGATTAAGAACATCAAAATGTACGATGTCTCCGTGACCGATGTCTCCTACCTGGTCTCCGAGGCCTTCCGCGCAAGCCACCTGGTCTTTGCTTCCGCGACTTACAACAACGAGATTTTCCCCTACATGGAGGGACTGCTCCGCGAGCTCGCGGCACACAATTTGCAGAACCGCTCGATTGCCCTCGTGGAGAACGGCTCCTGGGCGCCGGTATCCGGCAAGAAGATGAGCGAACTCTTCTCTTCGATGAAGAACATGAACTTCCTGCAGGACACGGTCACCTTAAAGTCCCGCGGTCATGAGGAGCAGCGCTTACAGCTGCTCGCGCTTGCGGACACGCTCGCCGAGTCCGTCTTTGCCTCCGAGCACCGCTGAGCCTCTCTCCGCTCCGCATCCCGCTTTGAGTAGGAGCAACCGCAGTAATCCTGGCGGTAAAGCCCGTGCTCTTTCGAGAGCTCCGTCGAGCGGAGAAAACCGTTTTTCTTTTTAAAATCAGAGGGCAGGAAGGCAATCCCTTCCTCTGCCGCGACGCGCTCCCCGATTTCATTCAAGCGGGGGGCGCTTTTCATCGGCGAAATCGTGAGGCTGGTCGTAAAATAGTCAAAACCGCCCGCCTTGGCAGCCTTGGCGCTCTCGCGGAGGCGAAGCTCAAAGCAGATACCGCAGCGCTCACCTCCCTCCGGATCCGTTTCGTGCCCGCGCACCGCTTCGTGAAAGCGCTCCGGATTGTACTCTCCCTCGAGAAAGCCGACCGGGCGCGGCAAATCCATTTCCCGGAGT
>ERZ772932.936-NODE-936-length-14828-cov-2.810803_pt1 | contig 14828 bp, 13 predicted proteins | sample MGYA00511684_ERZ772932 | MGnify/ENA primary metagenome ERZ772932 (study PRJEB29015, sample SAMEA2738078) | human oral metagenome | biome: human oral; feature: human-associated habitat; material: saliva | place: China | collected 2210 ...
ACGAGTGCTCTATGCCCTCCAACTTGAGGATGACTTACTTCACCTAGCGGGTGCAGACGAACTTGGTCGTCGCCTGCAAGACCTCTTCCTCATCAATCGCCGTCGTGCTAGCAAGAAAATATAGAGATGGATAATATAGTAAGTATTTACATGCTATGTATACAACTGAAGAACAAATGATAGAAGAGCGCCTAATCAAACGATTAGAGAGCTTGAAGTATATTTATAGACATGATATCAAGGACAGAGCAACTTTAGAGTCCAACTTTAGGCACAAGTTTGAGCAGCTCAATGCCGTGAAATTGACTGATCGAGAGTTTGAGCGACTTCTGTCGGAGATTACCAAGCCAGATGTATATGATGCATCTCGTTTACTGCGAGAGCGTAACCTCTTCTTGAGAGAGGACGGCACCCCACTTCACTACACTTTAGTTAATATCAAGGATTGGTGCAAGAATGACTATGAAGTCATTAATCAGTTGCGCATCAACACACACAGTAGCCACCACCGATACGACGTGATTATTCTCATCAATGGCTTACCGCTGGTGCAGATAGAGCTCAAGGCACACAAGATCTCACCTCGTGTAGCCATGCAGCAGATTGTTAACTATAAAAACGATACGGGCAACGGATATCTGAATACATTGCTCTGCTTTATTCAGCTCTTTATTGTGAGTAACGAAGGAGATACATGCTATTTTAGTAACAATAACCCGAACGAGTTTCTCTTCGATGCCAAAGAGCAATACCTACCAGTCTATTATCTCGCAGATGAGGCTAACCATAAAATACGGCACCTACATAGCTTTGCGACAAGACTCCTTGCCAAGTGCTCCCTTGGAGAGCTTATCAGTAGGTATATGGTCTTGGTGGCTAGTGAGCGCAAACTCTTAATTATGCGCCCCTACCAGATCTATGCCGTACAGGCTATCATCAAATGCATCGAAGAGAATCGTGGCAATGGCTATATCTGGCATACTACTGGTTCAGGCAAGACGCTCACCTCTTTTAAGGCATCAACTCTACTTAAGGATAACCCCGATATAGAGAAATGTCTATTTGTTGTGGATCGTAAGGATCTAGACCGCCAGACTCGAGATGAGTTTAATAAGTTTCAGCAAGGTTGCGTAGAAGAAAACACTAATACAGAAACACTTGTTCGGAGACTTGAGTCCACCGACTATACCGACAAGGTTATCGTCACGACGATACAGAAGCTCGGAATTGCTCTTGATCCTAAACACAAGAAAAACTACCATGAACGACTTAGGCCTCTATCTGACAAGCGTGTAGTCTTTATTTTTGACGAATGTCATCGCTCCCAATTTGGAGACAACCATAAGGCTATTAAAGCTTTCTTCCCTAAAGCTCAGCTCTTTGGGTTTACAGGCACACCGATTTTTGAAGAGAATGCTGTACAGATTAAAATTGATGGACAGGAAGCCTCCAAGCTCACCACCGATGATATTTTCCAGAAGCCTCTACATACCTATACGATTACCAATGCCATTGAGGATGAAAATGTATTGCGTTTCAATATAGACTATTATCGTTCCAATGGTGAGTATGTGCGAGATCGCAGTTTGGTTACCAAAAGAGCGATTATAGAGGAAATTCTCTCTAAGCATGATGCAATCTCGCTCTCTCGTTGTTTCAATGCCATTCTCGCAACGAGTAGTATCAACGATGCCATTGAGTATTACAGGCTATTCAAAACGCTTCAAGCCGAACGTCAAGCAGCTAACCCCGACTTTGCTCCGCTCAATATTGCCTGTGTCTTCTCTCCCCCAGCCGAGGGTAATAAAGATGTTGAACAGATGCAAGAGGATCTAGAGCAGGAGAAGCTAGACAACCAGACCGACCCCTCGGGTAAGAAGCAAGCACTACAAGAGATCATCTCGGACTATAATAGTCGATATGGCTGTACCCATAGTCTCGCGGAGTTTGATCTCTACTATCAAGATGTGCAGAAGCGTATCAAAGACCAGAAATGGGCAGAGTACCCACGGGAGCAAAAGATCGATATCACGATTGTCGTAGATATGCTCCTCACGGGCTTCGACTCCAAATATCTAGGTATCCTCTATGTAGATAAGGATCTTAAATATCACGGCCTTATACAAGCTTTCTCTCGTACCAATCGTACTCTCAACAAAACCAAAAATTTTGGAAAGATCTTAGATTTTCGTTTTCAGGAATCAGCTGTTAATGATGCTGTACAACTTTTCTCAGGAGTCAGAGACAAGGATCAAGCCCCCAAGATTTGGCTGGTTGAGCCAGCAAATAAAGTTGTTGAACAGTATGAAATGGCTATCCAGCAGCTCACGAGCTTTATGGAGTCCAAGGGGCTAGAGGCTGAGCCAGAAAATGTATATAACTTGCTTGGAGATACAGCCAAGGCTGAGTTTGTGGACTACTTCAAAGAGGTGCAGAAACTCAACACTCAGCTCAGCCAGTATATCTACATAGATTCCAAGGATCAAGAGAAGATCGAGGAGCTTATGCCCTCTGAGAAACTTAATGGCTTTAGATCTGCCTATCTTGAGACGGCTAGAACCCTGCGTAACCATCAAAAGGACTATACACAGGATCAGCCTATAGATATGCAAAACGCTCATATAGAAGAAATAGATTTCGAGTTTGTTCTATTCTCTTCAGCAATTATTGATTACGATTATATCATGGGGCTAATCGCTCGATTGACCTCCCAGTCACCTAGTCAGCAGAAACTGACCAAGGAGGAGCTTGTGCGCCTTGTCGCCTCTCATAGCAATCTGATTGAAGAGCAAGAGGATATTCTAGACTACATCGAGCACATAGAGGTTGTCAATGGTCTTACGGTCAAAGAAGTCTCTGAGCAATATCAAACATTTAAGACCAATAAGCTCCAGAGCCGTATCAAGGAGATTGCTCATCGCTACAATGTGTCTCTAGAATCTCTCTCGGATTTGATATCCGCGGTACTAGATCGTATGATCTTCGATGCTGACCAGCTCTCAGCCCTATTCTACGAGCAAGACTTAGGCTGGAAGCAGCGTGTGCAGCAGGAGAAAGCACTGGTCGCAGATCTGCTGCCCCTATTCTCGCTCTTGGCCAAAGGGCAACATATAGCAGGTCTATCAGCTTATAAAGTCTAGACTATGGAGCAATTCAATAATTTAAGGCAATTAGCCCAAGATCTTAGGAACAGGTTAGAGGAGAAGAAAATCATTCTCTTGTATGCCTATAATGGTGTGGGAAAAACACGTTTGTCTATGGAGTTCAAAGATCTTGGAAAAATAGCAGAACAAGCAGACACTCTATACTTCAATGCTTTTACAGAAGATCTATTTTCTTGGGACAACGATCTTGAGGGAGACTTAGTTCGAGTGCTTAAAATGAATCTGAAGTCAGAGTTTTTCAATGGAGTCAAAGAGTATGCGCTGGAAGATAAGATTAGGAGATTTTGGAATCGTTTCTCTGACATTAACTTTCAAATAGACTATGACGGAGGGGATATCTCTTTTTCAAGGGACTTGCTTCCTAACGAAGAAGAGAACTCTCAAGGAGAGGAGAAAGAGAACCCTAATCAAGGAACTATAGATAATATTAAAATCTCAAGAGGAGAAGAAACAATCTTTATTTGGTGTTTTTTCTTGGCCATTGTACAATTGGTATTAGATGGGGATGAGGGCTACTCTTGGGTAAAATATATTTACATTGATGACCCCATCTCATCTTTGGATGACAACAATGCCGTCGCAGTAGCAGTTTTGTTAGCTGAATTATTTAAAGACCAGTCGGTAAAAGTCGTCATTTCAACTCACCATGCTCTCTTTTATAATGCTCTTTGGAATGTTTTCAAAGGTAGTGTAAAGAAGAGGGAAGATCTTGGCACCCTACACCTCAAAAAAGATGGAGAAGAATGTTATAGTATCAGCTATACAAGTGATACCCCTCGATTTCTCCATGTTGCAATGTTGGAAGAGTTGTGGAAGCGTTCTGAATCAGGAAAACTATATACCTATCACTTTGCAATGCTACGCAATGTGCTTGAGAGAGCCGCTTCGTTCCATGGATATAGCAATATTGAAGAGTGTTTCAAGAATGAAGACATTTCAAATGCATCCAATCTCTACAATCGTATGATAAACATCTTAACTCATGGGAATTACTCTTTGTACGAACCTATTGAGATGTTGGATGACAACAAAGAGTTGTTTAAACAAATACTAACTGCATTTACAAAGAATTATAAGTTTAACCCCGAAATTTTTGCTTCTTCAGAGGCTTAATAAATAACGTATGACAGTACTAGGCAAGACCCTATGGGCAATAGCAGATGAGCTACGAGGCACGATGAATGCCGATGATTTCCGTGACTATATGCTCTCTTTTCTCTTCCTGCGCTACCTCTCCGACAACTACGAGGAGGTTGCACGCCGAGAACTAGGAAGAGACTACCCAGATAAAACAAATCTAAATCAAGGAGAGACTGCTCTACAGAGATGGTATACACTCAATACCGAAGATATTGTGGAGTTTGAGGCTCAGATGCGGCGCAAGGTACATTATGTCATCAAGCCCGAGTACCTATGGAGCCATATCGCAGAGTTGGCGCGCACACAGAGCTCGGAACTCTTGAATATATTGAACGAGGGATTTAGATACATCGAAAACGAATCTTTTGAGCGGACTTTCTCTGGTCTCTTCTCAGAAGTCAATCTCTCATCTGAGAAACTTGGCAAGACCTACAGCCAAAAGAATACCAAGCTCGCTACCATCATACAGAAGATAGCAGAAGGGATTGGAGGATTCTCGTCCGAAGTAGATGCTCTCGGTGATGCCTACGAATACCTGATTGAGCAGTTCGCCGCGGGCTCGGGCAAGAAAGCAGGTGAATTCTACACTCCTCAGGCCATATCTACCATTCTGTCTCGTATCGTGTCGCTTGATGCGCAGAATCCCGAGCGAGGCATAAAGGACGGGATCAAGAGAGTACTCGACTTTGCCTGTGGCTCTGGTTCACTTTTGCTCAATGTCCGCAAGCAGATGGGGGATCGTATCGGTCGTATCTACGGGCAAGAGTTGAATGTTACCACATACAACTTGGCTCGTATGAATATGATTCTGCACGGAGTCAAGGACTCGGAGTTCGAGATCTTTCATGGAGATTCGCTCACCAACGAATGGCCATTCCTGAATAATCCGAATCCTACAAATAAGGTAGAGTTCGATGCCGTCGTCGCTAATCCGCCCTTTAGCCTCAAATGGGCACCAAAAGAAGAAACAGCCCAAGACTTCCGCTTCCAAAACTATGGTGTAGCTCCAAAATCGGCTGCCGATTTTGCATTTCTCTTGCACGGGTTGCATTATCTTAGTAAGGATGGCACAATGGCGATCATTTTGCCACATGGCGTACTATTTAGAGGTGGGGCAGAGCGTGCCATTCGCAAAAAGTTACTTGAGGACGGATACATAGATACCATTATCGGGTTGCCCTCCAAACTGTTCTACTCCACAGGCATTCCTGTCTGTATCATCGTACTCAAGAAATGTCGTACGGCAGATGACGTTCTCTTCATCGATGCAAGCCGCAATTTTGCCAAGGATAAGAAGCAAAACCGCCTACGTATGGGGCAGAATGGCGAACCCAACGACATTGATAAAATTATCGATGCCTACCAATACCGCCGTGAGATCGACAAATATGCTCGACGTGTAACATTCGACGAAATACAAACCAACGACTACAACCTCAATATTCCTCGCTATGTAGATACCTTCGAGGAAGAGGAAGAGATCGATATCCAAGCCGTAATGGGTAAGATCGAGGAGCTTGAGACTCGTCGTGCCGATCTCGATAAGCAAATCAATGTATACCTCCGTGAACTAGGACTAATTCAGTAAAAGACTATGACGACGAACCAAATAGATGCTCAGAGCCTTGAGCGAGCCTTTGAACTATTCCGTTCGGGAGCAATCGAGCGAATCGAGGTCGGTACCTTTCGGGGGCTTTGCCAAATCCACCAAGCACTATTCGCTGGGCTATACGACTTCGCAGGCAAACTGCGGACTCTCAATATCGCCAAAGGAGGTTTTCGATTTGCTAATTGCATGTACCTCGAGGCTATTCTGCCAGTTATCGAGCAGATGCCCGAGCAAACATTTGAGCAGATTATTGCCAAATATGTAGAGATGAATATCGCACACCCCTTTATGGAAGGGAATGGGCGAGCTACACGCATTTGGCTGGATATGATCCTCAAGCATAAACTTGGACGAGTAGTTGATTGGTCTCAGGTAGATAAGGATCTCTACCTACAAGCTATGGAGCGTAGCCCAATCAATGACTTAGAGCTGAGAGTACTCCTACAGCCAGCACTCACCGATAGGGTAGACGATAGAGAGATGATATTCAAAGGTATTGAGCAGTCCTACTATTACGAGGGCTATAAAAGGCAGTAGACTATGGCAAAGAACAATAAAATCCTTAAGTGCCCCCCTTTGCGCTTCCCCCAGTTCAACGACGAATGGAGACAGACTACGCTCGGAGAGATAGCTGAGGTAAATCCTACGACAACGAAATCTCTACCATTGCGATTTCAATACATTGATTTGGAGTCCGTAGAAAAAGGACGAATAGTCAAGAATAATGTTCTAACTAGAGAGGATGCTCCGAGCAGGGCTCAGAGAATTCTAAACAATGGAGATGTTATATTTCAGATGGTTAGACCTTATCAACAAAACAATTTATATTTCAATTTAAAGGGGAATATACCTGTGGTTGCTTCCACTGGTTATGCTCAACTCAGAGGCTTTCAGTCAAGTCTTTTCCTATATTATGCAGTACACACTCCTAATTTTCTAGGAGAAGTTCTCAATCGTTGCACAGGATCAAATTATCCTGCAATTAATTCCGCAGATCTATCAACAATTTCACTCTCCCTGCCTTCTCTTGCCGAGCAAGAGAAGATTGCTAGCTTCTTGTCTCTCATTGACGAGCGGATCCAATCGTGTAGCGAAACAATTAAGGAAAGGAAAAGAGAAAAGGTTGCCCTACTGAACCAACTATTCAGTCAAAAGCTCCGCTTCCCTCAGTTCTCCGATGAGTGGCAACAGACCACACTCGGAGAAATCTGTACAATTAAGACAGGAAAACTTGACGCAAATGCTATGATTGAAGGTGGACGATATCCCTTTTTTACATGTGCTAAGCAAACCTATCAAACGGACACATATTCATTCTCAGGAGAGGCAATATTAGTAGCCGGAAATGGTGAAGTTGGACTCACAAAATACTATAATGGAAAGTTTAACGCCTACCAACGAACTTATGTTTTACAATCTCTTCGTAGAGATATTATCTTGCGACTTATCAGAAATTACATAGACTACTCCTTGCCTAAGCGTATAGTTTCGCTTCTAAATGGAAGTGCAATGCCGTATATCACGCTTAGCACTTTGAGAGACATGCCTCTCTCTCTGCCCTCTCTTGTAGAGCAGAAGAAGATTGCAGACTTTTTGAGCTTAATAGACGAACGCATTGAGGCAGAGGAAGAACTATTGGAACAATACGAAAGGCAGAAGCGTTATCTACTCAAGCAAATGTTCATCTAACTCATCACTTAAACACTATGGCGGTAGACTTTCGCCCCGAATTGATGCTCAAAAGTATCGTGTATTGTGCCCTTGCGGATTGTCCTCGTTCGACGTTTTGCCTGCGCTATTTGGCATACAAAGCTTCCGATCCTTTCTGGACGTATGCTTTCGTTGATCCTCGCATCCAGCCAACAGAGTAAGGTTGCTCCCAATATTTGAGCAATGAGGTACAACGTATGGGGCGGGAATTTAGAGCTTCTATGCAGCTGGTGCGTTATGGGAGTATTAGTACCTTTCGTGGGCACATTGCGGACGAGCTGGGTTGCGGACGCAGTCATTTCTATCGCTACGCTACTGGAGAATATCCATTGACCTTGGAGCAACAAGCTATTGTACGTAGCGTATTTGAAGAGTTTGACGTCAATAAGGAGGATCTTTTCGACGCTTACGAAGATGCTTATTACTTACCCTACTAACTTTTTGGCAATTTCTTCCGCATAAGATCATCAATTGTATCAGTCAAACAATCGTCCCATCAATACGGGAATATTTTCCCGTGCCCTTGGGATTTTATTCCCGTGACGATGGGACAACCTCTTCTTAATAGAAATCTTTTAATCTGTGTATAAGAATACGAGATTGAACGAATAGTAAATTTCCCAATAAGCCGAGAGCCATTCCTCCTCCAATGGGGGAATGGCTCTCGTTTGATTTTATAAGCAATTAGAAACCCTAACCGCAAGGTAATCGTGCAATACCTAGATAAACATCTGACGCAGTAAATACTTCTTCTGCATCTCGTATTGCTTGAGTAGCTCTTCCTCTATTTCTATTCGATCATCCAACAGGCTGAAGAAGTTCCCAATCTCCTGATATTCGGATTGCTCGTAAGGGACTAAATATCCCTCTACATTTGACTTTGAGATATTTAGTTGTGCTGCACCTTGTCCACAAGCTACCATCGACATCTCGAATCTCCAATCAGAAAGAACTTGATAAATATATTCCTTATAAGCCTCATCGCATAATGAAAGAACCCCGACTCTTTGATTTAATAAGTCACCATCTGCTAGACAAAAAGACACTCTACCAACATTACCCGTTAGAGAAATAAGAATATCATTGCGAGATAGGATTTGGTGTTGTTGAATATCATGAGGTAATTCTGCCAAATAATTGCATTTACTCATATCTGCATATCTAGCTCCTGACACATTGGATATAGTTACTATTCTATGAGTTCCATCCTCATCATAGCTAGTACTTTTAAACGGGTAGCCATGTTTCATCTCCCCGAAGTAAGATAGGGGGACATATTGTTTATCAGCTTGATAAACGCGAAGAGAGAGTAGACCGGCTTTCAGAGTCTTTATTTCCTTAATTGTTTCGCTACACGATTCGATGCGTTCGTCAATGAGAGACAAGAAGCCAGCTATCTTCTTCTGCTCGGCGAGAGAAGGTAGGGAGTAAATTTGTTTTAGAATGTCCTCTCCTTTCAGATTAGCTATTGCCCCATCTCCACCTTGAATAGATTGGTATATGTATCTGTTATAAATCGACGTTTGAAAAAACCATCTTGTAAGTGGATTTGTACTTCTAAATATTCCGCAAAATGCTCCAACTGTACAGACTCCAGAAGCATTCCCATTGTAATAGGATGCCTTACCTACTAAGTGGGAACTTCCATTTGCCATACATATAGCAATATCATTAACCATCAACATCTGTTGAGTAGAGGGGATCACTCTAACTTGAACTAATTCATTGTCAAAGTTTATTGCTTTACCTTCAGTTATATTATTCGCTCTGACTACTATGTATCCTGATCCTTGCACGTCATCAGAATTATATGTTAGGCCTCTAATATATGTGCCTATTTCTCCTAGCGTTGTCTGTTTCCATTTGTCGTTGAACTGGGGGAAGCGCAAAGGGGGGCAATTAGTCTGTTATTCATTAGTTCCTAAGGGATTTAGCCATATAAGGGTTATTTTTGGGGATTGTTAGTTTCCTTAATCCTTAAACAACATTATGAATCAAAGAGCAAGCACATTCGCCGAAGTAGCCCGTGAGTGGTTGGCGAATAAAGAACAATTTGTAAAGCGAGGGACGTATTCTATCTATGCCTTGCAAATCGAGAAACATCTACTGCCCGTGTTTCGTGAGCATCAAGCCGTGACAGAAGAACAGGCACAAGGCTTCATTTTGGAAAAGCTGCAACAAGGACTTAGTCTTAAGACAACGAAAGATTTGGTTATTCTGCTCAAAATGATCATTCGTCATGCCATCAAGTACTATGGTTGGCAGTACGTTGAAATGGAACTGAAATATCCTACGGCATGTATAGCTCCTCGTATTGAAGTTTTGCCTCGTGTGCATCAACGTAAAATTATGCAGTATGTGCGTGATCATTTTACCTTTCGTAATCTAGGGATTCTGATCTGTCTTAGTACAGGAATGCGTATCGGGGAGATTTGTGCCCTTAAGTGGTCGGATATTGATTTGATAGAGGGAGTAATTCGAGTGAGTCGTTCGCTCCAGCGTATTTATATGCTTCGCCCCGATGGTTCTCGTTATACTGAGATTGTGGAGAGTACGCCTAAGACAAGCAATTCTCTTAGAGAAATTCCACTTAGTCGTGAGCTGAAAATGATGCTCAAGCCTCTATCTAAAATTGTGAATGAGAACTACTATGTTCTGACGAATGAGGCAAAGGCAACCGAACCGCGCACCTATCGAATGTATTACCGAGCCTTGATGCAGGAGCTGGATATGCCACGACTGAAGTTTCACGGGCTAAGACATAGCTTCGCCACACGGTGCATCGAGAGTGGGTGCGACTACAAAACGGTGAGTGCTTTGCTTGGTCATGCCAATATCAGCACAACGCTCAACCTATATGTCCATCCCAACCTTGACCAAAAACGGCGTTGCATCGAGCAGATGACTAAAAGTCTCGGCTGAGGCTGTATTTTCTAGTTACGCTTACAACTGGAAAATACGCTGTTCATCGACCGAGAGTTTCAACATTCTTAATTCTGTGGGTACAGTGGATACTCCGAAAGTGTTTAGGCGATGGGCTATCTAGTTGATATTATTCACCGTATCTGAGTAGAGGCGGATTTCTTTCATTTGCTCAACCGTGATGCGAGCCTTGACTTGTCCCTCAGAGATGAGTGAACGTAGATACTCGATTTTATTGACACCAGCCTCTAAGGCTTTGCTTTTGAGGGTGAAGTACTCCATCGTATTTAGTTTAAATAGGACGGAGTAAGGCCTCTTTTCAGACTGCTCATTGATAAAATTGGTTTGAATCGTGCACTTCGCGAATGATGTGCTGTATTTTTTTGGGGGAATGCTAGAGGAGAAGTCCTCTGAGCTGAGGCTGAGATCCTTTTCGTTCGCTTTGCTGAGGTGGGGCTCAGGTTGAGGTTGCGTAGTGTCTACGAGTTTTTAAGCTTATGCCTTACGGTACTTTGCATCTGTACGAGCAGTTCCTCGCTTGAGAGGAGTGTACAGCCTGCCTTTCGCTCCTTTTTATCCACTCGTGTGGCTCCTGTTTGTAGAACTTCTTCTCTTGTCTATACGCAGAAAGGAGCCTCTTACGCACGAGAGTATGGACGGAGGGTTGGGCTCCCTGAAAGAGGGTTGATGCTTCCTCAATTCTAATTGACTTATTTGTTGAAGATAATAGCAGCTCTCTGGTAGTACTCTGACATCTTCTTAATCTCCAAGACCTGTTTGCTCAGATACTCTTCTCGGGTAGACTATCGAAAGAAAGTCCTTTGTTTGCTCATAAATGATTCCCATTTCGTGTGACTACGGCGTGCAGTCTCTGATGGTTTGTGGGCAAATGTGAGCAAATGAATGAGGTTATTCAATGGGGCATCTTGCCACCATCAAATAACCTCGAAAGTACTAATTCACTTTGTTAGCTCTGATTAAACTTCTACCATGCAGTAGTAAAAATCTGCATTGGGGTTGCAACCCTAAACTCTAGAAATCTTAGGCTGTACATCTTCAGCATTTCAGCTGACTTTCCAGCCCTCTCCCCCAAGGGAGGTCACTAACGCACAGAAAGGGTAAAAAGAAAGGTGCCCATCAATGAGCACCTTTTCTTTTAGGTGTTGTGTCACTACCGGTTGTAGTCGGATTCCTATTTGCCGATGCAATATATTTACCTCTCTATCAATTAGGCGATTAGCCTTTTAATCGGTACAAATACCCCTTAAATAAATGGGGAAACAGTTTTATCTCACTGTTTTATAGGGATTTATATACTTGTACCGCATGGCTTAGTTCTCAGTCTTTCAATCTTCTTTTGGGTGTTGCACTCTATAAATCAATAGATTACAACACCTCCCATTTGTACTTAGCACGCTTGCTCACTGCAAAAGTACCCATTTCGGAGCATATCAAAGCAAAGTGATGCAAGGAAAATATCATAGTCCTCCTTATTGGGTATAATTCCTTCTTTCATTGAAATAATATCCCCGAAAAGGGTATAATTGATTTTTTATTCCTTATATTTGCTACCGATAAGGTATATAATGACTTTGAGTGGAAGAGTGTAGTGTACATATTCTCAGTCATTATTCATAATCAACTCAAGAGATGATATACAATAATTATGGATGAAAATCTACGACAATTAGCAGAGAGCATACTCACAGATCTCACCCAAGATGCTCCGATAGCAAATACCATGCTGAAGGCCAAAGTCTTTGCATCCAAGAAGAATGATAAGGATTTACTGTCTTGGATAGAGCATGAATTGAATGGATATGAGGAGAACCTTCCGAAATACAGATTACTTAATGCTGGGGTAAAGGTGGATATACATCGTGGATTCCAAGAAGTACTGGGCTATAACTACCCTGTGGGCATGGTAAAAGACGAGAAAGTCAGAGAGCGCTTGTTGCATCTACCTATCCATGGATCAATATCTGAAGTTGAAGAGCTCAGTACGAAGTCTGGTGAAGGAACCATACACATTGATATACCGATAGAAATAGGTACCATCACATGAGACATTGCATCAACGGCGATATCCAGCGAGCATATCAATTTGCTACAGTGGCCTCTGTCAAGCAAATCATGGTAAAAATAAAGTCTTTATTGATAGATTATTTCCTCAAAATAGACAAGGGAGAGTCGCTTCCCTTCCTCTCACTCATAAAAAAAAGAAACGCCAACAATGCAGATAATAGCAGGAATCGTAAACACCGGCTCGGGGAATGTAACAGCAAATGGTGCAACCATAATATCTGGTGCCAATATCAGCATAAACAAAGATAATCTTCCAGAGTTACAACGTATCTTGTCGTGCATTGAAGAAATAATGAAATCTCTTAATTCGGACGACTATAAAGAGATATCGGAAGAGTTGAAAACTGAAATAGAAAAGGATAGCCCTTCACGGAATATCATCAAAAGAGGGCTTCAAGCCATTAATGGCATAGCATCTGGCATCGTTTCTGGAGTAATAGCTAATCAGGTCTCGCCACTCGTGACATCGGCAATAGCATTATTATAGACTCAAAAGAATATCCCCGAAAAGGGGTATAATACATTTATATTCCTTATATTTGCCACTGATAAGGTATATAATGACTTTCTCGGAGTGAGCCGTGCATAGTGATATGCCTTGAATATGTACCCAAAAGAGACAAAATGGGTACATATCCTTGGGACGTGTACCCGAAAACGGCATTTGGGGTACATATTCGGAATGTGGAACTTCAAGCAAGCGATGTAAGATGCAAGCGAGGACAATCATAGCGCAGTATGTGAAAGAGATGCGCAAGAAATATAAACTAACACAAGTAGACCTCTCCGAGAAAGCAGGAGTGGGGCTACGCTTTGTGCGTGAACTAGAGCAAGGCAAGACCACGCTTCGCCTTGATAAGGTCAATAAAGTCTTCGAACTCTTCGGCTCAGAGTGTGGACCTGTACCCATGAAACGAGGAGGAGATGATGTATGAAGCAGGCTATTGTTTATTGGAAGACGCTCAAGGCAGGCGTTCTTACAGAAAGTGATGAGGGCTATTCCTTTGCTTACGACAAGAACTATCTGACTATGCCTGAAGCTCAAGGCATAAGTCTAACGATGCCTTTGTGAGAGGAACCATTCCAAAGCAATACGCTTCATCCATTCTTTGACGGACTTATCCCTGAGGGATGGCTGTTAGATATTGCTCAGAAGAATTGGAAGATAGACGCAAGGGATCGAATGGCTTTGCTTCTGGCTTGTTGCCGAGACTGCATTGGAGCGGTAAGTATCGAACCTCTAAATACGACTGAAGATGACGAATAGATGCCTATACTGCTACGAACCTTTGGTTGATGGAGAGATGGATTACCATGCCAAGTGTTGTCGCAAATTGTTTGGGACGCCCCAAGCTCCTATATTGCCTTATACAAGTAGCGAAGTACGAGAGTTGGCTGACGAGGTTGTTCGTTCGCAAACCACAATGACAGGAGTACAACCCAAGCTATCTCTCGACTTTGACCAAATGAGCAATTCGCCCAAGCGATTTACCATCGTGGGCTTGTGGGGACGGTTTATTCTTAAACCTCAAACAGAGCGTTATTCGCATCTCCCTGAATTGGAGGATGTGTCAATGCACCTTGCAGAGATTGCCAAGATAGAAACAGTTCCTCATGGACTGATGCGATTTAGCGATGGCGAACTATGCTATATCACTCGTCGCATAGACCGAACAGGGCAAGGGGCAAAGCTCCCAATGGAAGATATGTGCCAGCTCTCAGAGCGTCTGACCGAATATAAATACAAAGGCTCACACGAGCAGGTAGCCAAGCTGATCTCCAAGTATAGCTCTGTGCCAAAACTTGATCTTGTCAAGTACTGGGAGCAGGTACTCTTTTCGTGGCTGATAGGTAATGCCGATATGCACCTCAAGAATTACTCGCTCTATGCTCCAGAGGGAAATGAATATCAACTCACTCCAGCTTACGACCTGCTGTCTACGGCACTTGTTATTCCTGAGGATACAGAAGAACTTGCATTGACCCTCTGTGGCAAAAAGCGCAAACTCACCCGCCAACACTTCCTCGAAGCAATGATAGCCTCAGGTCTGGATGAAAAAGTGTGCGACAACATCTTTGCTCGCTTTGGGCGCATCCTCCCCGAATGGGAAGCCTGCATCCACCAGAGCTTCCTACCGAAGGAGATGCAGAGACAATACATCGAATTCATTCTCCTCAAATTCTCTCAAATCTAATAT
>ERZ772932.939-NODE-939-length-14809-cov-8.876847_pt1 | contig 14809 bp, 10 predicted proteins | sample MGYA00511684_ERZ772932 | MGnify/ENA primary metagenome ERZ772932 (study PRJEB29015, sample SAMEA2738078) | human oral metagenome | biome: human oral; feature: human-associated habitat; material: saliva | place: China | collected 2210 ...
CCTCAGCTTCAGCGTCAACAAGCGCAGTGGCCTCAGCTTCAGCGTCAACAAGTGCGGTAGCTTCAGCCTCAGCATCTACTAGTGCGGTAGCCTCAGCCTCAGCGTCAACAAGTGCAGTAGCATCAGCTTCAGCATCTACTAGCGCAGTAGCATCAGCTTCAGCGTCAACAAGTGCGGTAGCATCAGCTTCAGCCGCAGTGAGCACATCAGTTTCAAATTCAGCATCGACAAGTACTTCGATTTCTGTTTCAAATTCAGCAAACCATTCGAACTCACAAGTTGGAAATACTTCTGAATCAACAGGTAAATCTCAAAAAGAATTGCCAAATACAGGTACTGAGTCGTCAACTGGATCTGTGTTACTTGGAGCTCTAGCTGCGTTGACTGGAATTGGCCTAGTTGTGAAACGCCGTAAACGTGATGAAGAAGAGTAAGATGGCTTATAAATTTAGGCTAAACTAACTTGTGCACGTAAATCAAAGAAACCCCTTGGAAAAGTAGAATCTCCAAGGGGTTTTTACTATGATATAGCTGAAATTTTGACTAAAAAATTGTATAATAACTATAAGGAGAAAAGTGCTAGTGGATGATAAAATAACGGTCATTGTACCAGTATATAATGTGGAAAACTATCTGAGGAAATGCCTAGATAGTATTATCGCTCAAACATATAAAAATATTGAAATTATTGTCGTTAATGATGGTTCTACTGATGCTTCAGGTCAGATTTGTCAAGAATATACACAAATAGATAATCGAATTGTCTATATTGAAAAAGAGAATGGTGGTTTGTCAGAAGCGAGAAATGTAGGTCTGGACAAGATGACTGGTTCCTATGTAACTTTCATTGATTCTGATGATTGGGCTGAATTAGATTATGTAGAAATCCTTTACAAAAAAATAATTGAGTATCAGGCAGATATTTCTGTTGGAAATTATTATTCTTACAATGAAGATGAGGAAACATATTATTTCCATATATATGGGGATTCCTACTATGAGAAAGTATATGACAATATTTCTATTTTTGAAAACTTATATGAATCTCAAGAAATGAAGAGTTTTGCTTTGATATCTGCTTGGGGCAAACTCTATAAAGCGAAATTGTTTGATTATCTCAGGTTTGAGAAAGGTAAACTCGGCGAAGATGGTTATTTTAATCAAAAAATGTACTTATCTGTAAATAAAGTAGTTTATTTAAATAAAGGTTTGTACGCATATCGCCAGAGAAGTGGAAGTATTACAAACACTTGGACAGAAAAGTGGATGCATGCCTTGGTTGATGCTATGTCTGAGCGTATTACTCTACTAGCTAATATGGGTTATCCACTTGAGAAGCACTTAGCAGTTTATCGTCAGATGTTGGAAGTCAGTCTCGCGAACGGTCAAGCTAGTGGTTTATCTGACACAGCAACGTATAAAGAGTTTGAAATGAAAAGAACTCTTTTGAATCAGTTATCAATACAGGAGCAAAAAGAAAAGAAAGCCATTGTTCTCGCAGCAAATTATGCCTATGTCGAGCAGGTCATAACGACTATTAAGTCCATTTGCTATCACAATCGCTCTATTCGTTTCTATCTGATTAATAGTGATTTTCCAAATGAATGGTTGAAACAATTGAATAAGCGATTAGAAAAGTTTGATTCAGAAATTATCAATTGCAGGGTTACGTCTGAGCAAATTTCACGTTACAAAACAGATATCAGTTACACTGTTTTTTTGCGTTATTTCGTGGCTGATTTCGTGAAAGAAGACAAAGCTCTTTATTTGGACTGCGATTTAGTGGTAACGAAAAATCTAGATGACTTGTTTGCTACAGATTTACAGGACTATCCTTTGGCTGCTATTCGAGATTTTGGAGGCAGAGCCTATTTTGGTCGAGAAATCTTTAATGCAGGTGTTCTCTTGATTAATAATGCTCTTTGGAAGCAAGAGAATATAACTCAAAAGTTGATTGATTTGACCAATGAATGGCATGATAAGGTGGATCAGGCTGATCAAAGTATTTTAAATATGCTTTTTGAAAATAAATGGCTAGAACTAGATTTTGATAATAATCATATTGTCATTCATGAACGTTTCGCAAACTATCGTTTTCCAAATGGTCAAGAATATCCAGGAATCATCCATTATTTATCAGAGAGAAAGCCTTGGCATGTACATGCTAGCCAGACATATCGTGATGTTTGGTGGTATTACAATAACATGGAGTGGACGGAGTTAGGGAAAAATCATCATTTACATTCTCTTAAAAAATTGCATCTTTATCCTCAAAAAGTTCCGTTTTCTTGCTTAATCTATACAGCTTCAGATCAAATTGAACAGTTAGAAATGCTAATAGTAGCTTTACCAGAAGTACAATTTAAGATTGCAGCAAGAGTTATCGTTAGTGAGAATCTTTCTAGACTTGTTGTGTATCCAAACGTTACTGTCTATTCTGGAACAGTATCTTTAGAGGAATTGGATAGAGAATTGGTAGAGACGAGTCAAGTACTTTTAGATATTAATCATGGTAAAAAAATAGAAGAAATTCTCAATCAATTTGCAAGACTTGGGAAACCTATTTTATCCTTTGAAAACACCAAATCCTACGAAGTTGGTCAGGAAGTATATGCTGTTGACCAAGTTCAATCAATGATTGAGAAATTAAGAGAAATAAGCAAATGAAGGAAAAACATCTATTAGGCGATGCACTAATTTTAACTGTAAGTGATCAGATTGAACAATTAGAATATATTTTAGAAAACTTACCAGATATTTGTTTTCATATTGCAGCTCCTGTACACTTTTCTGAAAAGATAGGAGTACTGGAGTCAAAATACAATGTTCGTCTCATGACAGTTACAACTGATCAGCAAATTGATTTTCTAGTGAATATGTGTGATTTCCTACTAGATATCAATCACTTTCAAGAAGTGGATGCTATTGTCTCCAAGTTTGTACAGGTTGGAAAACCTGTCTTTGCATTTGACAATACAGTCCATGGAAATCAGGGACAGGAAGTTTTTCTATCAAGTATACCAGATAAATTGGTTTCTAGAGTGAGAGAGTATCTGAATGAAGTCAGACTAGGCACCAATTATCAAGAAAAAATCATCCAAGATGGGACTTGGAATGTCTTTCAAATTGATGATAGGGCTCACTTCGTTGTAGGAACTAATGTCATCTGTAGAAATTTTGAAAATTTCCATGTCTCTTCTGGTAAGGTAATACTGCATGGTGGTGTTTTTATCAATAACTCTTGTAGTTTTAACTGTATGGAAAGAATTGAAATCGGGGCAGGTACCATGATGGGGGAAGGTGTCCGTTTTTATGATCACGACCATATTTATACTACTGAAACAATCGAAAAATGGCAGTGGACTACAGCGCCAATTAGAGTTGGAAGAGACTGCTGGATAGGAAGTAATGTCACTATTTTAAAAGGGGTGACTATTGGTGATAATACCATTATCGGAGCAGGTTGCCTCATACGCAATGATATTCCATCAAACAGTGTGGTTTATAATGATGGGAATCTTTGTGTAAAAAGAAGAGATTAAACGGGAAATATAGGTAAGTCAGTATATGGGGAATGAACTAATTAGTATTGTAGTTCCAATCTACAATGTTGAGAATTATTTGCGACAATGTTTGACTAGTATTAGTGAACAAACATATAAAAACTTTGAATGCATTATGGTTAATGATGGATCTACAGATAGCTCACAGCAAATCGCAGAAGAGTATCTAATGGATAGTCGTTTCAAATTAATTAATCAATCTAATAAAGGGTTAAGTGAGGCTAGAAATACAGGGATTAGTCATATTAGAGAAGAGTCTACTTTTGTAGCCTTTGTAGATAGTGATGATTATATTTATCCTGATTTCTTAGAGACTTTAATAGAACACATCGAAGATGATGTTGATATTATAGAAGGAATGATTGAATATTTCCATGATGAAATAAAAGTTGATAATATCTCTCATAATTTTGAAAAACAAATATTGACAACCAAGGATGACAAATTGGGGAAATTGGCACTGAATGAACTAAGAGTTAGTGTTTTTCCAAAATTATTTCGAAAAAGTTTATTAACAGAAGATTTTTTTCCAAAGGGCTGGATATTTGAAGATTTAGCAGTTGTGCCGGAGTTGGTAAGTGGTTCAAAAAAGTGGATTAAATTACCAAAAGTTATCTATGGTTACAGGATTCGTCCAAATTCAATCACTACTAATGAGTTTTCAGAAGAAAAATTAGATGTGTTTAAGATATTCGAAAAGTATGACTTGTTTTTTAAAGATGAGAGTGATAGAACGAAATTATTAGTTGAAAAACTAAAATATCTTCATTTAAATTATCATGACATGGAATTTGTACCAGAGAATACTCAGTATAAACAGCTATACAAACAAGAAAAACAAAAACTATTATCTAAAATGGCAGATTATGAAAGTAAATCCTTAATTAGTATTATAGTTCCAGTTTACAATGTGGAAAAATATTTGAGAGAATGTTTAGATAGTATTATGAGTCAGACTTATCAAAATTTTGAGTGTTTACTAATAAATGACGGTTCGCCAGATCATTCTGCTGATATTTGTAGAGAGTATGTCGAGAAGGATTCTCGTTTTCGTTATTTTGAAAAGGAAAATGGTGGGGTATCCTCTGCACGAAATTTGGGAATTGAGCATTCTAAAGGAGAGTATATTACTTTTATTGATTCGGATGATTGGGTAGAGTCGGATTATGTGGAGACACTTTACGATGAACTTATTAAGGAGAATGCTGATATAGCAGTTTCTACATATAAGAGATTTGAAATGGGAGACAATTGTTGGTATGTACATGCATTTCAAAGAGGTTACGATAAAAAAGTATTTACAAATAAAAAGTTTATGGATGAGTTATTGTCTTTAGATGGTTTTGATAATTCTTATCGTTTTGTTAGTGGTAAATTGGTTCATAGAAACATGCTAGAAAATATTGCTTTTAATGTAGCGACTACATTTGGAGAGGATATGGAATTTTGGTTTAAAATATATATGGTATCTGATAGAGTTGTTTATGTTAATAAGGATACATATAATTATCGTACAGATGAGAGAATTTCAAAACATTTAACTTTAGATGCTGTTAGAAGTGATATCCAGCAACGCTTGAACTTTATCGCACTCCTTTCATCAAGAGGGATAGAGACAAAAGGATATGTAGATGAATGTTTGAAGAAACTTCATGAAAAGAAAAAATGGCTAGAAAACGTAGAATTAGACTCGACTGAAACCATGAGATGGATTAATGAAACAATTTACTTATTGCAAGGTGCTGACTAAAAAATAGAACTGCAACGTTTTCCAATATGAAGTAATTATATTAGGATAAACACTTTGGTTTAATAGTCAATCTATATCGACAGCCAATAAATTATCAGAAAGTGAAGAATAATGAAATTACATATTACCAATCTATATGGGATGGCTCGAGAAAGTACAGCAACCATTGCTCAAAATGCTGTTCAAAAGATAGCTAGTCAACTAGGATATAGAGAGTTAGGGATTTATTTTTACCATGCATCAGCTGAAACTGTAGAAGAGAGAAGTAGAAGATTAGACGGGATTCTAGCAAGTGTTTCAATGGGAGATGTAGTGGTTTTTCAGACTCCAACTTGGAATGGTATAGAGTTTGAAAGAGAATTTTTAAGTAAGTTGAAACTTCTCAATGTGAAAATTATTATATTTGTTCATGATGTGATTCCCCTGATGTTTAAAGCAAATGAATTTCTGATGCAGGATTACATCAATCTATACAACATGGCAGATAGTATCATCTTACCATCAGAAGCTATGAAAGAGAAACTGCTTCAAAATGGCCTGAATGTTAAAAAAATTATTTTTCAAAGAATGTGGGATCATCCTCATGATTTGGACTTACATGAACCTATATTTAAAAAAGAAATCTATTTTGCAGGAAATTTAAGCCGTTTTCCAGAATTAAAAACTTGGGAGGGGACAGTTCCCCTAACTGTATTTTCAAATGAAGAACAGCTTTCTTTATCAAATCAAGTTCATATTGTGGGTTGGAAGACTGATGAAGAAATGCTCCTAAAGTTATCAAGAGGCGGATTTGGGCTAGTTTGGACTACACATCAAAATGAGGAACAAAATATAGATTATTACAGTATGAATGTTTCTTATAAGTTGAGTACTTATTTAGCGGCAGGCATTCCTGTTATTATTCCTGCTACCTTGTCTAACTCGGACTTTATAGTAGAGCAAGGATTGGGCTTTGTAGTTGATAACTTAGAGGAAGCAAGCAATTTAGTGGAACAACTATCAGAAGAAGCCTATCTCCAAATGTGTAGTAGAGTAGGTTATTTTTCCTTTTTACTAAGTCAAGGTTTTTTTGCAAAACAGTTCTTATTGCAAGCAGTTTTTGAAATAGGGATAAAAAAAAATCCTGCACTACGAGGCTTGCAACTCCTCACAGTTACCAATAGTCAGGATTTAGAACAGATTGAATATCTGGTAGAACATCTTCCTGAATGTGATTTTAGTATTGCTGCAAGAACTGTGATGGGGCCACGTTTAACTAATTTAGCTGAGAAAGAAAATGTCTATCTATATCCGGCTTCGGATTCTGAACAAATTGAGAAAATACTGGATAAAGCTGATCTATATTTGGATATTAATTATGGTGGGGAAGTAGATGGTATATTTAATGGCTTATTAGAAAAAAATATTCCTTGTTTTGCTTTTTATAAAACACAAAATGGAGAAAGAGGGCAATATCTATTTTCTATAAAAAATGTTGAAGCTATGGTAGCTGCAATTAGGAATTATGCTGAAACAAAACAATTGCCCAAGAAGCCATTTGATTTTGAGGTGCAGACCATAGATGAAACGCTTGATTATATTCTGGAGCATCAATCTTCAATCGCTCGATTTGGTGATGGCGAGGCTGCAATCATGCTAGGCCAATCTATTAATTACCAGAAATATGATCCTAATCTTGCCGAAGAATTGAAATTTATTTTTAATCAAGAAAGTAGTCCTACATTAATAATTGGTTTACAAGAAGGATTGAAAAAGCGTTTCTCTTTTGTTCCAGATGCCTTGGCCTTTTGGAGACAATATTTAGAGGATTATGAGGAATTTTATCTAGAGTATTGTAAAAATGCTTGGTACGGCTCTACCTTTATATCTCGTCCTTATATTGATTTCGTAGACAAATCAAAAGCAAAATCTCAATTTGAAAAGTTGAAAAAACTATGGGAAGGAAGAGATATCCTTATCGTAGAAGGCTATGCTTCTAGATCTGGGGTAGGAAATGATTTATTTGATGGTGCTAAGAGTATTAAGCGAATTATTTGCCCATCTCGACATGCTTATGATAAGAAAAATGAGATAATGGAAGAAATAATGAACCATGCTGATGGACGTTTGGTTTTGTTAATGCTTGGTCCTACAGCTAAGGTTTTAGCCTATCAACTTGCTATCAAGGGTATGCAGGCCATTGATATCGGACATGTTGATTCTGAGTATGAGTGGATGCAGATGGGAGCTGAAAATAAGGTTTTATTACACAATAAACATACTGCAGAATACAATCTAGATACTGAAATAGAGCTAATAGAGGATCCAGAATACTTGAGTCAGATTGTTGCAGACTTGAGTGAAGAATAGTATAAATTCTTGGAATGTCGGAGGAGAAATGACATCAGAAAGACTTGCAATCGTTTTGATTGCTGATCAGGCTTACACAGAACAATTGACTGTGACCATGAAATCTATCATGTATCACAATAAAGCAGTTGATTTTTACGTCATTAATCAAGGTATCATGCCTGACTGGTTTAGAAAAATGAGACGTATTGTAAAAATGTTGGGAGGAGATTTACACAGTATTCCGTTTGATACGGAAAAAATATCCTGTAAATTAGGAATTTCAAACCATAGCAGTCTAATTGCTTATGTCAAATATTTTATAGCAGATTTAGTGGATAGAGAGAAGGTTCTCTATATCGATAGTGATACTGTCATAAATGGTGATTTAAAGTCTATTTTTTCAATAGATTTAAGTGGGTTTCCAGTTGCTGCTGTAAGAGATATAGATGGAAGTTATAATACTGGTGTTTTGCTTATAGACATTGCTAAATGGAGAGAATTAAGCATTTCGGAACAATGTCTAGAGATTTGTTCAAATAAGAAAAATGAACAATTAGAGTTAGAAGATTTTAAGAATTCTCAGTCGATTTTTAATCAGTTATTTCAAGATAATTGTCTAGAATTAGCTAAGCGTTACAATGTTCAAGTAGGGTATGATTTGGTTGCTTTTTATAATCATTGGCAGGAGCATTTTAATCTAGAATATGATCCGCTTGTTATTCACTATACAACAAATAGAAAGCCGTGGAATAGTTCAGTCTCCTATAGATTTCGCGAAAAGTGGTGGGATTTCTATCATCTTGATTTTCAACAATTGCTAGCCCATCATCTAGATAGTTTCAGCTTTGTAACGGATAAGAAACACGGTCTTGATTTCTTTACTTTCACAACAACAGAGAGCTTTGAAAACATTGAACGTTTGGCAACAACATTTCCAGAACATCGCTTTCATATCGCGGCTTATACTGCTGTAGGTCCATATTTAAATTCATTGGGACAGTTTGAGAATATTTATCTGCACCCAGAGTGCACTACAGCTACCTTGGAGGAACTATTTAAGGGTATAGATGCTTATCTGAATATCAATTATGGAGAAGTAGATGAAACTATTTTAAGAAGCATGAAAGAGCTGAATAAACCTATTTTTTCATTCTATGCTACGCATAAGGGAAAGGTGCCTCAGTATTTATTTCTGAGAAAAGAAATTGAAAAGCTGGAGGATGCGATACGCTTATTTTCTGAAATTGGGGCAGAGAGATTTAATCAGGCTTTTAAACAGGAAGAATTGTTTGATATTACAGTCATGTCTATAGATGAGACCTTGGATGAGCTCATAGCAACAGATAAATCTTTGGTTCGATTTGGAGATGGTGAGTTTAGTCTGATAAACGGAAATAGTATCGCATATCAGGAGTATAGCGAAGAATTAGCTCAAGAAATGAGAGAAATTTTGATAAATGCAGATAAGGAAGATAATGTACTTGTGTGTTTACCAGAAATTTTTGAAATATTTAAGGGAAATTTTCTCCAAAATAAAGATTCAGAAAATTTTTGGAAAAATGAGTTAGATTATCATGGAAGGTTTTTCCAAGATATTTGCAAGGCAAAGAGATATGGATCAGCTTGGATCTCAAGGCCGTATATTAATAGCGAAGATAAAAGCAAGGGGGTTACTCATTTTGAAAAAATAAAAGAATTGTTTGTGGGCAAGGATATACTTATTGTAGAGGGGGCCACTACACGAGCAGGAGTTGGTAATGACTTGTTTAACAATGTTCGCTCTATAAAACGTATTATTTGCCCTTCTCACCATGCTTTTTCAAAGGTGGATGTTATTCAACAAGCCATTTTAGATTATGCGGAGGGACGACTAATTTTACTGATGCTTGGTCCAACAGCCAAAATATTGGCTTATCGATTGTCTAGATTAGGGTATCGTGCCTTAGACCTTGGCCATATTGATTCAGAGTATGAATGGATGCAAATGGGGGCAGAGACAAAGGTACAGTTAAAACATAAGCATACAGCAGAATTTAATTTTGACCAAGGGATTGAATTTATAGAGGATGAAAACTATAATAATCAAATTGTTGCAGATTTGACTAAGTAGAGAGGTATAAATATATGGATGTTCCATTGATTTCGGTTATTATTCCTGTATATAATGTAGAGGAATACATTGAACATTGTATTAAAAATATTTTGCTACAGACATATACGAATATAGAGGTTATCATTGTCAACGATGGTAGTCTTGATGATAGTATCACTATTGCAAAGAAATTGACAGAAGATGACTCTCGTTTTATCTTTCTTGATAAGGAAAATGGTGGACAGTCGGATGCTCGAAATGCAGGATTAGATATTGCGACGGGTGATTATATCTTTTTCTGTGATCCAGATGACTTTATGTTTGAGAAGAGTATTGAAAATCTGTATTATGCAAGTCAACTAACTGAAGCAGATATTGTCGTAGGATCATTTTGTCGTTTTGAAGAAGGTATGTTTTATTTTTATCCAAAACCAAAAGAAGACGAACTACTGTCTCCGCTCAGTGCCAGAGATGCTATACAAGGCATGGATAGCATGGAAGATTATACCCTACTTCGCTATTCTGCAGTTTGGGGGAAACTATTCAAAAAGCATTTATTTGATGAAGTTCGCTTTCCTAAAGGGAAATATGCAGAAGACCAGTTCATTATGTGGAAACTCTATCTAGCAAGCGAAAAGATGACTCGGTATGATTCAGATGTTTATGCATACAGAATTAACTTTAAAGGATTGACTCAGAACTACAACTTATCTCATTTAGATTTTATAGATGCGATTGAGGAGCGTATTGAAACCTTGCTAGAGATGCCTGAGCTAGAATATCCGATGGAATTAGCCTTTAATCAGTATAAATTTGCTTTAAAGAGAAATTTATCCATGTTAGAGGGAACAGAATTTGTCCAAGAAGAAGCAATGGTGCGCGAAAAATTGGAACATGCTGAGAATGGATCCTACCTATTTTTAAAAATAAAAGAGAGTGAGTAATGGAAAATCAATTAATCAGTGTTATCGTGCCGGTTTACAATGTCGAAGAGTATCTCAAACAATGCTTAGATAGCATTCTAGAGCAGACCTTTAGCAATTATGAAGTTATTCTTGTAAATGATGGTTCGACAGATAGTTCGGATCTAATTTGTCAAGAATACGCCGAAAAAGATGCACGTATTCGCTATTTTGAAAAAGAAAATGGAGGTCTTTCGGATGCTCGAAATTATGGAATTGAACAGGCGCAAGGAGAATATCTTACCTTTGTTGATTCAGATGATTTTTTAGACGCATCACATCTGACTATTCTTTATGATGCATTAGTAAACAATGATGCAGATATCTCCATCGCAAACTATGCTAATTATCAAACCTCCACTGCGACTTTCTATCTTCATACATTTGGAGAATATTATGAAAAAACTTATACTTCAGAAGAATTGATTGATGATTTATCATTTCTTGAAAGAAATGATTTATCTTTTTCTACCATCTGGGGTAGCTTATATAAGAAAAGTGTATTTTCATTTTTACGCTTTCCCAAAGGTGTAATAGGTGAGGATGTTGCATTAATCTATAAAATGTATACTCAAGTAGATAAAATTGTCTATGTTCATAAAGATACTTATATTTATAGAGAAAATGACTCTGGAATATCAAAGAGCAAAATATATCCACTTGTTACAGCGCAGTTAAATCATGTAGCAGAGCGCCTAGCTCTTTTAGCTATTATGGGATATGATGTGACGAAACATTTTGATCGATATAGAACATTTTTAGAAATTACTGAATACAATATGAGAATGATATGGGGAATGGAAGATACAGAAACATATCGTCATATTAAGGAAAATTTACAACTTATCTCTTCTAACAAGAGTTAAGGAAGCAAAGGAAGTGTAATGTTAGAAACAATCAGCATCATTATTCCTATTTATAATGTGGAATCCTATCTCAGAAAATGCTTAGACAGTATAATGGAACAATCTTTTTCTTATTTTGAATTGCTTTTAATAAATGATGGCTCTACCGATGCTTCAGCTCAGATTTGTCAAGAGTATGTCGAAAAAGACGACAGAATTCGTTATTTTGAAAAAGAAAATAGTGGAGTTTCCTCAGCTCGTAATTTTGGAATCAAACATTCGAGGGGTGAGTACATTACATTTATTGATTCGGATGATTGAGTTGAACCAAATTATTTGGAAATTTTTTATAATTCGATAAAGGAACAGGATGCAGATATTGTTGTTGCAAATTACTATACTTTTCGTGAAGAGGATGCAATGTTTTTATTTCATGTCGCTGAAACAAATGAACCTCTACAGTTTCAACCCAATGATTCCTTTTTTAACTATATGTTTTCAACCTTTAGTACTGATATAGCTTGGGGTAGCTCTTGGAGTAAATTATTTAAAAAGTCTCTGTTTGATCGTCTTTATTTTTCCGAAGACATATCTTGGGCAGAAGATTTTGATTTAATGTATAAATTGTTTTTAGTTTCGAAATATATCGTCTATCTTCATAAAGCTCCATATTGTTATCGTGACCGTGGAGACAGTGCTTCTAAATCACCAGGGGAAGAACCGATTCGTCAAAGCTTGAAAGTTTCAGAAAATCGTTTACTAAATCTTGCTTTGGTAGGAATTGATTTGACAGAAGCTAGAAAACATCACATCGGTTTATTACAGTGGATGAAGTATAATATGGGAACGGTATGGGATATGTCTGATACGACCACCTATAAAAAAATAGAGAATCAATTGTGGCTGCTAAATTTAGATAAATAAGAATAAAAGTACGTAGACAAGTATTGAGAATTTTAAAGAGAAATAGTACGAAAGTGAGGCATCTATTGAAAACAGAAATGATATCAATCATTGTACCAATCTATAATGCAGAGAACTATCTGAAATCATGTTTGGATAGTGTATTGTCGCAAACCTTTAAGGATTTTGAAGTTTTGATGGTGAATGATGGATCGACAGATAGTTCAGCAACCATCTGTCAAGCGTATGTAGAATGTGATAGCCGTTTCCGATATTTTGAAAAGGAAAATGGTGGCTTATCTGATGCGAGAAACTATGGACTGGATAGGGCGCAGGGAGCCTATATTACCTTTCTAGATGCAGATGATTTTCTCTTTGAAAACTATCTAGAAAAATTATATCAAGCGATCCTCCTTAGTGATTCTGATATCTTAATTGGCGGTTATTGCCGCTTTGATGGCTCTGATTTCTATTTTTACAATGATCATTTTAAGAGTGAATCTTTGATTTCTTTCACATCAGCACAAGCGATTCAAGTATTAGATTCTATGCTGGATGTTCCATTTTTGACTTTTTCTACTGCTTGGGGAAAACTATTTAAACGAGATTTGTTCAATGAGCTTCGTTTTCCTTATGGAAAATATGCTGAGAACCAATTTTTAATTTGGAAACTCTATATGAAAGCCACTAATATTCACGTTTTTAATAATGCTTCCTATGTTTATCGTATGAATCCTTCAGGCTTGTCAAGTGTTTTTTCTCTCAAGCATTTAGATTATATTGATGCACTTGAAGAACGGATAAGAGAAACAAAGGATTTAGAGGGGATAGATATTCAGCATTCCTTTAACATGTATGACTATGTCTTGCAGAGAATGTTGGGACAGTTGGAAGAACATCAAGTTTTAGAGGAAGCAGATAAAGTACGAGAAAAGTTAGAGTTGGCAAAACGAAAAGAGTACCCCTTTTTACTAGAGCAAAAAAATGATTTAATCAGTATTATCGTTCCCATCTATAATGTTGAAAAGTATCTTCGAATGTGTTTAGATAGTATTGAAAATCAAACTTATTCAAATATAGAAGTTTTATTGATAGATGATGGTTCGACAGATGATTCGGGTAAGATTTGTCAGGAATATGCCGCTAGAGACAGCAGATTTCGATATATTAAAAAGGAAAATGGTGGAGCTTCTGATGCGAGAAATTTTGGTATTGGTCGAGCGAGTGGAGAATATCTATCATTTGTTGACTCAGATGATTGGCTAGCTGCTACTTATGTAGAAGATTTATATCATGTTGCTAAAAGGACACATGCAGATACTGTAGTGGCTCATTATACGATTTATAATGAAGAGGATAGGCACTATCATGTTCATATCTGGGATGACTATTATGAAAGGACCTATACTGGGAAAGAACTAGTTCTGGAATTACCATCTCTAGAATTAAATGGCTATATTTTTATTACCAGTTGGGGAATTTTATTTAATAGACGTTTATTTAAACATATTCGGTTTCCTAAAGGAAAATCAATAGAGGATTCTTGGACAAATTATAAATTATTTTTTCAATCAAATCTTGTTACATATATTCACAAAGAAATTTACTATCATAGGGAAGGCATTGAGAGTATTGGAAGCAGTGTTAATGAGAAACTTTTAACAGATGTATTAGAGTGTTTGCTTGAAAGGCTGGCAATTTATACTATAAAGGGTTGGAATTATTCTGATGAAAAGGATAATGTCTTGGGGTGTTTAAGATGGAGATATCAACAAGCAAAAGAAAATGGATTGCAGGATACTGAAATTTTCAGGAGATATACAGAAATATTAGACCTTATAGATAATAATTAAAAATCAAGGGTGTTCAATGAGCTAATAGTGAATAAAAAAATAATCTATTTTATTCACTAACGTAGTATTCTTTCATTAGTACCTTAGGGAGTTAGAAGCAGAGTTATTCTGCTTTTTTTGTTATAATAGTAATAGTATTTCTGTAAAAATATATTCTTTATATATGCTATTAGAACAGAGTTCTTCATCGATTTGAGAACATTTTCTATGTAAAAGATGCATGGCTTTTTTGATTATTATAAACTATTATTTTTTAATACTGAAATAAACAAGATAAAAATATTAAATAGTATTTTTAAAAGTATCAGAATATAAAATGAATTTTACAAAAACAAAGAATTAGGAGATTGAGAGGATAAGTTTTGAAAAACTTTTTTTCGTCTGTTGTATTAAAAAAAGGATTTATGACGATTTTTTTTATTCTTATTTATATTGTAGGAAGCAGACTGACATTACCTTTTGTTGACCTAAATAGTAAAGATTTTTTAGGAGGTTCAACAGCCTATCTAG